>ERZ1034913.734-NODE-734-length-23631-cov-23.019723_pt1 | contig 23631 bp, 18 predicted proteins | sample MGYA00520697_ERZ1034913 | MGnify/ENA primary metagenome ERZ1034913 (study PRJEB33766, sample SAMN09781786) | gut metagenome | biome: gut microbiome | host: Homo sapiens | place: Madagascar | study: EMG produced TPA metagenomics assembly of the PRJNA485056 data...
TGTATCGCATGCTCCGGGAGTTCGTGGATTTTGCCAATGTATTTAACTAACTTTCAATTTGCCTGTCTTGTCCAATTATTCATGCTGCAAAGTTCTGACAACTTGTAAAAATATGAAATAATTAACAATATTTACTTGTAATAACAGTATATATTTAGTAAAATACACGTAAGGGGTTAAAAATCCAATCCAACGGCTGGACAAAATACCCAAAATGCAGAATAAATGGAGGATGGGATATGAATATTTACACAACAGACAAGATCCGTAACGTAGTATTACTGGGCCATGGCGGCAGTGGCAAGACCAGTCTTGCAGAAGCCTTTGGTTATCTGTCCGGTATCACCTCCCGTATGGGCAAGGTAGATGATGGCAATACCCTCAGCGATTACAGTAAAGAAGAACAGAAACGTCATTTCTCTATCAGTACCTCCGTGATCCCCATTGAGTGGGAAGGATACAAGATCAATATTATTGATACACCGGGTTATTTTGATTTCGTGGGAGAAGTGGAAGAGGCAGTCAGTGCCGCAGGAGCAGCCATCATAGTAGTTAACGGCAAGTCCGGCATCGAAGTCGGCACCCAGAAGGCATGGGAGCTTTGCGAGAAATACAAGCTGCCCCGTTTTATCTATGTCTCCAACATGGACGTGGATAATGCCTCCTTCCGTCAGGTAGTGGAAGATATGACTAATCTGTACGGCAAGAAGATGGCACCGTTTCATCTGCCAATCCGTGAGAACGAGAAATTCGTAGGATACATCAATGTTATCACTGAGAGCGGTAACCGCTGGGAGGGTAAGGAAGTTGTTCCCTGTGAGGTACCGGATTACAGCCAGTCCAACCTGCAGATCTGCCGTGATACTCTGATGGAAGCCGTAGCCGAGACCAGTGAAGAATTCATGGAGCGGTATTTCGGCGGAGAGACCTTCTCTGAGGCAGAGATCCGTGCAGCACTCCGTACCAATGTCTGCGATGGCAGCATCGTTCCCATGACCATGGGTTCCAACATCCTGTGTCAGGGTATGTACACACTGTTAGATGATATTGTCAAATACATGCCCAGCCCCGAGAATAGAGAAGTGGCGGGCATCAATTTAAAGACCAATGAGATTTACCATGCGGATTACGATTTCGCCAAGGCAAAATCCGCCTATATCTGGAAGACCATAGTGGATCCTTTCATCGGAAAATACTCTCTGATCAAGGTAAACTCCGGTGTACTTAAGACCGACGACCTGCTGTACAACGTAGACCGTGACATTGAGGAAAAGATCGGCAAAATCTATGTACTGCAGGGCAATAAGCCCATTGAAGTCAGCGAGCTGCATGCCGGAGATATCGGAGCACTGGCGAAACTGACCGCAGCGAGAACCGGCAACAGTCTCTCGACCAAGGCAACGACTATTAAATACGGCAAGTTCGATATTTCCACTCCCTATACCTACATGCGGTATAAGCCGAAGAACAAGGCGGATGTGGATAAGATCTCCCAGGCATTGCAGAAGATGACTCATGAAGATCTGACCATCCGGGTGGTGAATGATGCGGAGAACCGCCAGACCTTACTTTACGGCATGGGCGACCAGCATCTGGATATCGTGGTAAGCAGACTGCTGAACGAATACAAAGTAGAGATTGAGCTGTCCAGACCGAAGATCGCATACAAAGAGACTATCAAGAAACAGTCCGATGTGGAATATAAGTACAAGAAACAGTCTGGCGGACACGGCCAGTACGGTCATGTCAAGATGCGTTTCTCACCTTCCGGCGATCTGACCAAACCCTATGAGTTCGCAACAGAAGTCGTAGGTGGCGCGGTACCGAAGAATTTCTTCCCTGCGGTGGAAAAAGGTATTCAGGAATCCGTAGGCAGAGGACCTCTGGCGGCCTACCCGGTAGTCGGTGTCAAAGCGGTACTGTATGATGGATCCTATCATCCGGTAGATTCTTCGGAAATGGCATTTAAGACTGCGGCTATCCAGGCTTTCAAGAAAGGTGTCATGGAAGCAGGCCCTGTTCTGTTGGAGCCCATCATGTCCTTAAAGGTTACCGTGCCGGATGCCTATACCGGAGACATCATGGGAGATCTGAACAAGAGAAGAGGCCGGGTGCTGGGCATGACACCCATGAGCGGCGGCAAGCAGATCATCGAAGCGGATATTCCCATGAGCGGATTATTCGGTTATTGCACAGATCTGCGTTCCATGACCGGAGGCAGAGGGGATTATTCCTATGAATTTGCCCGCTACGAGCAGGCACCTTCCGACGTACAGGAGAAGGAAGTAGCGGCCAGAGCAGCAAAGGTTGCGGAGAATAACGCAGACGATTAATACACAGAATACATAGGATCCATAAAAAGAGACCGGCGAATATTTCCGGTCTCTTTTTTCGACGCCGACAGATATTTCATCGATATCGCTGCATCAGATTGATCAGTAATGTGATCCATGCAAACATGATTCATCACCTCTCGTATACAGCATATGCCCCGGCAGACGAAAATATGCAAAAAACCATTCGGATAGAGCCGCAGTCCTTGACAGTATCGGGAAAACACGATAAAATAATCGGTAGTTTTTTAACGACTTGAGAACAAAAAATTTAAATAGAAAACTTCTCATAGTTTAGGAGGAAATAATTATGGCAGTACCTTACAATCACAGAGAGGTAGAGAAAAAATGGCAGACTGTCTGGGATGATGAAAAAGCATTCAAGACTTCCGACGATTTCTCCAAGCCCAAATATTACGCACTGGTAGAGTTCCCTTATCCTTCCGGACAGGGATTACATGTAGGTCATCCGAGACCTTATACCGCACTGGATATCGTAGCACGTAAGCGCAGAATGCAGGGCTATAATGTGCTGTATCCCATGGGATGGGATGCATTCGGTCTCCCTACCGAGAACTATGCAATCAAGAATCATATCCATCCGAAGATCGTAACCAAGAACAACGTGGCAAGATTCAAGAATCAGCTGCATTCCTTAGGTTATTCTTTCGACTGGGACAGAGAAATCAACACCACAGATCCCGAGTATTATCACTGGACCCAGTGGATCTTCTTAAAGCTGTTCAAGGCAGGACTGGCTTACAAGACAGAGATGCCGATCAACTGGTGTACCTCCTGTAAGGTAGGTCTGGCAAATGAGGAAGTAGTCAATGGCGTCTGCGAGCGTTGCGGTTCCGAAGTCATCCGTAAGGTCAAGAGCCAGTGGATGCTGAAGATCACTGAATATGCAGACAAGCTGATCCAGGGACTGGACACCGTAGATTATATCGAGCGTGTCAAGGTTTCCCAGAAGAACTGGATCGGAAAGTCCCAGGGTGCGGAAGTAGACTTTACCCTCACCGGAAAAGATGAGAAGCTGCGCATTTACACCACCAGACCGGATACTCTGTTCGGTGTTACCTACATGGTAGTATCTCCGGAGCATCCTGTACTGGATAAATACAAGGACGAGATCAAGAACTGGGATGATATCGTGGCATATCGTGAGATGGCTGCGAAGAAGTCCGATTTTGAACGTACCGAACTGGCAAAGGATAAGACCGGTGTCTGCATCCAGGGTCTGACCGCTACCAATCCCGTCAACGGTAAAGAAATCCCTGTATGGGTATCTGACTATGTATTGATGACTTACGGTACCGGCGCTATCATGGCAGTTCCTGCCCACGATGAGAGAGACTGGGAGTTCGCGAAGAAATTCGGTATGCCTATCATTGAAGTTGTTGCAGGAAGCCCTGTCAGCGTAGAAGAAGCTGTATATACCGATGTCGCTGATGGTACTTTGGTCAATTCCGATTTCCTGAACGGCCTGTCTGTGGCAGAAGCCAAAGAGAAGATCATGAACTATCTGGAAGAGAAGGGCATCGGTAACCGCAAGACCAATTATAAATTAAGAGACTGGGTATTCTCCAGACAACGTTACTGGGGTGAGCCGATCCCTATTGTACATTGCGACAAGTGCGGATATGTTCCCATTGATGAGAGCGAACTGCCTCTGCAGTTACCCGATGTAGAGAGCTACATGCCTACCGATACCGGAGAATCTCCTCTGGCTGCCATGACTGACTGGGTAAATACCACCTGTCCCTGCTGTGGCGGTCCGGCAAAGAGAGAGACCGATACTATGCCTCAGTGGGCAGGTTCTTCCTGGTATTACCTGCGTTATACCGATCCTCACAATGACAAGGCACTGGCAAGTCCTGAAGCATTGAAGTACTGGCTGCCGGTTGACTGGTACAACGGCGGTATGGAACATACCACACTGCATCTTTTGTACTCCCGTTTCTGGCATAAGTTCCTGTATGATCAGGGCGTAGTACCTACTCCCGAACCTTACCAGAAGAGAACCAGCCACGGTATGATCCTTGGCTCCAACGGCGAGAAGATGTCCAAGTCCCGTGGCAACGTTGTAAACCCGGATGACATCGTACAGGATTACGGTGCAGATACTCTGCGTACCTATGAGATGTTCATCGGCGCTTTTGATCTGAGCGCTTCCTGGAGTGAGGAAGGCGTAAAGGGATGCCGCAGATTCCTTGAGAGAGTCTGGAAGTTGCAGGATATCCTGACAGACGAGGAAGGCTACAGCGTAGATCTGGAGACCAAGATGCACCAGACCATCAAGAAGGTCAGCAGCGATTTCGAGAACCTGAAGTACAACACCGCCATCGCGGCTATGATGTCCCTGATCAATGAGTTCTACAAGAAGAACTCTATTACCAGAGGCGAATACAAGACACTGCTTACTCTGCTGAACCCCGTGGCTCCTCATATCACCGAGGAACTGTGGCAGACTGCCGGATTCGAAGGCAGACTGTATCAGGCAGCATGGCCTGAGTACGAGGAAGAGAAGACCGTAGAGAACGTAGTGGAGATCGGTGTTCAGGTCAACGGCAAGATGCGTGTGACCATCAACGTTTCCAAGGATGAGACCAAGGAAAATGTCATCGCCATGGCAAAAGAAGCTCTGGGAGACAAGCTGACCGGCAACATCGTAAAAGAGATCTATGTTCCCGGCAGAATCGTCAACATCGTAGTTAAGTAGTTCAGCCATGGACAAATAAGTGAAATAAAATCATGCAAGCATGATTTTATGATCGAATATGTCCATGAGGTAAACGCCGTCTTATGAACAAAGGTAGTCACGTAGTGATGGAAAGCGTGATAACGCGACTTTGCGAATGGCGTTGGCTGAACGTTGAATAAAATAACTCTTGACAGACATTAAGCCTGCCGGGAGTTATTTTTTTGTGATCGGCTTTTCTCCAGAATATTTTCAATCTGACGAAGCTCCGATTCCGTACTGTATTTTTTGATAGCGGTGATGGCAGCCTGCATTTCCTGTGGGGTAAAAGTCAGGTGCTCCTGTTTCGCTTTACGCATGGCGGGCATGAGAAGTGCCATCATTTCTTTTTGATTTTTACCGTGCCCCTGGGCAAAAAGTTTCGAGAGAAAATCCAGTTTTTCTCTGGGGATGTCCTTCACGAGATCATCCTGCATCCAGAGGGGTGTCTTGGAATAGTCCATTTTTCTGACCTCCTGTGTCTGATTTTGCAGTGGAAAAAAGACCGGACAACATAGACGGATCCATGCCGGAGAGATCGGAGAAGCCCTCCGGGAACAATTCCTGCATGGTCTGCACCATTTCCATCATTTCCTGGAAATTATGAATATTGTCCATCATTTGTGTGATTTGTCGAAGAACTGATTTCTGAGTCTCGTCGCACAAGGGCATGAGATCATTACACAGTTCAGTGGCAGTTTCTTCGTTTGCAGAAGAGGGAGCAATGCACAGAGAAGTCTCCGGATGCCTGCGAAAAAGTGTAAGCGTGTATTGCAACTCCGACATTTTTATGTAAACAGCAAGTCCTTTCAGCAGCCGGGGATCCATATAATAAGCCAGTATTTTCAGAATCTGAATGCGGTTGGAAGTGAATAATGTGTCAAAGGCCGCCGCCTTGTCGATTCTCTTATCATCCATGTACCGATACCTTCCTGCAAAAGAGTTACTAGTATTTTATGAGAGCGGCAGCATGCTTATGCCGATCAATCACTTCGGGGTACAGAAAAGTCCGTACCCCGGAGTGATCGTGCCTACAAAGCTCCGGGAGATCCCGGAAAGCAGTATCAGAGATTAGCAACCGCAACCGTTGTTGTTACCGCAGCCACCGCCGCAGAAGCAGGACAGAAGCAGGATCCAGATCAGCCATTCACAGCAGTCATTGCCGCCGCAGCCATTGTTGTTGCCCAGCAGTCCGCAGCCGTTGTTGTTACCGCAGCCACCGCCGCAGAACAGCAGCAGGATGATCCAGATGCAGCTGTTGCCGAAGATACCGTTACCACAGTTGTTATTGCCGCAGGAATTATTGCAGCCGCAATTTGTAGCAGTTAAGTCACTCATTTTTAGTGCCTCCACATTTTATTTATGCTCTATTGTATGCGGGGGAGCCTGTCAATGTTTCCGGAAAAGACTTGCAATAATTTCCGGATATAGTAAAATATAGATATCTATATTGACATGCATAGATTATGAAAAGACAGATTTTAAATTAAGGATAGATAGATGGCACAGAAGATATATGTGGTAGAGGGGCGAAAGTTCCGCACGGAGGCGGATTATCAGAATGCCCTGAAGGATCAGCAGGTGATCGAGAATCTTCGGGTACAGACGAAGAAGATGAGCCTGGCAGATCAGAAGAAACTGCTGGAAGTGATCCGCAGCGGCAGGTGTAGATTCCATAGTATTCTGGGACAGGATTACATGGAAGAGCTGTCGGAGGACATTCAAAGACAGGAAGGAAAAGTACCGGAAACATCTCCGGCGAAAGGACATTTTCTTCAGAAAGAAAATACAAAAACAATCGGGAAGGCCCAAACTCCCAAAAATAAAAAAGAAGCATCAAAGAAAAAAGAAACTGTAAAAAAAGAAAGTCCTGATAAAAAAGTTCCCAAAAAGAGGCCGACAACAAAAAAGAAGACTTCTGTGAAGAAGAAAGCAGAACCGCAGTTTGACGAGGCAGAGATTGACAAAATCGTTCAGGAAGAATTGAAAAAACAGGAGAAACGAAGGAAACTTCTTGTGGTCTGTTGCAGTGTGATCGCAGTGGCATGCCTTGGCTATTTCGGAATTTATAACTGGTATAACATCCGTACTGCCGATAATTACAAGCAATTAAGTGAATTGAAGGATAAAGAGCCGGCAACCGATCAGAATCAGGATCCTGTGATCCATTACACCGCGGATGAAACGCAGAGTACGCCCCCTCCGGTACTGGATGAATATAAAAATTTATTAAATAAGAACAAAAGACTAATCGGATGGGTAAAAATTGACGATACTTATATAGATTACCCTGTAATGCAGACAACGGATAATGAATATTATCTGGATCATAATCTGAATCAGGAGTATGATAAGAACGGATCCATTTTTATGGACAAGGACTGTGATGTGCTCAAGCCCAGCACAAACTTCATTTTATATGGACATCATATGAAGAGCGGGCAGATGTTCGGAAGCTTATCTTCATACAGCGAACAGAGCTATTGTGAGAAACATCCCTACATACAGTTTGACACCATCTATGAAAAAGGCCTGTATGAGATCATGTATGTATTCAGATCCCGGGTCTATAGTGAAGATGAAATCGTATTTAAATATTATCAGTTTATAGACGCCCAGAGCGAGCAGGAATTTGACTCCTATATGAATGATATGGCAGAGATGTCATTATATGACACAGGAGTCACAGCTTCGTTCGGTGACCAGCTTTTAACACTGTCCACCTGTGATTACCAGGAGAAAAACGGCAGATTTGTAGTGGTTGCCAAAAAGGTGACGACAAAGGAGTAAAGGATGACTAAGGGTAAAAAGAAGACTAACAGAAGATTAAAAAGGACAGTAAGGAAAACCCTGGGAACATTGTTCCTGATCTCAGCGATCGTAGTGGCAGCGATTCCTACGGAAGGACTGCGTGCGGAGGAAGATGCTGTGGCGCAGGCTGCGCATTCACATGTGGATACGCATACCGGCGCAAAATATAAGGTATCCATTCGCAGAAATGCTCCAGAAAAGCAGAGAGATCTGCTGACGGGAAGCAATATACCCACAATGGATAATCTGATCCCGGAGGTTGCGGAAGGAACGACTATTTATACGACCGGTACCAACGAAACGGACGGCAGTAACTACCAGTTCGCTTATATCCAGAACGGAGGTGACTGGTCTGCAATCCTGTTAGGATATAACAAGGACAATACCTTGCCCAATAATACATTGACCATTCCGAACACGGTTAATGCTTACATACAGCCTACCGGTAACCTGGGTACCGGTAACGGTTACGTGGCTGCCAACAGATTGGGAAATCCTCTGTATTATGAAGCAGTTACGCCACATATCAGAATGGTAGACGATACGTCGCAGCCAATTCTGGGGGATGATGGAGTCACTCAGGCAAAAGACCCTATTACAGGCAAACTGTTATATGTACAGGTGGAAGAAACCTATTATACCGGTGAGATCAAGCCCTGCTATGCAACAGATAATGCATGGAAAAACATGGATGTTCTGACACAGTTCTTCTATTATAAAGAAGGCGCTACCGGCAAAACTGTATTTAATGCTGAGGATGAGAGCGGTGATCCGGCAACTTATGCGAACTATGCCAATGCACTGGACAGTGATCATCAGTGGATTAAGGATGGTAAGGTAAGATATATCGGTAACCAGTATCTGGATTCTACACTGGATCCGGATTCCAATACATATAAATGGAGTATTCCTTCCGGTGGCGGTTATATCACCGAGGCTAACGCATCCAAGGGTATTTTTGCTCAGGCAGGTAACATCGGAACTCTGATCATTGGAGAAGATCTGATCGGTATCGGTAACTGTGCTTTTTATGAATGTACCGGTCTGGATTCCATTTCTTTCGGTAATGGTATCAAAGTAATCGGTAACTATGCTTTCGCCGGTTGCGGAAGCTTAAGAGATGTTGCAATCCCTGATTTATGTAGTCTGGGACAGATTGGAGATCATGCTTTTTACAGTTGTACGAACCTGACGAAGTTTACTTTGCCCATCAATGTCAGCTATGTCGGAGACTATGCTTTTGCGGAGTGCCGTTTCTTAAGCGACTTTGTAATGTGTAATTATGGCGATGCCAATGACAGAAGCAATCTGACAGAACTGGGTTGGAATGTGTTTGAAAACTGTGAGACCCTTTCTTCTCTGACCTTCCCGGCAAACTACAATGAAGCAGTGGATATTTCCCTGGTCAAGGGATGCAAGAACTTAAGATATATCACTGCCCGCAGCAAGAAAATGACATTTACGGAGAAGGAAGACGGGGATGTTTATTGCTTTGACTGCTTTAAGGAAATGCTGTCAGGTGATCCGGTAAACGGAACTTTCTACTTCGAGGGAAGAGACGATTCCACGATCCATAGCTTTACCAGAGAGAACTGTTTTGCATTTAGTTATATTGACTATAATTCCGAGACTACACAATATGAGAAACTGGACAAATATGAACTTACGGTTCAGGATCCTAATGTGACCGGGAAGACAGGTAGATCTACTTATGTGGTAAATTCCAACAATGAATTGATATCCAGTACGGTAGGAGAAAATGTATCGACACTGGAGATTCCGGATCCTATCGGACCTTACCATATTTATAATATTGGAGCCAACATTTTTGCCAACAACTGTAATCTGACCATGGTATCCTTACCCGCCAGTGTTGTATCTGTCGGAGACAATGCATTTAAGGGCTGCCATAATCTGGCAACGGTGATTTTCAATAACAGTTCCGTGGCAATAGGAACAGATGCTTTTAAGACGCAGGATTACACGGGAGCGGCCCACAGAGGCAACTGCTCTGGAAAGGTAGAAGTCGACAGTGATAATTCACCGAAAGTAAAACTTACCTTTGTGGGAGAAGTTTCACCGACCTCCACTCCTTATCTGTATGCCATGAGTGAGGATGGAAGATATAATAATGGCAGCCAGCTGAAGACTTATGTCAGATATTGCAGCGGCTGGCCGACCAATCTGGTGGTACAGTATAATGAGGAAAAGGGTGTCAGCGAACTGACTGACTTCCCTGCTTTTTCACAACTGAGCAATTATACGATTAAGGCGGATTATCCTTATCTGACGGATGCTCAGAGAGAAGCGGCAAGTACTGCACTGAGCAAATATTCGAGTGGTGCAGCCCTGACAGAAGATCAGCAGCAGTTTATCGATTCCGCATTGAATGTTGTAATACCTGAGGGCATTCAGGCGATTAAGGATGGATTGTTTGTTGACAAAGAGAATGCAGATGCAGCCAGCCTGAAGGAAGACAAGACGGTTACCATATATGGTCTTGACACCATTGAAGCAAACGACTTTAGAAGCGCGGACGGCAAGAATGCGGCCCAACATCTGAAGGCAGTTAATATACTTGGTAATACGGCATCCATTGCAGCAAATGCTTTTGAAGGCTGTGCGGCATTGGAAACAGTCAATATCACCGGAAATATGAGTTCCATCGGGGATTACGCATTTAAGGATTGCCCTGTATTGGATGATGTGACATTATCCGGAACCATCAGCAGTCTGGGACTGATTCCGTTTACCGGATGTGATCAGCTGAGCAATGTGGCATTCTTAGGAAATGACTATTTCAGCTGCGATGAGTCCATTATTTACGGAATGAGCGGTGGTGCCAAGGCGAGAATTATTGAGTGCCTGGAAGGCAGAAGCAGTAAATATGTAAAGCCCAGCGAACTGGCAGGGATTACTTCCATCGCACCCAGAGCATTTCAGGGATGTGATGCCTTGAGAGAAATCGATCTCACGGAAAGTGAGATTACAACGGTGCCGGAATATGCCTTTGCAGATACGACGGAAATGCGTACTATTAAGCTGCCCACTACCTGTACCACCATTGAGGATTATGCGTTCCAGAAAAGTGGTATGGAGCGACTGGAGGCCAGTCAGTATCTGAATCTGATCGGTCAGCATGCGTTTGATGATCTGCTCAAGGCAGATCCGGATCCTGAGGATGTGGTAGTCTGCAGCCCGGAAAACAGTTACTTGTATAATTACGCGAAACTGAAAGGCTTTACAGTGGATACCACTCCTCTGATAGAGTACTTTACTGTTACTTTCCGCGACTGGAGTGAAGAATTGCAGAAGACGGTTGTGGTAAAAGAGGAGAGAGTACAGGGTGGATATCCTGCAAATCCTCCGGAGCCGGCAGGTAAGAGCGGAGAGGTTTTCCAATACTGGGATCCCGATCCCAGTGAGATCACTAGGGATGTTACGATTGTAGCTGTATATAAAACGGAAGATCCCGATGCCAACAAGCTGACGGTAACCTTTGAAGACTGGGATGGTACTTTCATTAAGGAAATCAAAGTGTCCTCCGGCGGCAGCATCGCAGATGCAGAACTGCCCAATACCTCCAATCTGGTGAGAGACGGTTATGTCTTCACCGGATGGGACAGAGAACTGACCAATATTACAGAGTCCTTTCCCACCAGAGCAGTATACAAAGCTCTGAGTGAAGACGATATTGTCATCCGTTATATTAATAGCGTGACCAAGGAAGTATTCTATCAGACCACGATCAAGAAGGGATCTGTTGCACCCAGCATTCAGACTCCTACGGTCAGCGGATATACTTTCAAGGAATGGTTACCGGATATTGCAACGGCACTTACCGAAGATACAGATTTCTATGCGGTATATGAGACCAGTAGTTCCAATAACGGTGGAACGACCAGCCCGGGAACCGGTACCAGTCCGAATCCCGGCACCAGCACCAGCCCGGGAATCAGCACCAGCCCGGGAACCAGTACCAGCCCCGGAACGAACGGTACGACAGCTAAGATGTATACCCTGACTGTGAAGAACGGATCCGGATCCGGAAGCTACATAGCAGGTTCCCAGCCGATCATCGTAGCGAATGACCCTGCGGCAAACCAGCAGTTCAGCAGCTGGTCCATTGATCCCGGTAATACGAAGATTGCCAGCAAGGTATTGTCTGCTACAGTAATCACCATGCCGGAAGCAAATGTAACTGTAACTGCAAACTATACGGCAAAATCAAATAGTGGCAACAGAACCAGTACTTCTACCGGAAGCGGTAATTCTACGAATTCCAATTCCAACAGAAGACCGAACAGTACTACAACAGGAAATGTCTCCGGCGGCAGAACCACCGTTGTCATTGACAAGAACGGTCTGTCCAATACCGGTGTGGTATCCGCTACGGTAAACGGATCTTCCGATAACTTTGTGATCAAGATCACCGAAAGTGCATCTGCTTCCGAGGAAGTAGTAAAGGCTCTGATGGCTGAGTACGGCAGTGATCTCAGCGCGATCAAGTATTTCCCCATGGATATCAGTCTCTATGATTCCACCGGCAATAACAAGATCACGGATACTACAGGTTTGTCCATCAGCATTACCCTGCCGATCCCGGATTCTCTGATCACCTATGCAGGTAACAACAAGGTGGCAGGAGTTGTTAACAGTAAGCTGGACAAGCTGACACCGAAGTTCTCCACGATTTCCGGAGTATCCTGCATTACCTTTACGGCGGAGCATTTCTCACCGTATGTGATCTATGTGGATACGAACAACCTGACAGCCGGAACAATCGCAGACAGCACTCCTAAGACCGGAGATGCCATTCATCCGAAGTGGTTCCTGTCTCTGGGTCTTGCATGTCTGTCCATGGTATTCTTCATGAAGAAGGATAAAAAGACTCTGCGTAAGGCCAGAGCCTAGTGTAAAAATAAAGGATGGGAAGGTTTATGAATCATAAAAAGTGGGTAGTGGTATTGGCACTGATAGCTACCGCATTGATCCTGACACATCTTCCTGTGTCGGAGGCAGATGCGGCAGCGTCTGCCTCCGATTTTCTGATTGAAGGCAGTACACTGACAAAATACAGAGGTACGGATGAACGTGTCACGATCCCAGATACGGTGGAGGTAGTGGGTGAGAGTGCTTTTGAAAATAACCAGAAGGTACAGCTTGTTGTGGTTCCTAAGTCGGTGAAACGCATGGATGCCTATGTTTTCTGGGGCTGTGATAATCTGGAAGAGGTTGTACTTGGCAAAGGTCTTACCGCAGTGGATGAATATGCTTTTGCAGGATGCACCGGACTGAAACAGATCACGATCCCTGAGAATGTACAGAGTATTGATGCACAGGCATTTGCCGGATGTACGAACCTTATGGATATTTATATTCCGGACACAGTGACAAATATCGCAGACGATGCATTCTTAAATTGTGATAACGTAACGATTCATGCGGACGAAGGCAGCGTGGCTGCGAAGTTTGCACAGAAGCTGACAGAGCAGAAAAGTCAGAGCCCTCTCGTAACGGCAGCGCCATCAGCGACAGGCGGAACTTCGGATGTACAGGCAACAACAGAGCCTGCCCCCACTGAAATGCCGACTCCTGCACCGACACCGGTGCCCGGAAATGTGATTGGAAGTACCTTTGTCGTAGGAAATCATGCGATGGTAATTATGCTGCCCGAGGAAGAAACAGTACAACAGGGTTATACAGAACCGGAAACCGGACAAGAGACCAGTGGGGAATCACAGGATATTACGGCGGAAACGGAAGATGGCAAAATTCCGGAATGGAAATATTACAGGAACCAGTCGGTAGGAGCAGTGAGTATACCAGAAGGAACCACGGAGATCGGACGCTTTGCTTTTTCCAGAAGCTCGGCAGAAAGTGTGACGTTCCCGGAAGGTGTGACCACTATTGATTATGCGGCATTTTATCACTGTGATGATCTGAATAGTGTGATATTGCCGGATACGGTGACCCGGGTGGAAGCCAAGGCATTTACGCATACCGGATGGATGGATGATTTTGAAGAAAACAGCATGGATGATTACCTGATCAGCGGGGACATTCTGGTGGCTTACAAGGGGGACCTTCCAGAAGTGACCATACCGGATGGTGTTCGTGTGATCGCCGATGAAGTGTTCCGCAGCCATACGGAACTGAAAAAGGTGCATCTGCCTGCAAGTGTCACCAATATCGGTGACAGCGCATTCCCGGAGGAAATCGAAATTATAAATGAATAAGGGTCAGATTTTACCGACACCAGGATAAGAAACCGGCATAAGATAGAATAAGTCTTATGCCGGTTTTGTCTTATTTTACGGGGAAGGAACAAGATGCAGCGGGTAAGGGAACAGGTACAGGTGCCGGAACAATTGCATAGTGGGGCAGGACGTGTGAAATCTGTGACTGTTGCTGTGCTGGATACCGGAATTGCTTATCATCCGGATCTGGTGGGACGGCTGCTTGCCTTTTCCGACTTTGTAGAAGGCCGATCCTTCCCGTATGACGATAATGGACACGGGACACATGTCTGCGGGATTGTATGCGGAAGCGGAGAACTGTCCGGAGGAAGATTTCGCGGAATGGCACCGGAGGCAAAACTTGTGGTGGGAAAAGTGCTGGACAGACAGGGGGAGGGCTCCTGTGATTCCATGCAGGAAGCTCTGGAATGGGTACTGCGGGTGAAAAACAGGTATGGAATCCGTGTTCTGAATATCTCTGTGGGGATCGGAGACCTGAAGGAACGTTACAAGGAGCAGATGCTGCGAAAATCTCTGGAATTGTTGTGGGATCATAATATTCTTGTGGTCTGTGCTGCAGGTAATACCGGTCCGGAGGACGGTAGTATTTCGGAGATGGCCAGTAGCAGAAAGGTTCTGACGGTGGGTTGTCATGACGGAAGATACTGTAAAAATGATCCCGGAAGGTGTGAGACGTACTCCGGCAGGGGCAGAAGATATGATGTGACCCGTAAACCGGATATTGTGGCTCCGGGGACAAGGATTCTGTCCTGTAATGCTTTCTGGCAGAACCGGAACGGCAGAATCTACAGACCCTATGTAGCAAAAAGCGGCACATCCATGGCAACACCCATTGTATCCGGGGCGGCAGCCCTTGCTATGGAAAAATATCCGGGAATTACCAATGAAGAATTTGTTCGTCTGCTGTCCCTTACAGCTACCGATCTGGGAGAGCCGTGGAACAAGCAGGGCTTCGGCATGCTTAATGTACGGAGATTATTAGAAAACAAGTAAAAGGATAAAATCACTGGGAAAAATAAAAAATATGATTAAAATAAGTCAATAAAATAAATACCAAAGATATTGACACAAATGGTATGATTGTATACAATGATACGAGAACTACAAAATGTATTTTTACTGCGCAGAGTAAAAATTATAAAATCTTGCAGATATCGAATGTCAGGGAAGAGAGGTATACCAATGAGAGAAAGTGATGCATTTCAGAATCGTCCGGTCTCCATGAATCCGAAGAACAACCTTTTGGAGATTGAAGAGCATATGTACATACTGGATGATGTGGAGAAGCCGAACGTGTTCCGTAACATGTTCCCTTATTCCGAAATCCCAAAAATACCTTTTAATGATCGTATCGTGCCTCATAACATGCCAAAGGATATCTGGATCACAGATACTACCTTCAGAGACGGACAGCAGTCCAGAGCACCTTATACCACAGAGCAGATCGTAAAGATCTATGACTATCTGCATGAACTGGGTGGCCCCAACGGAATGATCCGTGCCAGTGAATTTTTCCTGTACAGCAAGAAGGACAGAGACGCTGTTTATAAATGTATGGAGAGGGGATACAAGTTCCCCGAAGTTACCAGCTGGATCCGTGCCAGCAAGGAGGACTTTAAGCTGGTAAAAGAGATCGGAATGAAGGAGACTGGCATTCTGGTCAGCTGTTCCGATTATCATATTTTCCTGAAATTAAAAATGACCAGAAGACAGGCCATGGATCACTATTTAAGCGTTATCCGTGACTGCCTGGAGGAGGGTATCAGCCCCAGATGTCATCTGGAGGATATCACCAGAGCGGATATCTACGGTTATGTGGTTCCGTTCTGCCTGGAACTGATGAAACTGATGAAGGAGTATCAGATCCCCATCAAGGTCCGGGCCTGCGATACCATGGGATACGGTGTCAACTATCCCGGTGCCGTTATTCCCCGTAGTGTACAGGGTATCATTTACGCAATCCATACCCACGCAGGTGTGCCGCATGAGCTGATCGAATGGCATGGTCACAATGACTTTTACAAGGCGGTGTCCAATTCCACCACAGCATGGTTGTACGGCTGTTCCGGTGTAAATACCTCACTGTTTGGTATCGGTGAGCGTACCGGTAATACACCGCTGGAGGCAATGGTATTCGAATATGCACAGTTGAAGGGTGATCTGAACGGTATGAATACCCGTGTCATCACGGAGCTGGCAGAGTACTATGAGAAGGAGATCGGCTATCAGATCCCGCCCAGAACCCCGTTTGTCGGCAAGAATTTCAACGTGACCAGAGCCGGTATCCATGCGGACGGTCTGCTTAAGAACGAAGAGATCTACAACATTTTCGATACCGAGAAATTCCTGAATCGTCCGGTATTGTGCGCTATTTCCAACACCTCCGGTCTGGCAGGTATCGCACACTGGCTGAACACCTATTATAAGTTAAAGGGAGACAAGCAGGTACAGAAGACTTCCGAACTGGTAGCGGAGATCAAAAAGTGGGTAGACGAGGAGTACGCCGGTGGACGTGTCACCGTGCTTACGGATGAAGAGATTGTGGCCTGCGTCAACCGTATCTGCCTGGAGAAGAACCTGAAGATCGGTGAGTAAGAAAATATGGCGGCATTTTTTGCTGCCCGGAAATGAGGATTATAGTGAGTAAGTATGATGTAAAGCAGGAAGTAACGGATAAGTTCTCCCTGCGGGGACGGGTATTTCACAAGCTGAGAGAGGACATCTTAAGCGGAAAATATCAGGAACATGAAGAATTGAAGGAAGTGGCTATCGGCGAGGAGATGGGAGTCAGCAGAACCCCCGTCAGAGAGGCGTTCCGTCAGCTGGAGCTGGAGGGACTGATTCAGATCATCCCCAACAAGGGAGCCTATGTCACCGGTATTACTCAGAAGGATGTGAAGGATATTTACATGATCCGTTCCCTGCTGGAAGGTCTGTGTGCCCGTTGGGCTACGGAACATATCACCAAGGAGCAGATGGAAGAGATGGAAGAGAATGTTTATCTGTCCAAGTTCCATGCCCAGAAGGGGCATCTGGAGCAGCTGGCGGAGTTAGATAATCGTTTCCATGATATTCTGTATGAGGCATGTGACAGCAAGATGCTGGAGCATCAGCTGAAGGACTTCCATCAGTATGTCCTGCGTGTCCGCAAGAAAACATTGGCCAGTGCCAACCGCGGTCCCAAATCCAATGAAGAGCATGAGCAGATCATGGAGGCCATCAAGGCAGGCAATGCCGATCTGGCAGAGCAGCTGGCACACCAGCACATGATCAACGCCTATGACAACATGGTGAAAAACGGTCTGAACGAGGCCTATGCACAGCAGGATAAGCCGCAGGAATAGGTTGCCTGTCTGTGAAAATTACTGTAGAATGTAATTATTCAGAGCCAATGGGCGAAGTAACCACATGAGCAAATAACATGCAGGCATGTTATTCGGTGAAGCTTTGCAGAAGCGATTTTGCCAATGTGGTTCTGGATAGCTATTGCAAAGTAAAAGAATAAATACCGGAAAGGAAATCATTATGGAAAAGATCAAAATGACAACCCCTCTCGTAGAGATGGACGGAGACGAAATGACCAGAATCCTCTGGCAGATGATCAAGGATGAACTGTTACTGCCTTACATCGATCTGAAGACAGAGTACTATGATCTTGGACTGGAGCATCGTAATGAGACCGATGATCAGGTAACCGTGGATTCTGCCAATGCCACATTGAAGTACGGCGTTGCTGTAAAATGTGCGACCATTACCCCCAACGCTGCCAGAATGACAGAGTATAATCTGAAGGAAATGTGGAAGAGTCCCAACGGAACCATCCGTGCGATCTTAGACGGTACTGTATTCCGTGCACCGATTCTGGTAAATGGTATCGTTCCTTATGTCAAGAACTGGACCAAGCCCATTACCATTGCCCGTCATGCTTACGGCGATGTGTATAAAAATACTGAGATCAAGGTACCCGGCCCCGGTAAGGCAGAACTGGTATTTACTGCAGCAGACGGCACCGAGACCCGTGAACTGATCCATAATTTTGATGGAGCAGGTATCATTCAGGGTATCCACAATACGAATAAGTCTATCGAGAGCTTTGCAAGAGCATGCTTCAGCTATGCCGTAGATACGAAGCAGGATCTGTGGTTCTCCACCAAGGACACCATTTCCAAAAAATACGATCATACCTTCAAGGATATTTTCCAGGAGATCTATGATAACGAGTACAAGGCAAAATTCGAGGAACTGGGCATTACATATTTCTATACCCTGATCGATGATGCCGTAGCCCGTGTCATCCGTTCTGAGGGCGGATTCATCTGGGCCTGCAAGAACTATGATGGTGATGTAATGTCCGATATGGTAGCTACCGCTTATGGCGATCTGTCCATGATGACCTCCGTACTGGTATCTCCCAGCGGCGTCTATGAGTATGAGGCTGCTCACGGAACTGTACAGCGTCATTACTACAAGCACTTAAAGGGCGAAGAGACCTCCACCAACTCCATCGCTACCATCTACGCATGGACCGGAGCTCTCAGAAAGCGCGGTGAACTGGATCAGATCCCCGAGCTGTGCAACTTCGCAGACAAGCTGGAGCAGGCATGCATCAAGACCATCGAGGACGGCAAGATGACCAAGAGCCTGTCCCTGATCTCTACCTGTGAGCATCCCGTGATCCTCAACAGCCTGGACTTCATCAAGGCGATCAGAGAGACACTGGACAGCCTGCTGTAAAAATAAAATGGAAGAAATGGATGCTTCCCTGTAGGAATGGGGGCATCCGTTTTTGGTGTACACCCAAAGATCTTACCGGAGGATTACAGAAGTGAAGGATGAAAAAGAAGCTGTGTGTTCCGGAAGAACATTGACACCATTGCTACTTGGAGTGTTTTTCTGGTTCATCGGAGTGGGAGTTTTTTTAATATTGATTTCAAGCATTTCAAAGGAAGTGAAAGGCGCAGGCATTATCTTTTTCATATTATGTGGAATGGAAGGGAGCTATTTCCTCCTGTTTTGGCGCAACAAAAGAATTACTATGACGCTGGATGATATTACTTACCGTTCCATTTGGGGAAAAGAGAAAAAATACTCATGGGAAGACGTGAGATCGGTGCGTTATAAGTCGGCTGGAAGAGGGGCATATAGAATTCTGATCCAGACAGACCGAAAGATATGTATCGAAACCGGAATGATGGAAAACAGTGAAGAGGCTGAAAAACTGATAAAGGGAAAAGGGTATTTAGGTCTCCATTAACCTTCGGTAATCAATCCGTAAAGAGATGAACATTAACGAGTGGGAAGCTTAGGCTTCCCATATTTTTTGCTCAAAATACAAAGGAGTAGTACCATGTTTACGCTGGAAGCAGAGATGATTTTAATATCGTCTCTGCTTTTTTCGTGGATTTTTTATTAATTATCTTGGAAGAATTTGGGTCATTTTGGCGAAGAACAGTTGCGGGGGATCGGGATACAGGTACAATAGAAGGAAAGGAATCGGCAAACGATAAAAGCGTGCGAAAGGGGAAGAAGATGGATTTAATACGGAATAAAAAAAGGCTGTTTGATGAAATAAAATATTATTGTGAAGAAAATAAACTGGATCAGAGGATGTTCCTTCGGCAGGAGATTCTTCGGGAGGATATAGAGAATCAGACAACCTCATCCAAGTGACCGACAGGGAGGGAAAAGTTACTCTTATTGAACTATAATCTCCATACCGATGATGACCGGAAGGGTAATTCCGGCAACGCAACGGGAACAACAAGGACAATTCCGGCAGCGGAAACAACGGAAACGGAAATTCCGGCAATAACGGCAATGGAAACGGCAACGGTAAGGGGAAGGGCAACAATAAGAAGAACAGCAAGTCCGGGGGCACGGATGACGCCGGCTATGGCAATGCAACCAATGCGGAGGAGAACAACAGCCAGAACCAGTGCGGCATTCTCTTCCCGGTACAGGAGGAAGTCAGCGCTACAGAGGCAGATCTGATCGCCCGGATCAAGACCACCGGTAAGGAAAAGAACTATGAGCTGATCGAGTACTTAAACGACGTCAACCGTGAGCATGCCGAGGTACTGGTCGAGCAGAACATCAATGGTAAGACGGATACCTCTTATATCTACGGAGCGGAGATAAACGGCGGATTCGACCGGATCTCCCTTGACCGCTTCGATGGCAGCACCGGCTACTACCTCTACGATGCCAGAGGAAGTGTCTCCGGCATCACCAATGAAGAGGGACAGGTCTATCAGTCCTACCGTTACAGCGTCACCGGAGAGATCACCTTTGGTGCTCCGCAGTATGAGAACGAATACACCTACAACGGAGAATCCTACAATCCAAATATTCAGAGCCAGTATCTGAGAGCAAGGTACTACTGTGTGGTAACAGCGACCTTCCTCACCGAAGACAGCTACCTCGGCAACCAGACAGAACCGCTGACGCTTAACCGGTATAATTACTGCGTGAGCAGCTATCTGAATTATACGGATCCGAGCGGACATTGGGTGTATGAAAATGAAATGAATGATTTATATATTCAGTATTCAAAAATGCCATTAAAGGAAAAATACCAAAAGAAAATTAGTCTATATATTGCAGAAAAATTTTTAAGTGCTTTACATGAGTTACAGTTACCACAAGCGTCTATAGACTATGTATTAGCGTATAATTATGAACAAAATATGTCCTATGTGCAGCGTATTATGGCAACAGCATACAAGCAAAATAAAAATTTTGCATGTGAGATTTTTCATGTGACAATAGAACAGTTAGAAGAGTTTGGTTGGCGAGCATTTAATGGTAAAAAGGAAGATTATATTGTTAAATTTAATCGTACTTTAAATGAGTATGGTATAACAAATAAAGCAAGTATAACAATGTTTATGGCTACAATGGCGCATGAAAGTAATTTTGGAATAGATAACATTGAGGGAATGAGAAATGGAAAAGAAACGCTTAGCGCAGACAATTGGAGTTCATATATTAAAAGAGTTAGTTCAGGTTCCACAATGAAATTTGACGAACGAGGAGCAGGGTATATACAATTATCATGGAAAGATACGCAAGATACGTTTTTGAAAGAGATAGGCGCATATGATAATATGTTAAGTGATGAAGTTGACAGAGTTCACTATATTGCGGCTAATTACAGCTTAGAGGCATCGGCATGGTTTTGGGGAACTACGAATGTGAAAAAAACAGGTGTAGGGAGCTTAAATGATTATGCTTCAACTTACGGAAATACGGAAGGAATTTTTTTGATTACTCAGTATTTTGTAAATGGTTTTACGGCAAACAGTGATGATTTGGAGATCATAAGAAATGGAGGAGAGTATGAGATAAAGGAAGGTAGGTTAATAGTGGGTAATCACAGTAACCCGTTGCCTAAGAACTGGGAGGACAGGAGTGAAAAGTATAAGAAAGCATACGATGTATTTGGGAAATAGAATATTTGGAATAGTTTATGTATATTTGATAGGTATGCTATTTTTGAGTGCATGTGCTGAAGGCGAGAGATATATTAACAACGAGGAAGAAAGTATAGTTGCTTTAGAGGAAGTGCCAAACAGTGAAACTATATATCAAGAAAATATTGCAGAAACAAGAACTGTTGAAAATGTTACTTCTGAACTGACATCCTATTCTTATGAAGTAGAGAAAGATGTTTTTTCTTTCTCTACTTCAGAGGATAAAACATATTATGTACCATATGTAAAAATTAGTGGATGTTCGAATGAAAAATTGCAGTGGAATATCAATCATACTTTATGGGAAGACGCGTGTTGGATATTAGATTGTGCAGAAATTGGGGGACCCTTGTATGATCTGTTTAGCGGTGAAAATGCGATGCAAATTACAGGAATTTATCAATATAAACATTATCTTTCGGTCTTATATGAAGGAGGGACAGAAAGTAGGCTTCCCGGAAAGATTGCATATGCTATTGTTATTGACATGCTGAATGGCAGAAGAGTATTGCTCGGTGAATTAATTGAAAATGAAGATAAATTTGAAGATATGTTGGTTCATTATTTTGATGATGATTCAAGAGAAATCAGATTGTTTATTTTCAAGGAAGATGCAGAAAAAATATTATATTATGGACATATGACAGAAAAGGAAATTGTAATAAATAACCTTACGTCTGATGGAAATAATCCAGAACAAGATAACGGAGAGATAGATTCAATCAGCTATTTGTTTCAAGCCTCTTCTTTTTATATGTCGGAGGAGGGGTTTGTTGTGCTTCCCGGAGCGAAATATTATGAACCGTTAGTGTTTGAATGGGAAGAAATATCAAAAGTCATAGTTGAATTTTGACTTCCCTAAGTTGGTTGATTATTTGTAAGTTTAACGAGAAGATAAGATACAGTTTATGAGAGAATTGATAAATGACGTACAAATTGAACTTTGAGGGAAATCAAATAGAGTCACATTTAGTGGGATTACCTATGGTGCTCCAAATGTTTTCTGGAATCATAGTTTACGATTATGCTACTTGTAATGTAATGAGTATTGGCATGGATGCATCACGCAATATTACTGTGAGTAATCAGGTTTGCAATGTTGGCTCTTATGAAGGAACATATTGGCCATTTATTGTTGATAATAGTAAATTTTTGGATGTGATGTTAGTTTTTGAGCAGGTCTAGTAAAATAGAGCTGCTCTATTTTTGCGTTTTAATCGAATCCCTGGCAGGCTACGCCTATGATGAAAAACATAACGGCAGGCACACGGATGGAAAACATGATGATCTGTACCCCCACGGCACCAAGCATGCAAAGCATGACAAGGATGCGACCTTTGCCTACCAGATTGTGGAGACAGACCGCACCTTTACCTACGATGCTGCAGGAAAGCTGGTTTCTGCAACGGAGACAGAGGACAACTACGGCACTTATATTTACACCTACGAGTATGACCTGATGGGCAACCGCACCTATATGGAGAAGACCTTAAACGGAACGGTTGCAGAATGGCATAAATACGAGTACAATGAAAGTAACCAGCTGGTATCGGAACAGCTCTATAACGGGAAGAAGACTACCAGCCTTGCCTACACCTATGATGCGGACGGCAACCGCATTACGGAAACCGGTAAAGTCGGCACCGACAAGGTGGAGAAGACCTATGAGTACACCGTGGAGAACCGCCTGGCGGCAGTGCATGACGGGGATGAACTGCTCCTTGCTGCGGCTTATGACGGTGACGGCAACCGGGTATTCTTATTGAACTATAATCTCCATACCGATGATGACTGGAAGGGTAATTCCGGCAACGGCAACGGGAACAACAAGGACAACTCCGGCAGTGGAAATAATGGAAAAGGAAATTCCGGCAATAACGGCAATGGAAACGGCAACGGTAAGGGGAAGGGCAACAATAAGAAGAACAGCAAGTCCGGGGGCACGGATGACGCCGGCTATGGCAATGCAACCAATGCGGAGGAGAACAACAGCCAGAACCAGTGCGGCATTCTCT
>ERZ1034913.736-NODE-736-length-23505-cov-43.921322_pt1 | contig 23505 bp, 17 predicted proteins | sample MGYA00520697_ERZ1034913 | MGnify/ENA primary metagenome ERZ1034913 (study PRJEB33766, sample SAMN09781786) | gut metagenome | biome: gut microbiome | host: Homo sapiens | place: Madagascar | study: EMG produced TPA metagenomics assembly of the PRJNA485056 data...
TTATTAACGGATAAGTCTTGAGCCTGCCCCACTATGACTCCCAATGGTGCCGTTTACAGCGCAGACGGTTGGCTTGTCTGGGCCACACTCGCTCTACAATAAAACGTAACTATGTCGACTTTGACCGCGGGAGGACCCGATGGATAACCTTGCCAAACCCACAAACCGCGCGCTGTTTTTAGTTAGCGTTGCCGTGACCGGTGCGTTCGCAGGTGCCGCGGTCTGGCTGTTCTTTTTCGCGATGGAGCACGGTATCGACTATCTGTGGACCGAGATTCCGCACGCGCTGGGCGTCGCTTCGCCCGAGCTTGCCAGTGGCCCGTTTGGCTTTTTGCCGTACCCGTTTTTTGTCTGCCTGCTGGGCGGCCTGTTAATCGGTCTGTACGAGAAGATGACAGGCGCCAAGACCGATGACCTCAATCAGGTCATGGCCAAGGTCAAGCAAGACGGGCGCTACCCGTACGACAACCTGGGCAAGCTTTCGCTCGCGGCGTTGCTGCCGCTGCTGTTTGGCGGAAGTATTGGACCGGAGGCCGGCCTGACCGGTGTTATCGCGGGTCTGTGCAGCTGGGTTGGCGACCGCATGCGTCGCTTCGGCGCCGAGTTTAGGGAGCTTACGCTGCTGGGTACCCAGGCCGCGTTGACGGCGCTCTTTACCGCGCCCGTCTTTGGCTTTGTGGCACCGCTTGCCGGTAGCGCCGACGGCCAGGGCGAAGACGCCGACGATGAGTCCACGTCCGGCGAGATCACCATCAGGCTGCCCAAGGCGCAAAAGACCGTGGTTTACGGCATCGCGATTGCCGGCGGCCTGGGCACCTACCTGCTGCTCGGCCAGCTTATGGGCGGCGGCATGGGTATGCCGAGGTTCGAGGCTGCCGTGGTGGGCAACCTGGAGCTTGCCTGGCTCATTCCTCTGTCGCTGATTGGAACAATCTGCGGCTGGCTGTACTTTGTCTCTGAGCACGCGAGCGAAGCGTTTGCCCGTGCCATAGGAGAGCGTCCTGTCGTTAAGGCAATGCTGGCTGGTCTGGCGCTCGCCATCTGCGGCACGGTCCTGCCCTACACCATGTTTGCCGGCGAGACCCAGGCCGATGTCCTTATGGAAACCTATCTGACCATCCCCGCCGGCGTGCTTATCGCGACCGGTCTGGTCAAGGCTATGCTAACTCCCGCCCTCATCAACATGGGCTGGCGCGGTGGTCACTTCTTCCCGGTTATCTTCTCGGGCGTAAGCCTGGGCTACGGCCTTGCCATCCTCACCGGCGCAGATCCGGTCTTTTGCGTCGCCGTCTGCACGGCATCGACGATGGGCGCGGTCATGCGTCAGCCCGTCATGGTCGTGGGCCTGCTGCTCATGTGCTTCCCGCTCAAGGGCATTGTCTGCATGATCATCGCCGCCGTTATCGCCGCCGGCATTCCGCTGCCCAAGCCGCTGCGCAAGTAGCACGGTAGCGCGCGGGCAATACAAACATCTCAAGCCCGGTGTGGGCGCTGTGTCACGGATTTGCGGGTGGACTGAATCTCGCCTGGCACCGACGCTACTTCCAAATCGCGAGCGCGGCGGTGCCCAGCACGATGAGAAAAAGGCCGATGGCGCTTCGATGCGACAGCTTTTCGTTGAAGGCCAGTCGTGCGAACAGCACCGATACGACAATCGATAATTTGTCGATTTGCACGACGACGCTCACCTGGCCTGCGGCGATGGCGTAGTAGTACAGCAGCCACGACGCGCCGGTCGCAATGCCCGATGCCGCGAGAAATGCGAGTTCGCGCGGGTCAATGCGCGCGACCTGCTCCAGCTTTCCCCTGGCAACCACTATTGCCCATGCCATAACAAGCACCACGCAGGTGCGGATGGCCGTGGCCAGGTTGGACTCGACGCCTTCGATGCCAACCTTGGCGAGGATGGAGGTGAGTGCCGCGAACACGGCCGCGCCGATGGCGTAGGCAAGCCAGGCTCGGTCTTGCTTCTGGCCCATGCCAGCTGGCTGCCTCTTCTCAATCATCAGGAACGTGCCGAGGGTGATTGCGGCCGTCCCGATAAGCTTTACGGCCAGATTGCTCGTCTCGCCAAAGAGGACGATGGCGATCAGCGCGGCGAGTACGGTGCTCATCTTGTCGACCGGTACGACCTTATTGACGTCTCCAATGCTGAGCGCCTTAAAGTAGCAGATCCACGAAGCGCCAGTGGCAAGTCCTGAGAGGACGAGGAAGAGACACGCCTTGGCGGGAATGCCGCCGATGGACCCGATGGATCCGGAGACGCCCGCCATCATCCAGGCAAATACGAGCACCATGCAGGTGCGGATGGCAGTCGCGACATCGGAATCGGTATGCTTGATGCCGCATTTGGCCAGGATAGATGTGATGCCGGCAAAGAATGCCGAGCCAAGCGCTGCAGCGACCCACGACATGGATGAAATGCCTCCCCAAGAACGACTGCGCCAAATCTACGGCGCACGTCCGATGATACCGTTCCGCCACGAAGCTTTGATATCGCCGTGGCGAGACAGGGATCATATTTCGAGATGCCATTTGGTTAAGGCTCGAATCGAAGGTGAATGGTTTTCCCGAGAAGTGAACGAGTAAATCTGGACCCCCGGAACATGCAGACTTTTTGCGAATAAAACCGCAGGATCTTTAGAGAAGAACCGCAGGAATTAAACACTTGAAAATGTCGATGATACGGGGTGCTGATTTTGCTCGCTCACTTCTCGGGAAAACCATTCACCTTCGATATGCTGCGGGCCTTTCTTTGGTTGCCAAGAGCAAAGCGGCATACCGCAAAGGGTGGTAGCGATGTTGTTGCTACTTCGTCTCATCTAGTAAATGAGGCGGGTGCCGCCTAAATCCTTCAGCTGTCGATTACAGGTCGCGTGCTTGATAGACCTTGGTGCTGACGGTGTAGCTGATCATGAATAGCACGAACGCAAGGACGGCTATGCCGGCGCACAGACATCCGATAACGGCGGGATCGGGATTCGCCCCGGCGAATGACATGAGCCAGTTGCTGATGGGGTTGGAGGAGCTCAACGTGGCAATGGCAAGGCATCCGAGTAGGGCAAACAGGCCAACGGATAGGCGCAGTGCCTCCATGTGTCCAAATCGGAAGAACAGCGGCTGTGCCAAGAACACCATCATGAGGGAGATGAGCATCGATGCTGCCGAGGCTATTGCGATCTCAAAGACGGTTTGTCCTGTCGAAGGAATGCCCGTGCCGTTGAAGAGCGGGATGGCGACGATACTCAAAAGCGTAGCTGCACATGCCATGACGGCGGAGAAGACAATAACGCTCAGGTAGCGTGCGCAGATGATGTCTTTGCGCGAGAAGGGCAGCGTTGCCCGGTAGCGCTCCCAACCGTTTTGATTGTCGAAACCAGCCAGTGAGTTCATGACCATGATAGGCGACATGGCACTGACCGCGCAGGCGCCAGCACTCATGCCAGAGTCACCGTCCGATGCGTTGGCGAGGGTCAACACGACGAAGATGAACAAGCCGACGCCCGCAATGCTCGGGATAAGCGAGCGAGCGATGGCGAGCTCGGACATAAAGGCGCGTTTCATTTCGAAGCTCCTTTCAGCATGAGGCGAAGATAGTCATCAATGGTTGCCCGATCGCAGGGAATATCGGGGAAGGCCTCGAGCGTATCGCGACGGTTGGGCACGAGCACGTCCACGCTGTAGGCATGGCGGGCGGCACGGGCGCCTTCGACGCAAGCCATAAGCTCGGCGGCCTGTGCTTGGGTACAGTGGGCGATGCCAGCGCGGTCGGTAATATCCTCGCGCGGCAGGTCAAAAATAATCGAGCCATTATCGATGCAGATGACGCGATCAGCGGCGCGATCGAGGTCGGATGTAATGTGGCTCGAGAGCAGCACACTGTGCTGGCCGTCGGCGACAAAGGCAAGCAGCTCATCAAGCAGCTCCTCGCGTGCCATGGGATCGAGGCCCGCGGTGGCTTCGTCCAAAACGAGCAGTTTGGCCTTGTGGCTGAGCGCGCAGGCAAGCTGCAGCTTCATGCCCATGCCGCGGGAGAGGTCCTTGACCTTTGCCTTGGGATCGAGGCCAAATCGGTCGATGAGGCTGGAGAAAGTGTCGTGGCTCCAGGTGGGGTATGCCGGGCTTACGAGTGCCTCAACTTCGGTCACCTTGAGTGTGGAAGGGAAGGGGCATGTGTCCAGCACGAGGCCGACACGAGTGCGCAGGCAACGCTGCGTTTCATCGGGCGCGTCGGCGCCACAGTGCTGTCCAAACAGGTGCACCTCGCCGGCATCGAGCTTTATAAGCCCGAGCGCGGTTCGAATCGTCGTGGTTTTGCCGGCGCCGTTTGCGCCCACAAAGCCAACAATCTGGCCGGGTTCCACGGCAAGTGTGACGTCGCGCAGCGAAAAGCGGTCGCTCACACGGCGTGAGATACCTTTGAGTTCTAAAAGGTTTTGCATGGCATAGCCTTTCTTGCAGATGGCTACTGCATAGTTTCGGGGGCTACCAGGTCGAGCATCTCGTGCAGCTTGTCGCGCGTGACGCCCAAGACTTCGGCTTGGCTCGCCGCTTTCGCAAGTAGCTCTTCGATATGGCAGAACTGGTTTTCGCGCAAGAGTTCCTGGTTGCCCTCGGCGACAAAGCAGCCCTTGCCCTGCACGGTGCAAATAAACCCGAGTTGCTCTAGGTCGGCGTAGGCGCGCTTGGTGGTGATGACACTCACGCCCAGGTCGCTCGCGAGTGCACGGATGCTGGGGAGTTTGGCTCCCGCAGCGAGTGTGCCCGAAAGGATCTGAGCTTTGACCTGCGAGGCTATTTGCTCGTAGATGGGCTTGTCGCTCGAATTGGATAGGATGATGTCCACAGCGGCTCCTTAGCTGTTGGGCTACACGTGTATATAACCGGTAAGCACAGTATATATACACTATGCACAGTTATGCAAGAGGCAAATAGGGATTGTCCGCGCGTTCATTCATCTCAATCTGTAACATCTGGAACCGATTTGGACGGTTACCTGTTACAGATTGAGATTTTGCTGGCGGGCCCCACCTGGTTGTCTCAATCTGTAACAACTGGAGAAGATTTTGGCTGCTAGATGTTATAGATCGAGACATTGGCCACCCGTCTATCCTTATATCTCAATCTGTAACAGATGGACCCGTTTTGAGTGGCCAGATGTTACAGATCGAGATCTTTCTGGGACGTCCACCTGTTTGTCTAAATCTGTAACAGGTAGAGGTTCAAAAACCGTCTAGATGTTACAGATCGAGACAAACTGCTGCGGAGTGCCGCCATCGACTGCTACCCTAGGCCCCAACTGATGAATTTGTCCTGATAGGTGCCCTGCTGCAGCATTTCGCGGCTACAATAGTGCGGTTACAACGACGTAATGCACTCAATGCAAGAAAGGATCCGCATGGCAAGCCTGTCGGATGAAATCTCGTCGCGCCGCACATTCGCGATCATCAGCCACCCGGACGCCGGTAAGACCACGCTTACCGAGAAGCTGCTGCTCTATACCGGCAGCATCCAGACCGCCGGTTCGGTCAAGGGCAAGAGCTCGGCCAAGCACGCCGTCTCGGACTGGATGGACATCGAGAAGGAGCGCGGCATCTCCGTTACCTCCTCGGTGCTTCAGTTCACCTACAACGGTGCCTGCGTCAACATTCTCGATACCCCCGGCCACCAGGACTTCTCGGAGGATACCTACCGTACCCTTATGGCCGCCGACGCCGCGGTCATGGTCATCGACGGCGCTAAGGGTGTCGAGGCCCAGACCAAAAAACTCTTTAAGGTCTGTACGCTGCGCCACATTCCTATCTTTACCTTTGTGAACAAGCTTGACCACGAGGCTCGCGATCCGTTTGAGCTTATGGAAGAGATCGAGAACGTTCTGGGTATCAACACGTACCCCATGAACTGGCCGATTGGCAGCGGCCGCAACTTCCGCGGCGTGTTCGACCGTCAGACCCGTCGCGTTATCGCCTTTGAGGGCGACGGCCACGCCAATGCCACCAAGAAGGTCGCCGAGGTCGAGGCCGAGCTGGGCGACCCCGCCATGGATGAGCTTATTGGCGAGGAGAACCACAAGAACCTGATGGACGACATCGAGCTGCTCGATGGCGCCGGTGACGAGCTCGACTTGGATGCCGTGGCCTGCGGCAAGCTGAGCCCGGCGTTCTTTGGCTCGGCGCTCACCAACTTTGGCGTGGAGCCCTTCCTCAAGGAGTTCCTGCGCCTGGCCCCGACGCCGCGCGCCTACACCGATACGCTCACCAGCGAGCCGGTCGATCCCTGCCGCGACGACTTTAGCGGCTTTGTGTTTAAGATCCAGGCCAACATGGACAAGAACCACCGCGACCGCATCGCCTTCGTGCGCATTTGTTCGGGCAAGTTCGAGCGCGGCATGGACGCCTTCCACGTGCAGGGCAACCGCAAGCTCAAGCTGGCGACGGGCACCTCGATGATGGCCGACGACCGCGCCATCGTGGACGAGGCGTACGCGGGCGATATCGTGGGCCTGTTCGACCCCGGCATCTTTAGCATCGGTGACACCGTGTGCTCCGGCAAGCGCCACGTGCAGTATCCGCAGATCCCGACGTTTGCCCCCGAGATGTTCGCCCGCATTACGCAGGTCGACACGCTCAAGCGCAAGCAGTTTGTGAAGGGCATGGAGGAGCTTGCCCAGGAGGGCGCCATCCAGATCTTCCGCGAACTGGGTGCCGGCATGGAGAGCGTCATTGTGGGCGTGGTCGGCGTGCTGCAGTTTGAGGTGCTCGAGCGCCGCCTGAAGGCCGAGTACCGTGTCGAGGTCCGTCGCCAGCCGTTGCCCTATACGGACATCCGCTGGATCCAGAACGACCCCGATACCATCGATATCCCGGGCCTTTCGCTCACGCGCGACACGTTGCGCGTCGAGGACATGCGCGGCGGCAAGCTGCTGCTGTTCACGAGCCCGTGGAACGTGGATTGGGCGACTGACCATAACCCCGACCTCATTCTGTCGGAGTTTGGCAACGTAACGTTTTAGTGCAAACGGCGCGGTGGTCCCGCGGGTCCGCCGCGCCGTTTGCTTGCCTGCCGCCGTGTGAGCGGCTATCATACCCACCGTTGCCTCAAGACTGTGGCGGCCGAGCAGTTCGGGTCCGATATCCTGCTCGTTAAACCTAAAACCAAAGGAGTACATAATGATCAAGAAGGTCATGGAGGACTACAAGGTCCTGTTGCGGAGCATTCCCGCGGCAACGGTTTCGCTGTTTTTCGTGAGCGTCATCATGATGAACCTGCTGGCCAACAAAGAGCTTATCAGCCTGCCGTATCTGGCGCTCGACTGCGGCTTTGTGGTGAGCTGGGTTTCGTTTTTGTGCCAGGACATGATCTGCAAGCGCTTTGGCGCCAAGGCATCCATCAAAATCTCTATCCTCGCGCTGCTGGTCAACCTGGCCGTGAGCTTGTGCTTTTGGGCATGCTCGCTCACGCCCGGCATGTGGGGCGCCTACTATGACACGGGCATGGTCGAGGTCAACACCGCCCTTAACGCCACCATCGGCGGCACCTGGTACGTGGTACTGGGCTCTTCGTTGGCAATGCTCGTTTCTGCCGTGGTTAACTCCACGCTCAACCAGTCGCTCGGCCGTATGCTCAAAAAGAATAACTTTGCGAGCTTTGCCTTCCGCTCCTATGTGTCCACGGGCATCGGTCAGTTTATCGACAACCTGGTCTTTGCCATTGTGGTGAGCCACACGTTCTTTGGTTGGACCTGGGTGCAGGTCCTTATGTGCTCGCTGACCGGTGCTGTTGCCGAGCTGCTGTGCGAGGTCTTCCTGAGCCCCGTGGGCTACAAGGTCGTGCGCGGCTGGGAGCGCGAGAATGTGGGTGCTGAGTACCTCGAGCGCCACGCAACCGCCTAAGGAGCACGTATGCGGGTTTTGATCACGGGCGCTTCGGGCGGCATCGGAGCCGCGTGCGTGCAGCGCTTTTTGGACGAGGGTCACGAGGTCGTGGGCTTTGATCTGCTGCCGGCGGCGATCGAGCACGAGCGCTACCGCCATCTGATCGTTGATGTGCGCGAGCCGGACTCGTTTCCAGATGATCTTGAGCCTCAGGTGATCGTGAACGTTGCCGGTACGCAGGATTCGGCCGACGACATTGCCGCCAACCTGTGCGGCACCATCAACGTGACCGAGCGCTATGCCTTTGTGGGGGAGGGGCTTGCCGCAAAGCCGGCACCGGCTATTAAATCCGTGGTCAATGTGGGGTCGGCGAGCGGACATACGGGATCGGAGTTTCCCGCCTATGCCGCCAGCAAGGGCGGCGTTATCGCCTACACCAAGAACCTTGCAAACCGTCTGGCGCCGCAGGCCATCGCCAACAGTGTGGACCCGGGGGGCGTTATCACGCCGCTCAACCGTTGCGTGATGGAAGACGAGCGCCTGTGGAGCCAGATCATGGAGCTCACGCCGCTTAAGCGCTGGGCTACCGCCCAAGAAATCGCCGAGTGGATCTACTTTGTGGCCGTGACCAACCGGTTTATGACCGGACAGAGTCTGCTAATCGATGGCGGCGAGGCCGGCCGCACCCAGTTTATCTGGCCCGAGTAACAGACGCGCCCGATGGCACAAGCCGTCGGGCGCGTTTTTGCATCAAGGGGTATCAATAAAAGTTAACTTTAGCTGGCCTTTATCTTCGTAAAGCCTCTTTGAGCTGGTAAAATTACCCCCTAAACAGAACAAGGGGGTAAATTGGGGCTGTTCGGTTCACACGAGAGGCGCGACGCGGACCGGGCGCGCCAGCTTTTTGAGACGGCGCTTGCAGAGCAGGGGCTCAATGTTGGGTTTGTTTTGCGCGCCAGCGACTGCCTTCCGCTGTATATCACCCCCAATTTTGAGCGTGTATTTGGCGTATCGCCGGAGCGGTATCGCGACGATATCGAGACGCTCTACCGCTATATTCCCGATGACGACCGCGTTCGCATGCAGCGACAGGTGAGGGATTGGGACCACGCGGCGCCCTTGGACCTGATTTGTTCCTACAACGGTCCTGGGCAGGAAAAGCCGCTCAATATCCGCTTTTCAATCGCGCTCGTTCAGAACGCGACGCAGTATCTCATCACGGCGGTCGACGTGACCGCCGAAACCGCGCGCATTGCTAAGGCGGAGTCCGAGCGCGACCGTGCCGTCGAGACCGCCAACGCTCGCACGGACTTTATGAACCAGATGAGCCACGAGATTCGCACCCCGCTCAACGGTATCGAGGGCATGATTTCGCTTGCCCGTGAGCACCATGCGGACGAGTCGCGCCTGATGGATGACCTGTCTCGCGCTTCGCAGCTCTCGGCGTACCTGCTGTCCCTTATCAACGACATGCTCGACATGAGCCGCCTGAACAGCGGCCGTGTCCGAATCGATGAGGCGCCGTTCGACATGCGCCTGTTTGCCGCCGAGCTCGAGCGCATGTTTACCTCGCAGGCGGCCGATAAGGGGCTCAAGTATTCGGTTGCGCTCGAGGACTGCGAAAACGTCTTTGTGGTGGGCGACCGCTTGCGCCTGTCGCAGGTCGTTATCAACTTTATCTCCAACGCGCTCAAGTTTACCGAGAGCGGTGGTAGCGTTGCCGTCAGCATTCGCGAGATGTATCGCTCGGAAAACGGCGTGAGCTTTATGCTGCGCGTGCGCGATACGGGCAAGGGCATGGACCCGCGCTACATCAGCAAGATTTTTAAGCCGTTTGAGCAGGAGGACCGCACCATTGCGCGTCGCTACGGCGGAACGGGCCTGGGCATGGCCATTACGAGCGCGCTCGTCGACCTTATGGGCGGCGAGATCGTCGTGGACACCGAGCCCGGTCGCGGCTCGACGTTTTCGGCCTATATTCCACTGCGCTTGGCGACGCCAGAGCAGGTCGAGGACCTTAAGCTCAAAGAGCAGACGCTCGAGACGGCGCCCGATTCCATCGGCTCGACGTTTACCTATCAGTTTGACGGCAAACGATTCCTGCTGGCGGAGGATAACGAGATCAATGCCATGATTGTGGTTGAGTTGCTGGCCAGGCGGGGCGCCGCGGTCGACCGCGCCGAGAACGGCCGGGCGGTCGTCGACCGGTTCCGAAGCATGCCCGTGGGCACGTACGACGCGATCCTCATGGATATCCAGATGCCCGTGCTCAACGGTTGGGGAGCGGCAGAGCAAATCCGAGCCCTCGAGCGCGAGGACGCCGCCGCCATTCCCATCATCGCGCTTTCGGCCAACGACTACACCGAGGACGTGGAGCGCTCGCGCAAGGCGGGCATGAACGGGCACGTGGGCAAGCCCATCGACCTGAATGTTTTGAAAGCACAGCTGGCGGCCGCGACGGCCGAGGCAGCTTATCGAGGAAATGAGTAATCGTGATCGTCGAACAGTCCAACAGCATCATCAACGAAGTGAGCCGTGCCCTGCTGGGCAAGCGCGAGGTGATCGAGAAGGCTTTGATGGCCATCTATGCTGGCGGCCATATCCTGCTCGAGGATGTGCCCGGCACTGGCAAGACCACGCTGGCGCTGGCGCTGTCCCGCGCATTGGGCCTGGACTTTAAGCGTGTGCAGTTTACGCCCGACACGCTGCCCTCGGACATTACGGGCTTTACGATGTACGATCGCGATGCCGGCACGTTCCGTTTTGTGTGGGGCGCCGTTAACTGCAATATGCTCTTGGGCGACGAGATCAACCGCACCAGCGCAAAGACGCAGTCGGCCCTGCTCGAGGTTATGGAAGAGCGCGCTGTGACTATCGATGGCCAGACGCATCCGGTGCCGCGCCCCTTTGTGTGCGTGGCGACCGAGAACCCGGTGGGTTCGGCGGGTACCCAGCCTCTGCCCGATAGCCAGCTCGACCGCTTTATGGTCCGCCTGTCCGTGGGCTATCCGTCGCGCCAGGACCAGATCGATATCCTCAAGGCTCGTCGCTACGCCAACCCGCTTGACGACATTAAGCCCATGGTCGCCCGCGATGACTTGCTCGATATCCAAAACTATCTGGGCAACGTGCAGGTCGCCGATACGGTGCTGGACTATATCGTTCGCCTGTGCGAGGCGACTCGCGAGGATACGCTGGTGGAGCTGGGCGTGAGCCCCCGCGGTGTTATCGCCCTTACCCGTATGGCGCGTGCCTGCGCGCTCATTCGCGAGCGCGACTACGTGGTGCCCGAGGACGTGCGCGAGGTCTTTACATCCGTCTGCGCCCATCGCCTTGTTTTGCGCCCCCAGGCCCGAATCGAGTCGATTACCGCCGAGGACGTTCTCGACCGTATTCTGGCTGCCGTTCCCGCTCCGTCCATGGGTCAGGTTCGCGGTCGCTCCTAGCGACGCGTAGCTGCCCGCGCCCGCTATAACGCCCATGATTATCAACAAGATCACTTATGTCGTATCCGTCGTGCTCCTGCTCGTCGTGTTTGTGCTTACCGCCAATGCGGCCGCACTCGCTGCGGCATTGGCATTGATAGCCATGCCCGTCATTACGGTGGTCGCATGCCGCGCGAGCGTGGCCTCGCTCAAGATTGGCTTTGAGCTTCCCCGTTCATGCGTTGTGGACTCGCCGCTGGTGCTTCGTATGACGCTTGACCGCCCCGCGCTGTTTCGTGGCCGCGTGGAGCTGGTGTTCTCGGTGCGCAACCTGCTGACGGGGGCACTTACGACCTATCCGGTCAGCTTGGCGCCCGCCGCCAGCAGGCCGGCTGAGTTTAACCTTGAGCTTGATTCGTCGATTTGCGGCGCGCGCGTCATTGCGCTCGATACCGCACGCCTTGTCGACGAGATGGGCTTTACCTCGCTTGCGCTCGACGGCGTTTCGTATCGCGAGACCTTTACCGTGTATCCCCAGGTGGTTGATATTCAGGTCGATCCTCGCCAAAGCGCGTCCGCTAGCCTTGAGGGCGTAAGCTATGATCCCCATCGCAGCGGCCAGGACCCTTCCGAGGTCTTTGATCTGCGTTCGTATCGCGAAGGCGATTCGGTCAGATCGATTCACTGGAAGCTGTCGACGCGTTTTGACGATGTGCTGGTGCGAGAGGCCTCTCGTCCGCAAGATCATGCCATCGCCATTCTGTTTGGGATATTCGCGCACGATTTTGAGGAATCTGAGCGGCCCCAGGTGCTGTCCGCCGCGCTGGGCCTTACCGCATCGGTGAGCCTGTCGCTCATGCGTCTTGGCTACCACCATGTGGTAGTGGCGACAGGAGACAGCGCTCTGACTGCATATCCGGTCGACAACCGCCGTGGATTCAACGAGATGCTCGATGCCCTTGCTTCGACTCCGCTTGCGCTGGATTATCCCACGTCGTATGAGCGGTATTCGAAGATTGTGGCAAGCAGGGGTATTAGCAAAACCGTGCTGGTGACAGCCGGTGCTGATGATGCCGCTTTTATTGATATGGGCAAAATGGCTGACCTGTCAGTGCTCCATGTGTCGGATTCCGTTGAGTCGTATAGCGTTGAGCGGGGAGCCAACTACTGTATCACCCATTGCCCTGCCTCGATGGATCCTGCTCGCATAAAGAGCCTGGAGGTCTAGCATGAACTTTAGGACTCTCGCCTCGGCAGATGGCATCGGCTCCAACCATCGCATCGTCGACGTCTTCCTGTCGATCGTTCCGACGGCTTTGCTCGCCGCGGCCTTTTCCTGCGCGATCGGCAATTGTTTTAGTGCTGCCTGTTTGGGAATGTTGCTGACGGCAAGTGTCATTACGTCTGTTGTGATGAGCGCCATGGGCGTTTTGCTTGCTTCGAGGCAACCGTCCCGTACCGTGGCGATAATCGTTGCGTCCGCGACGCTCGTCTGCATGTTGATGCTCCCGCCGGCGCGCGCGGGCTTCTATGCGTTCATCAACGTTATCATCGCTCACCTCAATTCGATATTCGGTTTGTACCTTCCGCTTGTCGCCGGTGCTGGCTTGCTGTGCGAATCGATGACGTTTTCCCTGCTGGGCGGCCTGTTTGCCGGTTCGTGCAGTTGGCTTTTTGTAAGCCTGAGTGTTTCGTGGCCCACGCTTTTAATCGTCGTTGTCTGCGGTGTTGAATCCATGGTGCTGCAGCTTGGTGATTCCGCAGTGGCGATGGCATTGGGCGTTGCAGGCTGGTTGGTCCAGTGCCGCGCGTATGAGCTGCGGGGTTCTACCGTTCGGCTGTCCCAGGTTGTTGTCGGACTCGGTGGCCTTTGCGCCGCCTGCGGTGTCCTCTTTTTGCTGACAACCATGTTTGTGCAGCCGATGCCTGCGTTGTCCGCCATGTCCTCAACGGCGGTCAGCGCTATCGACAAGTTCCGGTTTGGTAGCGATACGTTGCCCGAGGGCGACCTTTCCCAAGCGTCGGATATGAACGAGGGCACGGCAACCACGCTGTCGTTGACAACAGACAGGGCACTTGGCGATGACCTGCTCATGAAGGGTTTTGTGGGCAGTACGTTCGATGGTGCCTCTTGGCATCGCGGGGATTGGGTGTCCTATGAGGGCGAATGGTCTGGTGTGCGCGAATGGATGCGGAAGAATGACCTGACGGTCGCCGAGCAGCGTGCGGCATTTGATACCACGGCAGAGCGCGAGGGCAAAGATGCCGTCGAGACGGCAAAGATCTCGGTCAACGCTTCGGGCGCCAACCGCCGATACGCCTATGCGCCTTATACGCTGCGTTCGCTAAGTGGTGTCGATGCAATGCTTACCGGCTCTACGATTACGTGCTCCGGCTTGATGCCTTCGAAGACATATGCGGTAATCGTGGACAATGTGCCTGCGGCGAGCGCTATTACCGATTCGACATGGCTGGCATCGTCGGAGAGCGCGTACGCAAAGAGCGAGCGGGTGTACGCCTCATTTGTTCGCGAGCACTATCTGGATATCGACGATGACGAGCGCGGCGCAGTCGAGGAGTACCTGTTCGCGAGCGATAGCTGGGATGCGAACGTGAATGTATCGGAGGCGGCGGTCGTTAGCCGTGTGCGTACCATGCTTTCTGCGCTTGCAAGTGATACGGATAATCCGCCGACATATGCCGAAGCCGGGACGTTCACCAAGTGGTTTTTGGGTACGGCCCACGAGGGCAATTCGGCCTATTTTGCCACGGTGGCAACGCTTGCGTTTCGGTCGCAGGGGATTCCGGCGCGCTATGTCGAGGGGTATCGGGCTTCGGACGAACGGATCGCCCGCGCATATCATTCCGGCAGCACGCTTTACTTGACGGCTGCCGATGCCCATGCCTGGACCGAGGTGTATCTGGATGGTCAGGGCTGGACTCCTGTCGAGGTCACGCCTGGGTACTACAGCCAGCCGCTCGATGCGGATAAGATTGTTGACGTGGGCGAAGCATGGAGCAACGGCACCGATGATTCGACGCTCGATGTGGGCACGGTCGCCGGCAAGGCCGAGAAAAAGCGCGACAAGGCTACGGCTAACGAGCGCAAGGCGTCTGTCGCGGTAAAGGCGGGCGCCGCGCTTGTCTTTGTCGCTTTGATAATGCTCGCCCTGTTGATCCGCATGCTCGCATTGCGCCATCAGCGAGCGCGAGATTTTGAAGATAACGACCAGGGCGTTTGCATCCCGGCGCTCTATAGCTACTTGGTGCTGGTGATGGAGCAGAGCGGAGTTGCGGCTTTTGACGAGACCAAGCCACTCGAGTGCCTCGATGCCTTTGCCGAAGCATTCCCCGCGGTCGATCCTTGGGAGTACCGTCGAGTCATTCAGCTCTACCAGGCCTATGTCTTTGGCGGGTATGTGCTTAAGCCCAACGAGCTGCGCACCCTTCGTCGCTTTGCCGAGCGCCTGCACCAGAACATGCCGGCGCCAAAGAATGTAATTGAACGCTTCCGTCGCCGCGTGCTGCGTGCGTTATAGAGGGAGTAGATCTGCGTGATATCTAAGAAGCCTCAACATATGGCCTCGCGTAAAAGCGCTGCCGCCGAACGACTTAAAAAGCCCCAGGTCGAGCAGTTGCGGGATAATGGCAAGCGTGTTGTCGATAACGTGGCGCGCCGTGTTGTACTGCCCTCCGCCTCGCGCATGGTAGCCGTGGCGGCTTCGGTGGCGGCAGTCGGTGCATTTGGCGTTGGTGCGTTTGAGCTGGCACAAAATGGCCTGAACTTTGACCCTTCCTCATATATTGCGACCTATGCCCATGGTGATGCCGCGTCTGACGAGGCCTATCGAATCAGTTCGACTTCGACCGACGCCGAGGCGAATCGGCACGACGACCAGAGCGATCGTGAAGATACGAGTGCCCGCGAACAGGAGGCCTCGCTTGCCGATGTGCCGACGCAGGCCAATTTGACGAGCCAAAGCGGAACGACTGCCTATAACGTTACGGGCAATGCCAATGGCTCCGGTGTGACGGTTGCAGGAGGCGCTGGTGGCAATGGAACGGGCGGCGGTGCCTCTGCGGGTGGCGTTCTTGGTCCCGTGATCAACGCTGGTGGCGGTGCGGGCGGCAACGGCGGTAGCGGAGGCGGTTCCGGCACCGGTGGCGGCTCTGGTGCGGGCGGCTCGACCAACTCGACGGCTAATTCCTATAAGTACCTGCTGCAGGATCCCACGCCCCAAAAGGGCGCTCCTATGGGTGACACGACGTTCTTTACGCAGTTTAACGGCAATGCCGGCGTGGTCGATTCTAGCAAGGTGGAAATCGCGCCCATTGCAGATGCAATCTACGATGGACAGATGCTCGATGCCTGGACGCTGTTCTGTGCCATGGATGTCCACTGGAGTGATGACATCGGCATGTACTATCTTGCCTGTACCAAGGATGAGTTTGCCACGTTTCCGTATCTGCGCATCAACTCGTGGACCAATACCGCGGGCGAGCAGAATCCGGTGCTGTGCTCGAGCCAGCCGCTCACGGTAAGCGTCTCGCTGCGCTTGTCGCAGGATGCGGCGTGGACGACGCGCAGCGTTACCATCCAGCCGGCGCAGTCGTGCCTGTTTGTGGTCGGTCAACCCGATTCGATGGGCCAGCGAAACGTGATCTGGAGCACGCTGAACTCCAAGGAAAACCTGCTGAGTGCCAATACGCAAGAAGCCTTTATGAAACAGACGGGTCACGTCGATTCTGAGGGCTATCTCAATGCCCTGCTGCTGGGGTGGCGCGAGAACGAGGCGGCCGTCCCATATTTCTACACGCTGACGCCCGGTCGCCATGTGGTGGTTCCCGGCGATGTCGTGTCCATCGACCCCGCCTACAAGGTGCGCTTTCAGGGCTATGCCCTCGACGAGGACTATCGCTTTGACGACGACCCGACCAGCCCCAATAGCTCACGCCTGCAGACGCTCGTCGATGTGGACGAGTCGGTCGTGTCGGTGGATGGCGGCACCGAGACGCTGCGTGTTCCGCAGGGCGTGCAGGCGGTCGACGCCTATACCGACAGTCGCCAGCGCGAAGGCTTTACGTGGCAGATCGACAATCTGGAGTTGCCGTCCTCGGTGTACTACGTCAACGTCAATGCGGGCTTTCAGGTGCTCGATGCCTACCGTGTGGCGTCGGATAACCCCGTCTATGCCGCAACGGACGAGGGAATTTTGACTTCTCGCGATGGCCGGGAGTATTTGGGCGTTCCCTACCATACGCGCGAACTCGATGTCCCTGCCGATATTGACCGTGTTGCCATTCCCGATCGCAATAAGCTCGACCGTATTGTTCTGCACGCGTCCAAAGGGGGTGAGTTGCCCCAGATTGACGTGAGCAATCTGCGGGACTGCACCCTTGTCGTTGACGATGCCGCACTGCTCGATTTTATTACCGAGCATGCGGGCGAGCTGGAGCGCGCCTACGGCGTTTACGTATCGCCCGCGAGTAATCCCGACGTCCGGCTCATGTACTCGCAGGGGCTGGTGTACAACATGAATTCGCAGCTCAAAAGCGATTTATGCTATGTGCTCGACACGGGTTCCAATATCGCCCTGGTGCAGATTTCCAACACCATTATGAAGGGTGCCTTTACGGGCAACACATCGGTTAACACGTTGGTGCTCATGCCATGGTTTGCCGATAACGTGACACTCGAGGACGGCAGTCTCGCAGGCGGTTCCGTGCAGACCATCGTGTGCGTAACCGACGAGCAGGTTGCATATGTCGAGCAGCACAAGGCCGCCGCCGGTGCACCCGACGCGCGCGTGATCAAGGCGAGCCTGTCCCAAGACGGTTATTTGTACTATGTCAACGCCGGTAAGACGATTTTGCTGTCTGCTGCAGGCGATGAGAACGGCAATCTGCCCGCGACCTTCGACGGTACCTTGCTTGCGGATGGCGGCAAGCGGCTCGAAGTCGATTCCATCGCACCGTACGCTTTCTCGGGCGATGCGGGGCTCATGTTTGTCAATCTGGGCGAGCAGACGAGTGCGATCGGCCGTAACGCGTTCGAGAACTGCCAGAACCTTCAGGGCGTGTTTATCGGCACGCCCGATAGCATCGAGGTGGGAGCCGATGCTTTTAAGGGCTGCACGAGCCTGGGCTTTGTGGCGTCGCGTGCTAAAAAGGGCGTTTTTGCCACGACCGAGAATCCCAATCCGGCCGGCTGCACCTGGTATGCGCCCGATGGCGAGTTGCAGGGCTACGACAGCCGCTTTGTCACCATCGACGGCATTTCCGATTTTGGTTGCGATGCTCCAAGCGACGATGCTGTCCTTCTCTACGGCTATTTAGATGACGATGCGGAAGGCAAGCCAAGCATCTTGCTCGGTGCGCCTTCGGTGCTCAACGGAACGATTGGGCTGCTGCCGAGTACGACTGAGATCTTTGGCGGCTATTCCTTGTCCGGCGCCAAGGACCTGCCCGGCGCCTTTGAGGGAACCGGAGGCGTGTGGGATATCGATTGGACTTCGGCTCCTCATCTGGCGTATATCGATTGCTATGCCTTTAGGAATTCTGGCATCGCGGGCGACCTGAACATCGACCTTCCCGATAACGATATCCACGTCGGTGTGTCGGCGTTCGATGGCTGTACGAACCTTACGTCCGTGTCTCTGCACGCGGCGACGATGGAAATCAACGACCAGGCATTCACGAATTGCCCGAGGCTCACGAGCGCATCGTTCGTGGCGGACACCAAGGGCGACTACGATGCAGCTACGGGTACGGGCTCTCAGAACTATCTGGCGTCTTCAGTGTTTGGCAATGATGCCAACTTTAATAACCTGACAGTCGGCGCTGGTATTGCGACGCTGGGCTATCCGTCGCCGGGCGTGGGTTTCTTCTTTGACGGCGTAACCGATGCCGAGGAGGAAGCCGGCCGCATTCATCTGTCGGTGCCTAGTGGCATGGAGCAGGACTACCTCAATGCGTGGGTCTACGGGTTCGTCGGCTACGACGACTACGACACGTATTTCGAAGAAGTCTATTGGAATATGTACTTGGACTTCTATATGGGGACGGGTCCGGAGCCGACGGTCGAGGCGATCGAGGCGCAGATGGCTGCAAATCTGTTGGAGCCCGAGAATCGCTTGCGAACCATGATGGGGCTGCCGCTGGTCGAGTCTTCTACGGTTATCCCGGCGGGTGGCGATGCACCCGAGAGCGATGAATGGAAGATCGAGGACAACGGTGACGGGACCGCCACGCTGGTCTCGGCACCGTCCGATGTCGAGCGGGCCGATCTGGCGAGCGTGTTGACGGGGCCAACCGTAATCGCCTCGAACGCCTTCTCGCGCTGCTCGAACCTCACCGAGATTGCGCTGTGCGATAAGGTGACCGGTATCCAGAACGGTGCGTTTATGGGCTGTAGCGGCGTGACGGTAACGCTGCCTTCCGGCTGTCCGCTGCCAGAGCTACTAGGCGGGACGGAGAGCATGTCGTTCTCGTTTGGCAGCAACGTGGAACTCGATATTGCCGAGGCCGATCGCGAGGCGGCGCTCAAGACGTGGTCCCATCAGATGGTGGGGGTTACCACAGATGACGAGGAGGCCGACTACGTCGTGAGCAAGTGGTTCGGCAATGTCGACATGGATACGTTTGAATCGCCGACGTTCGATGTGCTTAATAGGGCCGTAAATGAGCCGATCATGGAGAGCGAGAATCACCTGCGCTCGCTGATGCGCATGGAGGCCATCGGCGATATCAGCGAGCTTACCGCGCCCATCGATATCAATAAGTACCCGGATTATTGGATTGTCGGCTAGACAGGTTATAAGGTGAGGCAGCCCCAGTCGATGGGGCTGCCGCCGTTTTGCTCGAGCAGCTCATTGGCAGCAGAGAAGGGGCGCGACCCCATAAAAGCGGGGAGTTCTGCCGTGGCGCGGTTTGCCGAAAGTGGCGAGGGGTGCGTGGAGGCTAAGCAGTACTTGCCGGTTGCCTTGCCCGCGCCAGTCGCGGCGAGCTTGCCCTCGACCATCTGCTGGGCAAAGCGGCCCCATGCCAAAAAGACGACCGGTTGGGGCAGCAGGCAGCAGCGCTCGATAACGTAGTCGGTCAGTGTGCTCCAGCCCAGTTTGGCGTGCGAGTTGGCGGCATGCTCGCGCACGGTGAGCGTGGTGTTGAGGAGCAGGGCGCCCTGTTGTGCCCAGGGGGTTAGGTCTCCCGTGGCGGGGATGGGGCAGCCCAGATCGGCGTTGAGTTCCTTATAGATGTTGCGCAGGCTCGGCGGCAGTTTGGTTTGTGTCGCGGGGACCGAAAACGACAGCCCCATGGCCTGGTTGGGCCCGTGATAGGGGTCTTGACCCAAGATGACAACCTTGACCTGGTCGGCCGGGGTGTAGGCGAGGGCATTGAGGATGTCGTCTTGTGCCGGGTAGATCGTCTGCTCGGCACGCAAAAGGGCGATGCGCTCGAGCAGCTGGTTCGTCGTGTCACGTACCGGCTGCGGCGCATCGCCCAACCAAGTTGCTATGTTGCGGTCGCGGGTTGCGGTGTCCATGGGGCTCCTTTATGGCAGATGCTGTGTTGACATCTATTGTAAAGGTGTACCGGAGACCTCTATGCCGCGGCTGTATGAAGAGTGGGGTCTACGAGACGTGCTCGGGCGCTCCTGCCATGTGAGCGTGTACTTGCGAGCGAAGGCGCGGGAGCTCGACGGTTGCCACCATGACGCCGGTGAGGATGAGGGCGGCGCCAAAGAAGGCGATGGGGCTTAGGACCTCGCCGACCAGGAAGAACGAGAAGACGGCGGAGCAGACCGGCTCGAGCGAGAAGGCGAAGCCGGTGGTCTCGGCGGGCACGTGGGGCTGCACGAGCGTCTGGGTGATAAAGCCATAGGCAGAGCAGATAAGTGCAAGCGCGACGACAACGACGATCTCGTTGGGCGTGCTGGGAAGCGTGAAGCCGCCAAAGGTGCATGCCGCGATGCCCGAGAACAGACCGCCAAAGCCCAGCTGCCAAACACCCAAGGCCAGCGGGTCGACTTCTTCGACAAAGCGCTTCGCCACAATGATGTGGCCGGCATAGATAAAGGCCGAGAGCAGCATGATGATCGCGCCGGGATTCAGGCTGGTAAAGTCGGCGCCCGAGAGCAGCAGCATACCGCAGGTGACGATGGCGGTTCCGATGAGCACCTTGCGCTCGGGGGCGCGACGCAGCAGGGCCGCATTGGCAAACGGCACGATCACGACCGTCAGGCTCTGCAAAAAGCCGGCGGTGGAGGCAGAGGTGAGGCTGGAGCCCAGGCACATGCAGGTGAGCTCGGTTGCCATGATGGCGCCGATAATGGCGGCGCGGACCATCAGGTCGCGGTTGATGCGGAACGCATGCTTGTGGAAGAGCAGCAGGCAGGCCACGAAGGCGATGATGCAGCGCAGCGCGACGATGCTCGTGGCGTTCATGCTGTCCATGCCGATCTTCATAAGGGGGTACGAAAAGCCCCATGCGACGGGAACGGAAAATGAGAGCGCGATTGCTTTTTTGCGATCCATGGGACTCCTTTTGTTACAGAACGGTTTCGCAAAAAGGATTCTGCGCCCAGATATGGATGTAGTAAAGCGAATGTATCTTCAGTATGATTAAGAACTACTAATGTTGGCAGAAAAAGCCCTGGCAAAACGTTTTACGGCTACATCGATGTGGAGGCAAGATGGCATCGCGGTATCAGATTGTTTGTATGGTGGTCGATCGCGGCAGCCTCAAGGGCGCGGCCGATGAGCTGGGCTATACGCAAAGCGCGGTGAGCCAGGCCGTCAAGGCGCTCGAGCGTGAACTGGGCACCACGCTTATCGAGCGCGGTAAGCAGGGCGTTTCGCTCACGCGCGACGGCAAGCAGTACCTGCCGTATCTGCGCCAAATCGTAACGGCCGAAGCCGAGCTCGAGGGCAAGCGCCAGGAGCTGTTGGGCCTGTCCTCGACCGATATTCGCATTGCGACGTTTACCAACGTGAGCCGAACCGTGCTGCCGCGTGTGATCCGCGACTTTGGCACGCTGCATCCGGGTGTGCGCTTTACCCTCAAGCAGAGCGATTACACGCGCAACGCCCAGTGGGTGCATGACGGTGTGGTGGACTTTTGCTTTACGGCGCGCGGGTTTACCGCCGGGCTGCAGAAGCGCGTGGTCTATCACGATGAACTAGTGGCGCTGCTACCGGCGACGCATCCGCTGATGGCAAAGGAAAAAGTGACGCTGGCGGATCTGGCGTCCGAGCCATTTGTTCTGCTGGACGAGGGTGAGCAGAGCCTGGTGCTCGATGCATTCGCGGCACATGGGCTGTCACCGCATGTAACGAGCGAGGTCACCGACGACTACACCATTATGGCGATGGTGGAGGAGGGCCTAGGCGTGAGTATGCTCTACCGCCGTACCGTCGAGGGCATGCGGGCTGATATTCGCGTGCGGCCCATCGTGCATGCCCCTTCGCGCGACGTGGTGGCGGCTTGGCGCAGCTGGGACACCATGCCCATTGCCACCAGGCACTTTATCGATTACATGAGCTCGCATATCGTGAATTAGCGATTGCGCGGCGCTTGGGGGTTTGTCTAGCGTGCCTCTGCCTTGGCCTGGGCCAGGCGGTAGGTGCGTGCCGGGTGGCAGAGTAGTACCGCCACGACCATAAAGAACGCCGTGGTGCCTAGGCTGATGGGGTAGACCATCATGATGTTCCCAAAGGTGCGGAAGTGCGGGAACACGCAGAATACCCAATAGAAGCGAATGCCGCAGACGCAGATCATGGTGATGAGGGCGGGCATAAGCGAGATGCCAAAGCCGCGTAGGTAACCGGACATGTTTTCGTAGAACATGCTAAAGGCGTATGCCGGGAAGATCGAGCACACGCGGATATAGCCGATCGAGACGATATTGGGATCGCTGTTAAAGAGCGCCAGGATCTCGCGCCCCAGACCGACGATGATGACGATGGTGGTGAGCGCGACAATGCCACCTTCGACCAAGCAGACCTTGAGCGTCTTGGTGCAGCGGTCGATCTGGCGCGCTCCGTGGTTCTGTCCCACAAAGGTGGTGCAGGCCTGGCTAAAGCTGTTGAGTAGGTTGTAGCACACGTACTCTAGGCTCATGGCCGCGCTGGAGGCTGCCATGACCTCGGTGCCCAGGCTGTTGATGGCAGACTGGATGATGATGTTGGCGACGGCAAAGACAGCGCTTTGGACGCCGGCGGGCAGGCCGATCTTGACGATGCGCTTAAGGGCGACGGGGTCGATAGCAAGGTCGCGCGGGGTAACGCGGACGACGGAGTCGGTCTTGAGCAGGTGGACAAAGAGTGTGGCGGCGCTCGTCGTATAGGCGATGGCCGTGGCGATAGCCACGCCGGCGACGCCCCAGTGGAGCACGGGAACAAAGATGAGGTCCAGGCCAATATTGAGGACGGTGGACACAGCGAGCGCCTGGAGCGGCATGCGGGTGATACCGACGGAGCGGAAGATGGCGGCTTCGAAGTTGTAGAGCAAGATCGAGGGCATGCTCAGCAAAAAGACACGCAGGTAGAGCGATGCGAGCGGCATGGTCTCGGCGGGGACGTTGAGCGCGGCGAGCATGGGCTCGGCGAAGACCTCGCCCAGTGCGATGACGACAAAGCCCACGAGTGCCATAAGGATCGAGGTGTGGACGGCGCGCTTGACCATGTTCTGGTCGTTGCGGCCGATAGCGTTGGCGATAACCACGTTGGAGCCAAGCGACAGGCCGATGAACAGGTTGATCATCAAACTGGTAAGCGGAACGTTGGAGCCGACCGCCGCCATGGCAAGGGTTCCCTGGTCGCCCGAGAAGTTGCCGATAATGACTGTGGCGATGAGGTTCGACAGTTGCTCGAGGATGCTCGTCGCGGCAACGGGAAAGGCGAACAGGGGAATGTTGCGCCACAGCGAGCCGGTCGTCATGTCAATGTGCTTAGATGCGGTATCAGCCATACGCTCTCAATCTCTTATATGCGCTTCGATGCTAATTTGCGCAGACGATGATACTCCTAATGCGATCAGCCGGTACTTGGGGGGAACGTTTCTTTTCTGTCAGCACATAGACTAGTCATTGGGGACGTTCTTGTTTGACTAGTCGTTTAAGAACGTCCCCAATGACTAGGTGGGGAAGGCGTGCGACAATGGTGGGCGCTGTGTTGTCCGCGCTAAGGAGTTGCCATGTTGTTGTGTCC
>ERZ1034913.737-NODE-737-length-23446-cov-23.450985_pt1 | contig 23446 bp, 18 predicted proteins | sample MGYA00520697_ERZ1034913 | MGnify/ENA primary metagenome ERZ1034913 (study PRJEB33766, sample SAMN09781786) | gut metagenome | biome: gut microbiome | host: Homo sapiens | place: Madagascar | study: EMG produced TPA metagenomics assembly of the PRJNA485056 data...
CCATCAGGCAGTAGCCGATGCACATGGACATGGGCTGCAGCAGGCTGCGCACCGTACCGGAGGCGAACACCACCGGCAGGAAGACGCAGACCGAGGTGAGGGTGGAGGCCACCACCGACATACTCACCTGACGGGCACCCTGCACGGCGGCGCGGGCCGCCGGTACGCCCCGGCTGCGCAGACGGTAGATGTTCTCGATGACGACCACCGAGTTGTCCACCAGCATACCGACGCCCAGCGACAGTCCCGCCAGCGTCATGATGTTCATGTCGAGGCCGGTGAAGTACATCAGCACGACGGCGAACAGGACGGACAGCGGGATGCTGACGCCGACCACGAGGGTGGGCTTGATGTCCTTCAGGAAGATGGCCAGCACGATGATGGCCAGCGCAGCGCCCACCAGCATACTGCTGATGATGCTGTTGACGATGATGGTGATGTAGTTGCCCTGATTGGACAGGACGACGACGTGAAGGTCAGAATACTGAGCCTGCAGCTCCTTGAAGGCATTCAGGCAGCCGTCCGAGACGCTGCTGGCGCTGGAATTGGCGTTGCGGAAAATTTTCAGCACCACGGCCCGCTCCCCATTCAGGCGGGTGTAGCTGGCCTCGGCGTTGTCGATGACGGCCACGTCGGCCACGTCGGAGAGGCGGACATCGCCGAAGCCATCGACGTGGAGCAGAAGTGCGCCCTCGATGTCCGAAACGCTGTCGTACTCTTCGCCGACCTTCAGCAGCCAGGACTCGCCGCTCTTATCGGCGACATAGCCGGCAGGCATCGAGAAGTTCTGGGCGTAGATGAGCTGGGCGAGGGTCTTGATGTCCAGTTGCTTGGCCACATCGGCGCTGGCAAGGGCCTTTTCCTTGGTCTCCTCGTAGAGCCGCTTGGCGTCTTCCAGCTGGTTTTCGTAGTCCTTCAGCTTCTCCCGGGCCTCGGTGAACTGCATATAGGCGCTGAGCTGCTGGCTGGAATAGTTGCCCAGAGCGACGGAGAACTGGTTCATCAGGCCGGGGACATTATCCATGGCTTTAATGACCTCGTCCAGAGTCTTATAAATGGTGCTCAGGCTGTTGGAGACTTCCAGCTCGTCGGCAAGGTCGGAGACGGTGCCGTCGCTGGTACCCAGACGGCCCTGCAGCTCCTGCAGAGCGGTGGTGAGCTTATCGGTGATGTCGCGCAGCTCGCCGACGATCTCGATGAGGGAGTCGATGTCCCGCATACCGGTCTGGTTGAACTGGTCCACGACCCGCTGCAGGCCGTCGCGGACGTCGATGAGGGCCTGCTGGATCTCCGGCTCATTGACCACGCCGATGAGCTGGTTGATGCTGCTCAGCAAAGCCTGCGCCTGGTCGCGCACGACGGTGACGGCGTCGGCCACCTCCGTACCCATCTGGGCCATGACGGTGTCAGAGACCGTGTCGCCAAAGTTTTTCAGCTGTTTTTCGTACTCGGCACGACCTGCGGCGATCTGGGCCTCGGCGTCATCGAGCTGGGCGCGGGCATCGGCCAGCTGGGTGTCGATGAGTTCCAGTAGGCGGGCATTCACTTCGTCTATCTTATCCTGATTCAGCTGCACCTGCACCATCTTTTCGATGAGGCCGTTGGCCGACACGCTGGAAACGCCGCTGGTGCGGCCCACATAAGGCACGAGGGTGCTCTCCACAAAATCCGACAGGTCGTAGACATCGCTGCCCTCCCGGCTGACAGCCACCGTCATAAAGGCGTTCATGTTCAGGCTGTACTCGATGATGGAGGGGGTCAGACAGGTGCCGGGCAGGCTGGACGCGGTCTGGTCCACCTTGTTGGAGGTCTTGACCATCGCGCTGTTCATGTCGGTGCCTTCGGCGAATTTCATAAGCAGAAGGCTGTAGTTTTCTGCCGAGGTCGCTGTGATGTTCTCGACGCCGGACACTGTACCCAGCGCGTTCTCCATCACATCGGAGACTTCTGACTCCACACGCTCCGGGCTGGCACCGGGGTAGACAGTGACCACCATGAGGTATGGCGTGCTGATGTCGGGCAGAAGGTTCGTCTGCAGGTTCGTGATGGACACGAAGCCCAGCAGCAGGACCATGATGACCGCAACAAGGATGGTGAACGGCTTTTTGACACTGAATTTTTCCATGATTTCCTATCCATTTCTTTTTTATGCCGCCGCGCGGCAAAAGGTACGCCGCAACCACGGCAGCACCCTCTGAACGCTTCTTATCGTTCCTATTATACACGAGGGAATCTCCCTTGCAATAGTCCTGAAGTTAATATTTAACAAAATTTTCCTTAAGCCACCTTAGTTTAGGAAGTCAATGGGAATATCCCGGCTGCTTTCTTGCCATATTTCGTGGAAATACGGGCCGGATTATGCTATACTAGAATGCAGAATGAAATTTTATCGCAATTTCAGGCACAGCGCCTATCCAGACTGCATAAGGCCCATTTTCCGGGCTTATATACGTTCGATACGACCCCAAAGAGGAATGCTATGAAGAAAGTTATATCCGTCCGTTTCAAGGACAACGGCAAGACCTATTATTTTGACCCCGCAGACACCCCCATCAAGACCGGCGACTATGTTATCGTCGAGACGGCCCGGGGCGTGGAATGCGGCGAAGTGGTGCAGGGCGTGAAGGAGATCGCCGACTCTGCTGTCCCCAAGGCCCTCAAGCCCATCACCCGGATGGCCGACAGCGTGGATGTGCGCCGGATGCGCCAGAACCGCGAGGACGAAAAGCGCGCCTACCACACCTGCCAGGAGTGCATCGCCCGCCACGGGCTGGAAATGAAGCTGGTGGAGGCCGAGTACACCCTCGACCGCTCCAAGATCATGTTCTACTTCACCGCCGACGGCCGCGTGGACTTCCGCGAGCTGGTCAAGGATCTGGCCGGCATCTTCCACACCCGCATCGAGCTGCGCCAGATCGGCGTGCGCGACGAGAGCAAGATGATAGGCGGTCTGGGCATCTGCGGCCAGCCCTTCTGCTGCAGCCGCTTCCTGAAAGACTTTCAGCCCGTCTCCATCAAGATGGCAAAAGAGCAGGGTCTTTCCCTCAACCCGACCAAGATTAGTGGTGCCTGCGGCCGCCTGATGTGCTGCCTGGCCTACGAGGAGAGCGCCTACGAGTACCTGAACAGCATCATGCCCATGGTGGGCAGCACCGTCCGTACGCCGGACGGCCTCGGCACCGTGCTCGAGGTCAACCCCATCTCCGGCTATCTGCGGGTGCGCTGCGGCACCGAGGCCTTCGCGCCCCGGTACTATAAGGTGAGCGTCTGCGAGTATATCTCCGGCGGCAAGCGCGCACCCCGCCGCCCCGACCCGGACGACGATTATTCCGGCGTGCGCAATCCCGCCCCGGTGGTGGCTTCGGCCAACGCCGACGGCACCTCGTCCTGCCCCGGCTGCGGCAGAAAAGATAAAAAATAAGAGGCTGGAAATGGCGGGGTCTCCGAGCAGTTAGTCTGTTAAAACTAACTTTGCTTCGTGATTTTCGCCAAAAAACCTCTTCAAATTTCTCCAAAAGTTAGCCTGTGCTTTTGTGCAACCCACCAAAAAACGAAAAATTGCTTTTAGGTGGGTACGGTTAGTCTTGCCTTTTTGAAACGGCTTTGTTAAAATGCAGTCAAGGATATGATTTCCGAGGGGTCTGCCAGAGCCGTGCAGGGGCAGATTTCTTCATAAATACTGAGCACGGGGAGATAAAGGAGAGTTCTATTATGGCACACAAGGTTTCTGACGCATGTGTTGGCTGCGGCGCTTGCGAGGGCGCTTGCCCGGTTGGTGCAGTCGCCGTTGACGGCGGCGTTGCAGTTGTGAACGCAGACGCTTGCATCGATTGCGGCGCTTGCGAGGGCGCTTGCCCCACCGGTGCTATCACCGCTGAATAATTTTTAGCAGATAGCGCGCGAATAACGCATCAAAAGCAGCAGACCTGCCAGGCGGGTCTGCTGCTTTTCTTTCTTGCATAATTTTTTCATCTTTCGGGACACAATATTTTGTCGGAGGATTTCGGCTGGGCGTATGGAACATTCTACCGAGATTTTGTATAATAAAACAGAAGTATACTGCTCCACCGTCCACCGGTTCGGCTCGGACGCGCTTTTGCTGGCCCGTTTCTGCGAGCCGCGGCGCAGCCAGAAGGCGGCAGACCTGTGCTCCGGCTGCGGCATCGTGAGCCTTGAGTGGCACGACCGGGGCCATCGCGGCCTCTGCGCCGCCGTGGAATTGCAGCCCGAGGCCAGTGCGCTCTTACAGGAGGCTGTGGCCGCGCAGGGCATCGAGCACATCACCCCTTATCTCACCGACCTGCGCACCTTCCGGGAAGGGGAGGGCCAGTTCGATGTCTGCGCCTGCAACCCGCCCTACTTTACCGCCGGGCCGCAGAGCACCGACGCGGGCCGTGCCACGGCCCGCCACGAGACGGACTGCACCCTCGAGGATGTCTGCGCCTGTGGTTTCCGCCTGCTGAAAGACGGCGGAAAGCTTTCCCTCTGCCATCGGCCCGAGCGTCTGGCCGAGGTGCTGGCTGTGCTGCGGGCGCACCGCCTCGAGCCGAAGCGTCTGGCCTTTGTGAAGAATAAGCCTGACGCCGCGCCGTGGCTTTTCCTTGTGGAAGCCCAGAAAAACCGCCGCACCGGCCTGCGCATCGAACCGGATGTGCTCATCACCGCCGGGGCGGCGATGTATGGAGAAGTAAAATAACAACATCAGGGAGGTCAATCATGGCCGGTATTCTTTATATCGTGGCAACCCCCATCGGCAATCTGGACGACATGCCGCCCCGCGTGGCCGCCACCTTCGGCGCGGCGGACTTCGTGGCCGCCGAGGACACCCGCGTGACCATGCGGCTGCTGAACTATCTGGGCCTGAAAAAGCCGATGGTCAGCTACTACGAGCACGCATTGCAGAAGGGCGAGGGTATCCTGCGCCGCATTGAGGCGGGCGAGAACTGCGCCCTCTGCTCTGACGCCGGAATGCCCTGCGTCTCTGACCCGGGCGAGGTCATCGTGCGGGACGCGCTGGCCCGGGGCATCAAAGTCGTGCCTGTCCCGGCGGCGTCCGCCTGCGTGACAGCGCTGGCCGTCTCGGGCCAGGACACCTCCCGCTGGGTGTTCGAGGGCTTCCTGCCTGTGAACCGGAAGCAGAAAAAAGAGCGTCTTGCTGAGCTTCTGGGTGAAAAGCGGACCGTCATCTTCTACGAAGCACCCCACAAGCTGCGCACGACGCTGGACGACCTCGTGAACGCCTTCGGCCCGGAGCGGAGCATCACCCTCTGCCGTGAGCTGACCAAGCTCCACGAAGAGATCTGGAAGACCACCCTCGGGGAGGCACAGGCCCACTACGCCGCCAACGAGCCGAGAGGCGAGTATGTTCTGGTCATGGCCGGTGCGCCAGCCTCCGCAGAGCCGGAAGCAGAAATGACCCTCGAGCAGGCCGCACAGCGCGCCCTCGAGCTGACCGGACAGGGCTTCGGCCCCACTGCCGCCGCCAAGGCCGCAGCCCAGGGGACGCCCTACTCCAAGAGCGAAGTGTATAAAGTACTGCTGACCATCCAGCAGCGCGACCCGGAATAAAATTTGAGGAGGATCCTTTTCCCGTGACGAAACTTCTGATTTTGAGCGACAGCCACAACAGCCGTCTGGCCATCGAAAACATTCTGGCCGCCGAGGCGGACAGCATCGACGCGCTCGTCTTTCTGGGCGACGGCCTGCGCGACCTCGAGCAGGCGCTCACCTTTTACCCCTCTCTGCGGGCCTATGCTGTAGCCGGAAACTGCGATTTCGGTGCGCTGGAGCCGCTGGACGGGCTTGCCGCCTTTGACGGGGTGGTCGTCTTCTACACCCACGGCCATATGTACGGGGTGAAATACGACCTCGACACACTGGCTGACGCAGCCGCAGCCCGGGGCGCGAACGTCGCTCTCTTCGGTCACACCCACATCCCGGTGGCAGAAGAGCGGGGCGGGGTGTTCCTGTTCAACCCCGGTTCCTGCGGCCGGTGCTATACCGGCCCCAACACCTACGGCATCCTGACCCTTGCCGACGGCAAGGTGGTCAGCCACGAGCACAAAGAGGTACCCAAATCATGAGCATCAACGAGGTGCGCTGGCTGTCCGAGTGCGGCAGCACCAACGCTTACGCAAAAGAGCATTTTGAAGAGTTCGGCCCGGTGGGCGCGGTATACACCACCAATCAGACCGCAGGCCGGGGCCGTCTTGGCCGCAGCTGGGTGAACGCCGAGGGCCGCGCCCTCTATTATACGGCGGTCATCCGGGAGCCGCTGGCCCAGCCTGCCACCCTGCCGCTGCTGGCAAGCCTTGCCGTCCGCGATCAGCTGGCCCAGCGCTACGGCGTGGACTGCCAGATAAAATGGCCTAACGACCTGCTGCTGAACGGCAGGAAGATCGTGGGCATCCTCTGCGAGAGCGTCAGCTACGGCTTCCAGATGCAGGGCCGGGGCATCGTCTGCGGTATCGGTATCAATCTGGCACAGCCCCAGAGCTATTTCGACGCCGCAAACCTGCCCAACGGTACCTCCCTTGAATTGCAGGGCGCGAAAGTGGATCTTGCCGCCGACCCCCAGTGGCTGGCCGAGGCGCTGACGGACTTCGGCTTTGACCGTCCGCTCTACACCTTTGCGCGGGAGGGCTTCGCTCCCTTCCGGGACGAGTACAAGGCGGCCTGCGTCAACCTGGGCCGCCACGTCACCTTCGATTTGCCGGGCGGCGGCACAGGCAGCGGCACAGCCATCGACGTGGACGCCGACGGCCAGCTCATCGTCCGCACCGACAGCGGCGAGGTGAAGGTCTTCACCGGCGAAGTCTCCGTCCACGGCATCTACGGGGCCGTATAAATTTTCCAGCATTCCAGCGCCTCTGCAGGCCGTCCGGCCCCGGGGGCGCTTTTCTTTCTCCCTGCAAAGTTTGTGGAAAACTCGGGTTTTCCCACGGTTTTCCACACATGGTTTTTGCCGGACAGCGTTTGTGGAAAACTCCTGCGCCAAAAATTCCAGAGGGGAGAGGCGCTTTTGCCCCAAGCGCGAAACGCCGCAGAAAATAAATTTTTGGCCTCGACTTTCTTTTCAAAAAAAGGCTCTTCGACCCCTTTTCTCTCCAGATTTTCCCTCTTTTCCCGTTTTGGAATACATCGTGTATAAGCCAAAGCTCAATTTTCTGTGGAAAACTCGGTGGAAAAAGTGGAAAACACTGTGGGAAAACCCGCTTCTTTTTCACAAAATCGGTGGAAAACCCAGTGGAAAAAGTTAAAAAATCATTCCAGATGGGATACTCTTCCGATACCCGCCCCAAAATGGAGTCCCGCACTTCCCACGGATTTTCTTGAATGGTCCGGGCAAACATGATACAATGAAAGACAGAAAATGGCCCCGGACATGGGCCGCAAAAATTTCTTTTCACGGAGGCGTCTGCCTATGAACTGGATCTCCCGCCTTGAGCGGAAATACGGCCGCTTTTGCATCCCCAACCTCATCTCTATCATCGTAGGTGGACAGATTTTAGTCTACGCCATCGAACTGTTCGTCAACCAATTCATCTCAGTCTATCTCGGCCTGAGCCGGAGCCTGCTGCTGATGGGGCAGGTGTGGCGGCTCATCACCTTCGTCTTTATCCCGTTTTCAGGGGGCGGGCCGCTGAGCGTCATCCTCGGCATCTACTTCACATGGTTCATCGGCACGGCGCTGGAAAAGGAGTGGGGCGATTTCCGCTTCAATCTCTACTTCCTGCTGGGGATGATCGGCACCGCGCTGGGCTGTCTCGTCACCGGCATCCCCGCCGACACCTACTGCCTGTCGCTGTCGCTGCTGCTGGCTTTCGCCATGCTCTACCCCGAGGTGCAGGTGCTGCTGTTCTTCGTCATCCCGGTAAGGGTGAAGTATTTCGGCCTCTTCGCCGCTGCCATGTGGCTGTTCAGCTTCCTCACCGCCGGGTGGCTGTATAAGGTGAGCTATCTGCTGAGTATGCTGGGATTTGCGCTCTTCTTCGGGCCGCAGGCACTGCGCAGCGTCCGGGCGTGGATACGCCGGGAGCAGTGGAAGCGGAAGAACCGGAGGTGAGCCGCTCATGATGATAGACCGCCTTGCGGGCAATGCGGCCCTGAAAGACAGCGTCCGCCTGATGCTGGGCAGCCGCCGCCTGACCCACAGCGTGTTATTGGTGGGCGAGACGGGCCTGGGCGCGGGCTACGCGGCCCGGTGCATGGCGGCAGACTATCTTTATCCGGCAGGCGGCGCACCTGCTGAGGCCCTTCTGCGGGGCGAATGCTGCCGTGCCGTGGGCAAAGCCGGCGACCGCGACAGCGGCCGCATCGAGACTGGCGTGGTACGGGAGGCCATCTCCGTCACCGGCATGGGCTCGGGCGGGCGGTATCTCGTCAGTCAGGTCAAGGCCATGCGCACCGAAATTTTCAATACCAGCCTCTCCGCCGAGGGCCGCGCCGTCCTGCTCTACCATGTGGAGCGGATGAACGAGGAATCCGCCAACGCCCTGCTGAAGGTGATGGAGGAGCCGCCGGAAGGCGTGCTCTTCCTGCTGACGGCAGATTCGCTGGCCGGTGTGCTGCCCACCATCCGCAGCCGCTGCGTCAGCTTCGCCGTGGCCCCGGTCAGCCCCGAGGAATGCGCCCGGTGGTGCATCGGGCAGGGCGTGGACAAAAAGCAGGCCCGGCTCTACAGTGAGCTGTTCGACGGCCACATCGGCACAGTGCTTGCCGCCGCCCGGGACGACGCCCGCCGGGAACAGGTGGAAAAGGCCCTGACGCTGGCCAAGGCCGCGGCGGCTCACGACAGTTATGCCGCCGCCGTCCTGCTGTCCGGGTACGAGAAGGACAAGGCCGCAGCAGCGGCCCTGCTGGGCGATTTCCGGGCCGTGGCCGCCGCCGGACTCCAGGGGTGTGCCAGCACCCCTCTGACGGGTGACGCTGCCCGCCGCGCCCTCTCGCTGGCCGATGCGGCCATTCAGCGGCTCGCCGCGCAGGTGAACCCCAAGATCACGCTTTCCGTTCTTGCAGCGAAGCTTGGATAAAGCAAAAGCTCCCCTTCCGGGGAGCTTTTACTATTGCTATTTGATTCTATTATCTTCTGCGGGACCGACTCCGCCGCCGCAGGTTCAGCGAACCGCCGCCGGCCACCATCGTCAGGAAGCCCAGCACGATGAGGATGCCGATGAGCGCGGCCATGAGAAGAAGAGTCGTTTTGGTGTCGGTGCGAAAGTCAGACACATATTCTTTGTGGGTCACAAGGTCCACCGTTCCCATCTCGTAGCCGTCGAGGTAGACGGTGGCCGTACCAAGCACAGCACCCTCCTTGACGGTGGCCGAAGTGCTCTCCGGCACCAAGAACTCGAAGGTCACTTCATCGTCGGCGTGGCCGTAGCCGCTGAGGCCGCTGGCGGCGTAGAGCTCCACGGCTTCCTCCGTGCGGCACTTGGTCAGCGGGATAGTGGTGAGCACCGTCTCCGTGTCCACGAGCTGACGGTCAGAAAAGCTCGAGAAGGCCCAATCCAAAATCTCCGCACACTCGCGGTAGATGTTGTTCATATCACTGCCCAGCACCACGAGGCCGTAGGTGTGGCCGTCCTGCTGGGCAAAGGTGACGAAGCACCGGCCTGCGAGGGTAGTAAAGCCGGTCTTCATGCCCCGGATATAGTCGCGGTGATAGGCATACTCTGGGTCCAGCATGAGGTTGGTGGACTTGATGGTCCGCTCGTTCTGGTGCAGGTTCGTGGCGGGCAACGTATAGGTGAGGGTGTTCGCAGCCTGCATATAGGTCTCGTTGGCGTAGCAGGCAGCGGCAATTTTTGCAAGGTCCTCGGCCGTGGAGACGTTGCCGTAGTCGTACAGGCCGTGGACGCAGGTGAAGGTGGTGTCCATGCAGCCCAACTCCTTGGCGCGGGCGTTCATCTGGGCCACAAAGGCCGTCAGGTCGCCGCCCGAGACGTCGCTGGCGATGACGCTGGCCGCGTCGTTGGCACTGGCCACCAGCAGACCGTAGAGCAGGTCGATGCGGCGCACCGTCTCGCCGATGCGGAGGTTCATGGTGGAGCCGTTGGCGTTCTGGATGTCCTTGAACTCCTGGGTCAGGCTGGTGGGGATGGTGATCTCAGCGTTCATATCCTTGCCGCTCTCGAGGAAGAGCAGAGCCGTTATCATCTTGGTGAGGCTGGCGATGTAGCGCTGCTGGTCAGAGTTCTGCCTGAGGATGGGCTTGCCGGTATCCAGATTGAAGAGATAGACCGACTCGGTGTCGCTGGCCGTCTGGATGGGCATCTGATAAGCGGCAAACCCAGGCAGGGCGGCGCAGACCATCAGCACCAGCGTGAGCAGCAGCGCCGTGCTCCGGCGCAGGAAGGTGGGTCGATTCATAGGCTTGTCCTCCTTAACATTCAAACATCAGCCAAACACTTTGTGCCAGAATGCACTCAGCCCGTGCTTCTCGGGTTCGGCCTCGGGCTCTGCCGGGGCGGGGTGCAGTTCGGAGCTGGTAAAGGCCCAGTCGAACAGCTCTGCCGCCTCCCGGAAGATATTCTGGGAGTTCGAGCCCAGGATGACCAGCCCGTAAGTATGTCCGTTCTGCTGGGCAAAGGTGACGAAGCACCGCCCGGCCTGGGTGGTGAAGCCGGTCTTCATGCCGTGGGCATAGCTGCGGTAATAGCCGCTGCCGGGCTGCAAAAGCTTGTTGGTGGTCGTGACCGTCCGGGCCGGATGCACGTTGGTGGCGGGCAGTTTATAGGACATTGTGTCCGCTATCTGGCGGTAGGTCGGGTCCGCATAGCAGGCCAGCGCGATCTTCGCCATATCACGGGCCGTGGAGTAGTTGCCGCCGTCGTAGAGGCCGTGGGGGCAGGTGAAATGGGTGGCCGTACAGCCCAGCTGACTGGCCCGGACGTTCATCTGGGCCGCGAAGGCGGCCAGACTGCCGGAGGTATTGACCGCCAGCACGCTGGCCGCGTCGTTGGCACTGGGCAGGAGCATGGCGTACATCATATCGATGCGGCGCACCGTCTCGCCGGCCTGCAGGCCGATGGTGTGGCCCCGGTTGGCCCGGATGGACTGAAGTTCCGGTGTGAGGCTGGCCGGGATGGTGATACTGGCACTGAGGTCGGTGCCGCTTTCCAGCACGAGAAGGGCCGTCATCATCTTGGTCAGGCTGGCAACGCAGCGGGGAAGGTCGGGGTTCTGCTCCACAAGAGCTTCGCCAGTGTCGGCATCGAAGAGGTAGATGGATTCCTGCGGGTAGGCGGCCTGAATGGGCATCGCGTAGACGGCGAAACCGGACAGTGCCGCTGTAGTCATGAATGCAGCGGTCAGGGCCAGAGCCAGAAACCGCCGCGCAAAGGGATGAAACTGCATAAATTGATACTCCTTCGGAAGCCTGGGGGCTTCCTTGCTCCGACAATAAGAGCTATAATAAAGAATACCATAAATGAAGCAAAAGAGAAAGGTGGTTTTTCAACAATGATGCTCTCCTTTGGTGGAAAAATGCCCCGGGATGAGGGTGCTGTCTTTGTGGCGGCGAATGCGACGGTACTGGGCAACGTGACACTGGGCAGGGGCGTGAATATCTGGTACGGGGCTGTACTGCGGGCCGACGAGGGCGCACTGATACTGGGCGAGAACAGCAATGTGCAGGACAACGCCGTGCTCCACTGCGACCCCGGCGGGCAGGTCGTTCTGGGCAAAAACGTCACCGTAGGCCACAGCGCCCTCGTCCACGGCTGCACGGTGGGAGACAACAGCCTCATCGGGATGCATGCCACCATCCTCAACCACGCCGTCGTGGGCAGAAACTGCATCATCGGGGCCGGGGCGCTGGTACCTGAAGGAATGGTCATCCCCGACAACTCGGTGGCGGTAGGCGTGCCTGCCCGGGTCATCAAGACCATCCGGGACGACCAGCTGGCCCACAACATCGAGAACGCAAAAGCTTATGTGGAGATGGGCCGTCAGCACGCGGCGCTGGGCTCTCATGCTGAAAAATAAGCATCTTTCTCCCAAAAATTTCACAGGCCGATTAACAAATCTTTCACAGGAAAGACATGATTTTGGCCGGTAATTCGGGTATACTATAGCTCACAAGGGTGCGGGGCCGCAACCGCCCCTTGCACATGATTCCTCCTCACACCAAAGCAATACCCCAAACAGCAAGGCCCCCTCTGGCGTCGCCGCAAGCGCCAGACGGGGGCCTTGTTGTATCTGGGAAACAGAACGCCCCCGCTCAGCACTTACTGAGCAGGGGCGTTTTTGTGTATTTACATCATGCCGCGGAAGATAGCCTGTGCGATTTGGAAATACAAGATCAAGCTGCAGGCGTCCACGATGGTGGTGATGAAGGGGGTCGCCATGATGGCCGGGTCGGCGCCCAGCTTCTTGGCGGCCAGCGGCAGCATACCGCCCACCAGCTTTGCGAGGATGACGCTGAAGAACAGCGACACGCTGACGACCACTGCGTAGCCGATGACATTGTCATACTGGCCGGCGTAGAGGTAGGTGTACATCAGGTAGATGCGCAGACCGTTGACGAGGCCCAGCACCGCGCCGACGATGGCGGAGACCCGCAGTTCCTTGCCCAGAACTTTGAGGAAGTCGCTGGGCTCCACCTCACCCAGAGCGAGGCCGCGGACCATCAGGGTGCTGATCTGATTGCCGCAGTTGCCGGCGGTATCCATCAGCATGGGCATGAAGGAGACCAGCAGGGGCAGGCTGACGAAAGCCTCTTCGTAGTGGGTCGTGACCATGCCGGTGAAGGTAGCAGAGAGCATCAGGATGAGCAGCCAGGGGATACGCTGCTTGGCATGGGTCCAGACGCTGGTGCCGAAGTAGGTGGTGGCATCGTCGTCGGGCAGAATAGCTGCCATCTTCTGCATATCCTCGGTGCTCTCATCGGTCAGGACGTCGATAGCGTCGTCGATGGTGATGATACCGACGAACATGCCCTCGTTGTCCAGAACAGGCATCGCGGTGAAGTCGTAGCGCTGCATCTCGCGGGCCACGAACTCCTGGTCATCCGTGACCTTCACGGTGACGACATTGTCGTCCATGATGTCCACGATGGGGGTAGAGGGGTCAGACAGCAGCAGGCTGCGGGCCGACACGACGCCCAGCAGGCGGTTGCGCTCCACCACATAGCAGGTGTAGACCGTCTCAGCGTTCTCACCCTGCTTACGGATAGCGGCGAAGGCGTCACTGACGGTCATCTCCTGCCGCAGACGGACGTATTCGGGGGTCATCAGGCTGCCGGCAGAGCTCTCGGGGTAGTTCAGCAGCTTGTTCAGGCTCTCACGGGTCTGGCGGGACGACTTTTCCAGCACCCGCTTGACCACGCCTGCGGGCATATCTTCCAGCAGGTCGGCGGCATCGTCAAGGCTCATATCCTCGATGGCGCTCACCAGCTCGACGTCGGAGAACGCATTCACGAGGTCGTCGCGGGCCTCATCGGACATATAGGCGAATGCTTCTGTTGCAACGTCCTTTTTCAGCAGACGGAACACCACGAGGCGGTTGTTCTCGTCCAGCTCTTCCAGCAGCTCGGCCAGGTCGGCGGGCTGCTCTTCCTCGGTCACTTCGCGCAGCTTGACGTACTGCTTTTTGACGAGCAGCTTGAGCAGACGGCTCTTGGTCAGCATCTCGGGGTTGGCCTTGACTTCTTCGTCGTTGGCCTCCTCTTTTTCGGCCTCGCGGACGTCCTGCTTGAGGTCTTCGGTGGCCTGCTCATTCAGGTCTTCGGCCAGCTTCTGGCGCACCTCAGCGGGAATATCCGTGGGCAGCTCCTGCACCGGAAGAGCCTGTTCCTCTTCGCGCTCCGGGGTCTTCTTTTCTTCTTCCATTTGTGTTCCTCCTCTTTTCTGTCTCAGGAGGACACAGCCGCATCAACGCAAAAAGCGCCGCTCCTGCGCCGCAGACCCCGGGCCGCACTGCCCATCTGCACGCGCAAAGCTGCGCCTCTTTTGTACGGCAGCCGGACAGCGGATACTCCGCTGTTCAGCGTACAAAAAAGGCGAACGCAGCACCTTTCGCGGTCATTCCGGCCGCATCATTCCATCGTCTTCGACTATGATCCGGGTCCATTGTCCTGCGTTCACCTCCACAAATTCGTTTTACTAAGTTTCTTAGCCTACAGGTTTATTATATCTCCACTCAAATGCCCGGTCAACCCTGTAAGGCGTCCATTTCCGGAATATTGACGCAGAAAAACGCACAGCGCCCTCTCCGATGCTTGCGGCTTCACCGGAAAGGGCGCTGTGTTTGGATATTGCTTTGGTGTGAGGAGGAATCATGTACAAGGAATCGGTTGCGGCCCCGAATCCTCATGGCTGTAGTATAGCAGATTCCGCACCGGATTTCATGAAAAACCTATGAAGAAAGTGTAAAAGACACAAAAATACGCCCCGGACACTGTTTCCAGTGAGCGGGGCGCTAAAAACGGGATCCGTTTTTGACTGCGGCAAGATACCTGCAAGCAGGTCTTATGCAGCAGGCGGGGCAAGGTATCTGCGAACAGACCTTATGCTCCTGACACACGCGAAGTATGCTTTCAAGGACCCTCGCGGGCGCTTTGGTATTTCATGCTCTGCCCGCCCCGACGCGTTCGGACGCGGGCAGAGAGTTGAAATCAGTTTGGAGTACAAAGCTCCAGTCTCTGCGTAGAAATAAGCCTGTCATTTCTTCTCTGGCCGGGGCCACAGTTTCGTACTGCTGCGTTGCGCAGTAATCGCCAGCACGGAGCAGCCGCCCTTTCGGGACTAAGGTGCCGCTGCGGCAGTTTCCAGCCAGAGTCAAAAGAACTTTGGTTTACTTGTACAGCTCGACCAGGCGGGTCAGATGCTCGTAACGGTCATTTGCGACCTGCTCGTTGCGAGCGAACAGCTGCTTTGCACGCTCCGGGAATGCACGAGTCAGGCGGCTGTAACGGGTCTCGTTTGCCAGCAGTGCCTGATACTTCTCGGCATCCACAGCCTTGGAGGTCAGGGTGAAGGGGTTCTTGCCCTGAGCCTTGTTGGCCGGATTGAAGGTGAACAGGTTCCAGTAACCAGCCTCAACTGCCTTCTTCATCTCGTTCTGGCAGTTGGTCATGCCGCCCTTAACACCGTGCAGCTCGCAGGGAGCGTAGCCGATGATCAGAGAGGGGCCGGGATATGCCTCAGCCTCTGCGATAGCCTTGACAGCCTGGTTCATGTTAGCGCCCAGAGCGATCTGAGCAACATAGATGTAACCATAGGTCATAGCGATCTCAGACAGGCTCTTCTTGCTGATCTCCTTACCAGCAGCAGCGAACTGGCAGACCTCGCCGATGTTGGAGGCCTTGGATGCCTGTCCGCCGGTGTTGGAGTACATCTCAGTATCGAAGACCATGACGTTGACATCCTCGCCGGAAGCCAGGACGTGGTCCAGACCGCCGAAGCCGATGTCGTATGCCCAGCCGTCACCACCGAAGATCCAGACGGACTTCTTGGCGATGAACTCCTTGCTCTTCAGGATCTCAGCGGACTCGGCGCAGCCAGCGGCAGCAGCCTTCTCCAGCTCAGCGATCAGAGCCTTAGCGGGGGCATCGTTAGCCTTGGTGTTGTTCTTGGTTGCCATGAACTCGTCAAAGGCAGCCTTCAGCTCAGCAGAAGCCTTGTCAGAACCAGCGACCTCAGCGATGCGCTTGATCAGGTTCTCACGGACGGTCTTCTGGCCCAGATACAGGCCCAGGCCGTGCTCTGCGTTATCCTCGAACAGGGAGTTGCACCATGCAGGACCGTGGCCGCTGTCCTTGTTGACAGTGTACGGAGAGATGGAAGCAGTACCGCCCCAGATAGAGGAGCAGCCGGTGGCGTTGGAGATGTACATCTTCTCGCCGAACAGCTGGGTGATCAGACGTGCGTAAGAGGTCTCAGCACAGCCTGCGCAGGAGCCAGAGAACTCCAGCAGCGGCTGGTTGAACTGAGAGCCGATGACGGTGTCGTCTGCGAACTTAGAGGGCTTCTTGGAGATGTTGGCGACGCAGTAGTCGAAGACTGCCTGCTGATCGGCCTGAGACTCCTGAGGAACCATCTGGATAGCCTTGGTGGGGCAGACGGTGACACACTCGCCGCAGCCCATGCAGTCCAGAGGAGACACAGCCATAACGAACTTATACTCGTTAGCGGGCTTGTTGTCGCGGCTCTTGGTCTGTGCAGGAGCTGCTGCCAGCTCGTCAGCGGTCAGCTGGAAGGGACGGATGGTTGCGTGAGAGCACACGAATGCGCACTGGTTGCAGCCAACGCACTTTGCAGCATCCCACTCGGGGACGTTGACAGCGGTGCCGCGCTTCTCATAAGCAGAAGCACCCTGCTCCCACTCGCCGTTTGCATTTGCAACGAAAGCGGAAACGGGCAGGCTGTCGCCGTCCATACGAGCGATGGGCTCCATGACGTCGCGGATCTGCTTGACCAGCTCGGGACGGCCAGCCAGCTCCTTCGGAGCGGGATCGGCCTCGGGGTTGGACCAGGAAGCGGGGACGTCCACCTTGTGGATGGCGTCAACACCGGCATCGATGGCCTTCCAGTTCATCTCAACGACGTCCTGACCCTTCTTGCCGTAGCTCTTCTGAGCTGCCTGCTTCATGAAGTTGACGGCGTCCTCGATGGGCATAACGTCAGCCAGCTTGAAGAAAGCGGACTGCAGGATGGTATTGGTGCGCTTGCCCATACCGATCTCGATAGCCTTATCGATTGCGTTGATGGTGTACAGCTGAATGTTGTTGTCAGCAATGTACTTCTTGGCCTCAGCGTTCAGGTGCTGGCCCAGCTCCTCATCGGTCCACTGGCAGTTGATCATGAACACGCCGCCGGGCTTGACATCCTGGACCATCTTCATGCCCATGTGGATGTAAGCGGGGTTGTGGCAGGCCACGAAGTCAGCCTGGTTGATGTAGTAGGGGCTGCGGATGGGCTTGTCGCCGAAACGCAGGTGGCTGATGGTCACGCCGCCGGTCTTCTTGGAGTCATACTGGAAGTATGCCTGAACATACTTATCAGTGTGGTCGCCGATGATCTTGACGGAGTTCTTGTTAGCACCGACGGTACCGTCGCCGCCCAGACCCCAGAACTTGCACTCCTTGGTGCCAGCTGCTGCGGTGATGGGAGCGGGCTTGACCTCAGGCAGAGACAGGCCGGTGACATCATCGGTGATGCCGAGGGTGAAGCGCTCCTTCGGCTGATCCTTCTCCAGCTCCTTGAACAGAGCGAAGATGGAGGACGGGGGAGTGTCCTTGCTGCCCAGACCGTAGCGGCCGCCGGTCAGAACGACATCGTTCAGGCCAGCCTCACGCAGGGTAGCGGCAACATCCAGGTACAGGGGCTCGCCCAGAGAGCCGGGCTCCTTGGTGCGGTCCAGCACAGCCACCTTCTTGGCGGTCTTGGGCAGGACCTTCAGCAGAGCGGAGGACACCCAGGGACGGTACAGGCGGACCTTGACGATACCGACCTTCTCGCCCTTAGCGTTCAGGTAATCGACGACCTCGTCAGCAACGTCGCAGACAGAGCCCATAGCGATCATGACGCGATCGGCATCGGGTGCGCCGTAGTAGTTGAACAGGTCGTAGTTGGTGCCCAGCTTCTCGTTGATCTTGGCCATGTACTTCTCGACGACTGCGGGCAGTGCGTCGTAGACAGAGTTGCAGGCCTCACGATGCTGGAAGAACACGTCGCCGTTCTCGTGGGAACCGCGCATCTTGGGGTGCTCGGGGTTCAGTGCCTTGGCGCGGAACTCCTCAACAGCCTCCATGTTGCACATTTCCTTCAGATCGGCGTAATCCCACTTCTCGATCTTCTGGTACTCGTGAGAAGTACGGAAGCCATCGAAGAAGTTCAGGAAGGGAACCTTGCCCTCAATTGCTGCCAGATGGGCAACAGGGGACAGATCCATGACTTCCTGCACGCTGCTCTCGACCAGCATTGCGAAGCCGGTCTGGCGGCATGCCATAACGTCGCTGTGATCACCGAAGATGTTCAGGGACTGGGTAGCAACGGTACGTGCAGAAACATCGAACACGCAGGGCAGCTGCTCAGCAGCGATCTTGTACATGTTGGGGATCATCAGCAGCAGGCCCTGAGAAGCGGTGAAGGTGGTGGTAACAGCACCTGCACCCAGAGAGCCGTGCACAGCGCCTGCAGCGCCTGCCTCAGACTCCATCTCGACGACCTTGACCTGGTTGCCGAAGATGTTCTTCTGGCCAGCTGCGGACCACTGGTCCACAGAGTCAGCCATCGGAGAAGACGGGGTAATGGGGTAGATGGCAGCCACGTCCGTGTAGGCATATGCTACATGAGCGGCAGCGGTATTGCCATCCATGGTTTGCTTTGCTCTAGGCATTTTTCTTCCTCCATTCAGAATTTGGTACCTTCTGCGCGGGGCAAACGTCTTTTTACCGGAGCCGGAGAACTCCCTTAAAAAACGTATTGCTCAACTGATAAGCGCCGCACTTCGCCGGAGCCGGAGAACTCCACAAAAGCACACGCTCATCGAGGGCAATAGCCCTGCCCGGGGCCGGAGAACCCCATGAAGGCACTATTGCTCATCTAATATAATAGCAAATTCCGCCGGTAAAGGCAACGCAAACCGACTGTAAAAACACAACAAAAATTCAAGAAATTTTTTAGCGCTTTTTTACAGATGTGTCCTTTGCTGCATCCATGACGGTGTTATGCTCCAAAATCCAGTATCCATGAGGCTTTTTCTTACAAAATTCTAAATTTATAATTGACATTTGTACAGATTCTGCCGTAAACTTTATCTATAGTATCATGCGCTGCACAGCGCAGGGGAGGACAGGCACAAAACGATGGATGCTGCACATTTTGAAAAGACGCTCTCGAGCGAAGTTCTCTTTGAGGGCCGGGTGGTCACGCTGACCAAAGACGTGGCTCTGCTGGAAAACGGTGAGACTTCTATCCGGGAGGTGGTCCACCACCACGGCGGGGCCTGCATCGTACCGTATTTTGAGGACGGCACCCTCTGCATGGTGCGCCAGTTCCGCTACGCCATGCAGCAGGAGCTGTGGGAGCTGCCCGCCGGCAAGCTGGAAAAGGGCGAAGACCCCTTCGAAGCCGCCAAGCGGGAGCTGGGCGAAGAGTGCGGCCTGACCGCCGACCACTACACCCCGCTGGGCGAGTTCTACCCCACGGTGGGCTATGACACCGAGATCATCTATATGTGGGTGGCCACCGGCCTGCACACCACCCAGATGCATCTGGACGACGATGAGTTCCTGACGCCCGACCGCATCCCGCTGGCAAAAGCCTACGAGATGGTCATGAGCGGCGAGATCAAGGACGGCAAGACCATCGCGGGCGTGCTCAAGCTCAAGGCACTGGTGGACGAGGGCAGACTGTGATACTCTATGAAGATACAGCCCTCGTGGTGGTGGACAAGCCCGCCGGGCTTTCCAGCGAGGACGGCGTACCCGCCGCCCTTCGGAAGCTCTGGGACAGACCCGACGCCTATGTGGGCGTCATTCACCGGCTGGACACCGGCGTGTCGGGTCTGATGGTCTACGCGAAGACCCCGCAGGCAGCCGCCGCCCTCAGCCGTCAGGTGACGCAGAGCCAGCAGTTTTATGCCGAACAGGATGGCCGGGCCAAGCCTGACGCCGGCACACCGGACGCGCCGCCTTTTGTGAAACAATACCGCGCCCTCATCGCAGGCGGGCCGGACGAAAAGCTGCCCGCCGAAGGCGTCCTGCGGGACTATTTATTCAAGGACAGCCGGAAAGGCCGTGTTTTTCCGGTGAGCCGTCCGCGCAAGGGCGTGAAGGAGGCTGTGCTGGAATATCGCATTTCTGCCTCCGCCCCGGACGGCAGCACCAGCCTTGCGGACATCACCCTCCACACCGGGCGCACCCACCAGATACGGGTGCAGTTCGCGTCCCGCCGCCACCCGCTCTGGGGCGACGGCAAATACGGCAGCCGCATCAAGGGAGACATTGCACTTCAGAGCGCACGGCTCCGCTTCATCCATCCCGACACCGGAAAGGTAATGGACTTCCGCCTCCCGGTGCCCGGGACATGGCCCGCTTGGGGCATCAGACAGGAAAACGACAATGGAACAACAGTATAAAACAGATTCTGAAATATACGCCGTCCTCGAGCGGGAGATCATCGATTTGACCCTCCGGCCCGGCTGTTCGCTGAGCGAAAACCCGCTCTGCACCCGCTTCGGCGCGCCCCGCTCCCTCATCCGGGTGGTGCTGCAGCGGTTACAGGAGAACGGGCTGGTGAAGATCGTGCCTTACAAAGGCACTACTGTCACCCGGCTGAACCGGGACATCGTGGACGAGCTGATCTATGAGCGCATCGCAGTAGAGGCCCGGGTCCTACGGGACTTTGCGCCCCACTGCACACCGGAGCACCGCGCCCTCATCCGCCAGCGTGCCGCCGCCTACGACGAGCTGGCCAAGGCCGAAACGCTGGACTTCAACCGTCTCTACGAGGCTGACACCCGGCTCCACGAGACGTGGTTCTCTGCCATGGGCAAGATGTATCTCTGGCGCACCTTGCAGAACGCCCACGCCGACTACAGCCGCTTCCGGATGCTGGACACTCTGACCACCGGCGGGCTCGCCGAGGTGGTGGCCGACCATCACAACCTCATCGACGCCATCGAGCGGTGTGACCTCGCGGCCTTTGAGCCGCTGGTGGAACGCCACCTTTACGGCGGTATCCGCCGTCTGGGCTCCAAGCTCACAGAGGAATACGCCGATTATTTTGAATGATGTTCCACGAGGAACAGAAAAAGCGCCTCTGCACAAATGTGCCGGGGCGCTTTCACTATTATCAATACAGAGTATCGTCGCTAGCTGGGGTATAATTGCTCAAAATCTTTTCAAAATCCATATACTTATCCATTGCATACGGTTTGAAGTCGATGATGTGAACATTTTCAATTTCTTCCAGCTTGTCCTTCGACACTTCGTTTTTCGAGATGATATAATCCGGATTTACTTTTCCGTCAAAGCAGCAAATCATTACCATGCGATAGGTTCCATTTTTATCGGTCAAATTCAGCACTAAAGCTTCTGCATCGTAGCTCTTCGAACCGACCTTATATTTTCCGGTCCACATCTCGGAGATCTTGGAAGTATCAATATCACCTCCGCTGCTGGAACCAGAGGAAGAAGAATCAGATCCTTTCCAAGCCTGCACCGTGTAGGTTCCTTCTTCTTTATCGATGTCCCACAGCTTGCCCTGTACGGTATCGATCAGCTGGATATAGTCATCATCTTCACTGTAGATGCGAGTATCGTTTCCAGCCTCCACCTCGTTGCTTTTTTCAATGACCATGCCGTGATATTTATATTCCGTGTAAGTCTTTTCTGTATAATCGCCTTCCAGCTTATCAAGATAAGCCATTATGCGGCTTCCCGTCAGAGAATACATTCTTTTTGCACCGGTAATTCCCGCCAGATCAGCGGTGCTCTTTTCCTTGTCCTCTGTACTGTCACTGGAAGCCGGACTGGAAGAACTGGAACTGCTTGAGGAACTCGAAGAAGAACTCGAAGAGCTGCTAGAGGAACTAGAACTGCTGCTCGAGCTGGAACTACTGCTCGACGAAGAATCAGAATCGCTGGACGCGCCGCCGTTTCCACCACCGCCACCACCGCCGCAGGCGGTGAGCATCGAAACCGTCATAGCCGCAGCCAGTGCGACTGCCATTACCTTTTTTGCTAATCTCATGGTAAATTTCCTCCCACATTTTCAAAATCGACAATAGAAGACCTTAGCTGTCCTCTCTGTCTCCATAAATTTACCCCCCCCCCGTACATATTTGTCAAGTAGTTTTGATAAATTTGTGTTATTTAATAAAATCGTCCCTGAAATTGCATCAATCTGACAACAAACGTCGTTTCAGTTTATCCCGGCATACAAGAGCCCTGTTCAACAAAGAAGCGGCACATCCACCGCAAAGGAGAATGTGCCGCTTCTCTATAATTTTTTCTCAGCCCATCATGCCGGAGATGAAGATCTCCAGACCGATGCCGATGAGGATGACGCCGCCGAGGACGGAGGCTTTGCCGGAGAGCTTGGTGCCGAACTTTTTGCCGATGGCAAGGCCGGCTTCACAGATGAAGAAGGTGACGATCGCCACGATGAGGGAGCAGACCAGCGCCATGAACCAGCCGTACTCCGAGATGGTGAAGCCCACCGACAGCGCGTCGATGCTGGTGGCCACGCCCTGCATGAAGAGTGCGCCCGCGCTCAGCTCAGCGGCTTCCTCGGCCTCTTCGCCCTTGATGCCCTCGATGAGCATTTTACCGCCGATGTAGCCCAGCAGGATGAGGGCGATCCACGGGATAAACTTTTCAAACGAAGAGAACAGCTCCACGATGGTGTGGACGCAGACCCAGCCCGTCATGGGCATGACAGCCTGAAAGATGGCGAAGGTGCCTGCGATTTGGACGCCCCTGCGGCGGGACATCTGAGGGTCATGCAGACCGTTTGCCATCGAGACGGAAAACGCATCCATGGCAAGGCCCACGCCCAGCAGGGCGCTGTTGAAGAAAAACAAAAAACCCCATTCCATAATGATGCCTCCTGATTTGACCGGAATTGGTGGGCAGACAAAAGACCCGGAATCGGCGCGCATTTCGCCAATTCCGGGTCGGATTTTTACAAACTGACTCCATGTGGAATGGGCGTGGTACTCGCACCAAAGCACATGAGTCTCGCAAATGAAAGCAAGCCAGACAGCCGCCCGGGCCGTCATTGTGTTGACTTGCTGCGCTGCCTGCAAAACAGCGCCTGCTACTCCCCCATGAGGATCTTTCTTGTTGTCCGGTTATAGTACCACACAAACAGCGGATTTGTCCAGTATAACCGTGATTTTTTGCAAAAACCCTGCGGGAGAGCACCGCAGAAAGCGTGTACTCCCCCGCAGGGTCAGTTTATGTGTGGAAATGAGGTTTATTCCTCGTCGCCGGTGTCAGCCTCGGGAGCTTCGGCGGCCGATGCCTCATCGGCTGCTTCCATCTCCGCCAGCTGCTCGGCAGTGGGCTCGTCCTCGGTATCGGCCTCGATGCTCTCGGTCTGTGCCTCGTCGTCGTGGTCGGTGCGGGCCAGCACCATCACCTTATCGTTCTCGCCCAGACGCATGACCCGGACACCTGAGCCGTAGCGGCTCTGGACGGGGATCTCGTTGGCGTGCAGGCGGATGATGATGCCCTCCTGACTGCTCAACAGCACATCGTCGATGTCGTCCACGATCTTGACGGCTGCCACCTTGTCCTTGGAGGCGTCGTAGTTGCGGATGCCCTTGCCGCCGCGGGCGGTGATGCGGTAGGTGTCGATGTCAGAGCGCCGGCCCTTGCCGTTTTCGGTGACGGTGAGCACCGTGCCGCCCTCGCGGCAGATGCAGACGCCGACGACCTCGTCGCCCTCGGCCAGCTTGATGGCGCGGACGCCGTGGCCGCTGCGGCCCATCG
>ERZ1034913.739-NODE-739-length-23425-cov-7.911168_pt1 | contig 23425 bp, 14 predicted proteins | sample MGYA00520697_ERZ1034913 | MGnify/ENA primary metagenome ERZ1034913 (study PRJEB33766, sample SAMN09781786) | gut metagenome | biome: gut microbiome | host: Homo sapiens | place: Madagascar | study: EMG produced TPA metagenomics assembly of the PRJNA485056 data set...
ACCCCGACCAAGGATGCTTACCAGCTGCGTAACTACTCCACCATCGACAAGAACAGCCGCACCTACATTGCCGATATCGTGAAGGTTACCCATTACAGCCGCATCTACGATGCCGACCACTCCAACGACGAGCTGTTCTCCATCGCTTACGATGCCGACACCAAGACCTACACCTACTGGTACAGCGACCCCTCCACCACTCAGGGTTGGAGGCAGCCTGCTATCTACAAGACCCTGGCTGATGAGCACATCAACGCTTCCGGCGAGTGCTACGTCATCTACATCGATGGCGAGTGGGACTTCAAGGCTGCTGGCACTCTGACCGGCGACGAGCTGCGTGAGACTGTGAAGCAGATTGACCAGAACCATCAGCTGTCTCAGGACTTCATCATCGAGGATGACGGCACCCAGTGCAACTTCGGCAAGGCTTTCGCCGTTGGCGACAGCAAGACCGACAACTCCAAGCGTGAGGGTCTGGCCATCAAGGTTTCTGAGCTGCAGGCCGAGCCCGCAACCTGGCGTGTTGTGCCTATGAGCACCAGCGCTCTGAAGCGCGGCGAAATCGCTATGAGCATTGCTCCTGCTTCTGCAATGTACAACGCTTCTGCTATCGACCTGTCCACCTGCTCTGCTCCTCTGGACATCACCGAGAACGGCTGGTTCATCGCTGGTGCTGAAAAGGCTAAGGTCGCTCAGGATGGCGCTGGCACCGATGCTGTCAAGCATGATGATGCTCCGGCTCTGCCGCTGATTACCACCGCCAAGATTGCTGGTTCCAACGTCAACGACGCTGGCTGCACTCCTGTCGTTCGCGTGACCTACAGCATCATCCCGATGTTCGAGACTGGCGATACTCAGACTGCTACCGCAGGCAGCGTTGCCAGCAACCGCTGATAGAGTCTCCGAACCCTAATATAACGCAAGCCCAAATGTAAGGGTTGGCTGTCGAGTGACCTGCCGCTCGGCGGCCAACTTTTGTTAATAACAGCTCAGTCAAGTAATTGACGGAAAGGAATTGAATATCATGGCAACTACAATGACGACCCCTGAAAAGAATTCGAAGAAGAGTGGTAACAAGCTCCTGCATCGGACCGTTACGATTTGTGTGATTCTCCTGCTTCTCCTGTGCGTGGGTCTGTTCTTCTGGCACAATAAAAATGCTACTGCTTCCGACAACCGCCTGGAAGATTCGGTCGCTGCACAGCTTGGCCAGCTCGAAGGCAAGAGCGAGGCAGAGATTCAGGAAGAGCTGAACCGCGTCGTGGAAGAGGGTACAATGGCCATCTCTATCAACGTTAATCCGGTGTTTGATTCCGGCGATTCTGAAGGCACTCTCGAAATCGAGAATGCTCCCGGCAATAAATACGCTCAGGTTGTGAGCATCACCCTGGATGATAGCGGCAAGGAAATCTACAACAGTGGACTCATCCAGCCCAACTATCACATCCAGACAGATAAGCTGTCCGAGGCACTGGCTGCCGGTTCTTATGACTGCACCGCTACCTTCACGGCTTATGATACCACCGATGCCGAGAATCCTATCGAGGTTGGCACTGCTGCTGCCAAGATTACGATTTCTGTGCTGTCTTAACGATTCGCCCCGGTGCAGACTTCGGTTTGCCCCGGGGCTTTTTTGGAACTTGTGATGCTGCAAAGGAGGCATTCCCGTGAAACAGCTTGCGAAAGTTCTCGCGTCTTTCTCGCTGGCCGCAACGATGTGTTTGGGCGTTGGCTTTGCAGCCGATTCTCCGCATCCTGGTGAGCATGGCACGGTGGATAAGGCGATGGTCTCTGAGGAGACTGATAAGGCTTATGATGAGAAGCCGAACATGGGTACAAAGTTCAATTTGTATCTTGCGCCCGATATCCCTGAAACGGTTCCTCCCATTAAAAAAGATGTCCCCAAGATGGGTGATACCGGCATTCCTCAGGAATCCCTGCTCCAGGCCCTGCTGGTAGCAGGTGGCTGCTATCTTGTGAGCGATGGCGTGGCTGTCGCTTGCAAGGGTGGACGCCGTAAATCTAAGAAGACTGCGGAACTGAAAAACGCATAAGAAGAGCCCCGGTGCTTAAAGCATCGGGGCTTTTCTTTATATTAGGAGGCTTATTGCCAGTTTACAGGGAACTCATAGATGTCGTATTCATTCGAATAGCGGTCCACTTCGTTCTTCTTAAAGGCTTCCACGCTGTCGTATGCTGTCATCGTGATGCTATATGCATGGCCGTCTACATCGACCTCACCGTTTTCATCGATGATAACATTCTTAATCCAGAAGCCGAGAACTGCGGTGCCGGTTTCATCTGACCCATCCTTTTCGTAATCGACTTCATACGGAATAAACAAATCGTTGTATTCTTTGGAGAAGTTCTCTTCGCCATCTTTCCAGGAAATCAGGTATCCAGTATTAAGCCAGCGAGGTTCACCGATATTGGTTCTTGCAAAAGCAACCTCGTTCTGGTCAGCATCAAACACAGACGTTCTATCAACATTGTAGCTGGAACTGTCTTCGAGTCTTGCGGCTGCAATGGGTTTGATAACATCAAGGACCTCAGTTGTCACCTCATCGGCAGAACGGATGTATTTGGCAGCCCCTTTAACGGGAATTTCAATGGTATCACGGGAGAGCGCATATTGTTCGGAGAAATTTGAAAGTGCTGTTACTTGAGCATGAAGCGTGATGGTATCATCCTCATGATATTCTTTGGACCTGTCAGTATCATCCATGTAATAATTCAGCATCGAATACGGACTATCAGAAGAAGCACCATTTGTTAAGGAGAATGTCAAATCAGGAAGGGTGCCAGTGATTTTGAATGTGACTTTCCCGGTTTCGGTATCTCCGCTAAATACTGTTGCAAACATCGACTCATCGAACGGGTCAACCATCTCGGGCTCTTTCAAACCCGATACTGTGATTTCCTTGCTTGCTGCTTTGGCGGTTACTTTGTTCTCTTTCTGGAAGTAATCGGAAATCTCAACGCTCAGGGTAACGGTATCGCCGTTTGACAGGTTCTCGGATGGCGTGACCTCGTAGTTCACTTCGCCCATCATGGCCGTTTCCGTGCGAGCTTCATCCATGTCAGTTTGACTCTTGCCTTTGCCGAAAACATCCGTTCCGATTTTATTGTAATCGACATTGACGGTTGCAGTTGCCTGACCATTCAACCCATCGAATGTGACATCCGCATATTGCAGGAAATCAACAGTCTTAGAACAGCCTGTGAGTGACAGTACAAGTCCTGCGGTTGCTGCTGCAACCAAAAGTAAACGCCTTAACCCTTTCATCTCAAACACTCCTTTTTGTTGGAATTCTGCTGGCGTTGTGTTGTTGTAATTATATCATGACACGTATTCGAGGTCAACATATACGCGATAGATACAACGAATATGAGAAATATTAGGAATTTAGAAAGAGTATATTGCAGTTTAGAATTTGTATGCTGCTAGGTTGTTAGTTGCCGGAATGTGCGAATCTCATACAATTAAGAATAGAAAATATCGTAATTTGCGCCACTGTGGGGTGTATCAATGGATAGTGATAACAAAACAAAACTGACTTGGGTCGGGGTTCTCCGACTGGTTGTTGGGGGCATCTTCCGGCTTATCAGCATCGTTGCACTTCTAGCTGTGCTTGGAATCAGCTATCTGTTGTTTCAAAATGCAAAGCAAACAAAAGAAACGCAGGACCTCAATGTTCAGCTGGTTGAGATGCGTCAGGAAGCAGAAACCGAAGAAGATAACACGGATTGGTCCAAGGGAATGCTGGATATCAATTCCGACTATAAAGGTTGGCTTACGATTTACGGAACACAAATCTCCGAACCAGTCGTGCAGGGGGAGACAAACGAAACCTACCTGCGTACCAACATCAATGGCGAACACGCTGAAGCGGGGACACTGTTCCTCGATGAAACCACTGATTTGACTCAGGATGGCAACCTTATCATTTACGGCCATAAAATGAACGACGGAACCATGTTCGGAACTCTTGACAAGTTTGAGGATGAAGAGTTCTTTGATAATAATGGAACCGTTTGCTGGGAAAGTGAGAAGGGCAAAGAGTACTATCAGATTTTTGCGCTCTTGGTTTTACCCGGATACAGTACAGCCCCTGATTTTATCGACCTTCAAGCCTGGAACAACGTTCTGGATGAAGAACAAACCGCCGACATGCTCAACACGATTGCAGACCGTGCGTCTATCTTTAGAGGGGAATCCTTTAACCTCGAAAAGGACAAGTACCTCTTCTTGGTGACTTGTGATTACAGCATCAGCAACGGCCGCCTTGTTCTGGTGGGTAGACGGTTAAGTAAGAAGAGTGAGACGGAAGACACCACAGAGGAAAGTACAGATAATACTGAAGAAGCAGTATCTGAAGAGGAGAATTGCGAAAATGTTGAATAATTTGGCCGCCGCATTCTCGTGACTTTAGTCGTGGAAGGATTCACAACAAGGCCGTCAAGAAAACTCTGTCGATTCCAAGCTGCCTGAATGATATGGCTGAGCGAGCAGACATCAACTTCTCCGGGGTGTTGCAAGAAGCACTTAAAGCAAACCTAAATATTGGTTGATTGCGCTCTCACTGCCCTGCCAGTTGCCTGGTGGGGCATTTTTTGCTTGCTAAAATTTAATGTGATTTTCTGTATCGATTTGTTTACACTAAATTAGGAACAAAAAATCATGAATTTTGATAAATTCGATTGAATTTCTTTAATTCGCAGGGTATACTATTAGAAGGAAGGGAGTGGTATTGTGCTGATTGAGTTTACTGTGAAAAATTATCGGTCTTTTCGAGACGAAGCGACTCTTTCGATGGAAGCTACGGGAGTAAGTACGTTGAAAAGTGTGCTTATCCCATATGGCGGGATGCGAATTCTGCCGGGTGCTGCCATATACGGAAAGAACGGTGGCGGTAAGAGCAATGTTATCCGAGCTTTTTGGCTTGCGGTTCAATTCATCAGAAACGCACAAAAGACACAGCATGAGAAAGCAGCTATCCCCGTTGTTCCGTTTGCATTGAATGACTACTCGGCATCTGAGCCGACAGAGTTTTCGTTTGTATATACCTTGGATGGAATCAGGTATTGGTATGCCTTTTCTGCCACAAAAGAAAAGGTATATGCTGAGTCGTTGTATCATGCACCGAAAGGGCAGAAGGCACTGGTTTTTGCTAGAGAAGGACAGGAATTCACCTTTACCGAAGAGAAGGCTCGTAGAAAGCTGATTAGTCAGGTTGTTGCCGAAAATCAACTGTTCTTTTCTGTAGCATGTACCATGAACGACGTTGCCTGCTCCAAAGCTATGACTTGGTTCCGGGAGAAAATCTATTTTTCAAGAGACTATTCGGATATCCCCCGGCAGCTGCTCGAATATTCGAACGACTCTAATATGCTGAAAGCGATTTCCGATTATGCAAAGGCTGCAGATGTTGGTATCGAAGATATGAAATTCGAAATCAATAGTAAAGAAATTAACGAAGAAGCTGATTTGCCTGCAAACATTCCCGAAGAAGTTAAAGCTGCACTTGTACAGTTCATGCATATGCTTTCGGAAACCTCTAACAATTCGGAAACTCACCTCAAGATGGGGCAGGTTAACGCAACATCCATGCATCAAGGCCAAAACAAGGACGGAACAAGCCATATGTTTTCGATGGAGCTGGCAGACGAGTCTGATGGCACAAGAAAACTGATGGCCATTGCTCCTGCAATTGAGTCCGTGCTGTCAAAGGGCGGCCTTTTGCTGGTAGATGAAATTGAAAAAGAACTGCATCCTGCTTTGGTTGAGTTTATAGTTGCCAAATTCCAGAGCAAAAAGACAAACCCTAATGGGGCACAAATTGTCTTTACGACACACAACACCGACCTGTTGAGTATGGAGCTGCTTCGTAAGGACCAATTGTATTTTGTGGATAAGAATAAAGATGATGGCGCTTCGGAACTCTACAGTATCAGCGATTTTTCTACTCGTACGACCGAAAATGTCCGCAAGGGCTATCTCCTCGGAAAATATGGCGCGACTCCCAATGTCGAAATTGAGGAGGTTGAATGATGGCTCGCAAGCTAAAGAAGTCCAAAGTCAGCATCTGCGTTTTCTGCGAAGGAGAAAGTGAACAGGCATACACTGATTTTCTTAAAAGTAAATTCCAGGATGTAGCAGTATTCAAGCGTCCGTCATCAACTGGCTTGTTCGATGAAGCAGATAATCGTTTTAAGAAAGACCCGAAGTACCGAGACTATGCGGATGTAATCGATGAGATATGGTTTTTCTTTGATGTAGAAGAAAAGGACATAGATAACTGGGGCAAACGACTGGAAATTATCAAGCGTTTGCGACGTCTTCGGAAAAAGCCACAGATTGGAGTTCGTCTGCTAATGACAACTGGATGCATCGAGTATTGGTTGATGCTTCATTACAGGTTGTTTGCCCCTCCGGTATTGACCGTTCCAGAAAAAGAACAAATGCTGCGACAAGTCATAAAAGAAGAACCAACTTATAAAAAGGGAAACTATGCGGCCACGGCACGCATTGCCCAACATTATCCCACGGCAGTGAAGAATGCGGGAATCGTACTGCAGAATCTCTTAAAAGAAGGGATGCCAGGTCTGGAGGATACAGACGAGCGAAATCTCTGGCTATGTAAGAATTGCAGGACGTTCTCTACTGTTCAAGAAGCAATTTCTTTCCTTGAAAGTTTGAAATGCGAGTGATGCGCCCTATTCGTAAGGCAGGACGGAAATAATCTGATACAATTACATTTCTATCATTATAACAGCGTATAGGCTATACAGGTCTGTACGCTTTCTTTTTTGCATGAAGAACCGTCCCTCTATGGACTTCTATGGACTTCTATGGACTCTATGGATTATATTTGATATTTCTATCAGATGCCGTTCCTTTTCGTCATTATCGATAAAAGCATTTGTTGCTTTTTGTTAACTATGTGATTGACAACCCCAAACACTGTCGCTAAAATAAAGGTATTCGATAGACCGCATTAACAATCTGTGAACTTTTCAGGGTTCAAATTGCGTGACTACCACATTGATGGTATAATGCAGTTGTACAGAAGGATAGGCGGCAATAGAGTCCACAGCATCGTCGATGACGAAATCCAAAGCTGCGTAGGGCTGACGTCGAACCTATTAGTTTAATGTGGCCCCGGCACTAGACGCCGGGATGTAAAGGAGAAACTGAATATGAAACGTAAGACTATCATTTTAGCAGTGGTAGCAGCCGCTGCGATGGCGATTACCCTGGTAGGGTGTGGCGTGAAAATCACGAACATCGCGGTTCCCGACGCAGTTACTGTCGAGAAAGGCGAGACTGTGGTTCTGCCGGTCAATTTCGGCACCGACGATGCTCCGGCCGTAACTCCTGAGACTGCTGCAACCGGTGAAAGCGCCGAAACTGACGAAAAGCTCGCTAAAGCAGCAAGTAAACTGACGGTCGAATGGACTTCTTCCGATGAGAGCGTTGCGACGGTTGATGCAACTGGTATGGTGGTTGCTGTTTCTGCAGGTGAGGCTGACATCACTGCGAGCGTCGCGGATTCTGAGATGAGTGCTGTCTGCAAGGTTACGGTCAAAGTGACCGCGAAAGATATCACCGTTCCTGACAGCCTTGATGTCAAGCTCAATGATGGCAACGAAACCTCTATCGAAGCAACCGTAAGTCCGGCAGATGCAACCGACGTCGAGGTTAAGTATGCTTCTACCGACGAAGCAGTAGCCACCGTCGATAAAGATGGCAAGGTTCAGATTCTGCAGCCTGGTGAATGCGACATCGTGACAACCTTCACTCAGGAAGGTGAGAAAGTCGTTGAAAAGAAGACTCACATTAAGGCTTTCTATGAAGTCGAAGGCATCACACTGGACAAGACCGAAGGTATCCTCACTGCCGGTAATACTGTAACCTTGAACGCTGCAGTACTTCCTGAAGAAGTAGCAGACGAGACTACCGTTACCTGGACCTCCTCCGATGAGAAAGTTGCTACCGTCGATGAGAATGGTAAAGTTACTGCAATTGCAGCAGGTGAGGCGACCATCACTGCTACTGCAGGTGAAAAGAGTGCAACTTACAAGCTGACCGTCCAGGCTAAGAAGGTCGTGCAGAACACCAGCAAGAGTTCCAACAAGGGTAATACTTCCTCCAGCTCTAGCAGCTCTGCTCCTGCAAGTAATCCTGCACCGGCACAGCCTGCAGCTCCGGCTGAACAGCCGAGCCAGCCGACCTATGAAGAACCTGTCCAGCCTGCACCGGACCCTCAGCCTGAACAGCCCAGTGGGGGGAGTACTGATAGTTCTGGTGGCAGCAGTGAGGATGACTGGTGGAACGGTCCGGTTCTTTCTTCTCCGACCGACAATGCTTGTCCGCCTGAGGGAGATTGCCTCTAACTCTTCGTTGCTGTAAAATCTACTAATGCAAATAGCGGTAGGGCGACCTACCGCTATTTTTGGAGTGTAAGATATGAAACATAAGACTATCATTATAGCAGTGGTAACAGCCGCTGCGATGGCGGTAGTGCTGGTAGGGTGCGGCGCGAAGATTCCCAACATCGTGATACCAGGGGCGGTTACGTTGTTCCAATGATTTTATTTGCCTCTTTCAATACTACCACGGGGACACCGTTTCGTGTATGCCGTGCAGCTGTTCCTACAAAAGCAATATGTATAACACCAACTGAATGCTTTAGAAGGGTTTGACATTTGGGCGAAAGAGCAGACCAAACCTTTTGCGTCATGTTTAGGGAAAGCAGCATTTTGATATTGCTGGTATCGTACAAATCACAGTGGTAGTAATTTTCATAAGGATTGCATTTACTCGGCACCGCTCTCAGGTGACAATGAACAGAACCATAATATAGCGCACGTGACGGCAATTCAGAAAGACTCTGTATTGAACTTAGTAAAATCCTGGGCAAAACCTCAACCTCTAACACTTGATAACACACTCCTACAAAGAAATAAGCGGCTCTCCTGACTTGGAGGACCGCTTTTTTAGTATAATTATCAAATGTTAAACAAACTGAAACGAGCAAGTAAAAAGAGCGACTTGGCGTTTGACCACAAATCTACTCTGAGATATTTCCTTCGCCAAATGGGCTGTATCATCTCTTTGCCAAAATGTGCGATACTACTACAATAAAAGATAAAGAAGGTGAGACGATGAAACCGACAGTTAAGTCATTCCTAGCACTTGCAGAGGAACAAGAACAACCGGTTCACATTGCGCGATTTGTTTTTGACGATGCCAGTGAATATTGTGACGAAGAGCTTTTTTGCGGTGAAATAAAAGATATGCCTACACACTTTGCAGACGAAAAGGTCCTGGATTGGACAATGACCAATGATACGGAAATTGTTTTGTATATAAAATAACTCAGCACAGTAGCTCGGCCATAAGAAAATCTGCGTTTTTTAGCAAAACAACATGGCATTCGTGTCGAGTATAAGGGGTGGCTTCTCCGAGAAGAGAAATGCGCAAAGAAACTGTGGAGTCACTGAGCAAATCTCTGATGCTTTTGGGAATGGTGTTCCAGGTGTTACTTGTCATATTCATCGTGAGCAGAGGAACATTTGAGTCTATGCTCCGGAAATCACAATGATAATATAGTTCGTCTTTATAATAATGGCTTGGGACAACATCAAGACTGCATTTTACTCGTCCATAATACACACAGTTTTGAGGCAACTCAGGTTCGTGAGTTTTTGGAAGTATTTCGATTAAACGTTGCGCCATCTTTTTCCTGAGTAAACGATGGGCTAAAGAACCACCATTACCATTATTATTGCCATCCCCATTTCTTTCTGCATGATTTACCGGAAAGTCTTCGCGGTCAACGGTTTTATCGAGTGCCCGTCGAAGCTGACCGAGAATGGTATCAACATTAGCAGTGTCACTTACTTCTGTGGTTGAAGGTACATATTCAGGACGTATATAATCACATCCTTGTTCATGCGCAGAATTTGGGGCTCCACGAAAGAATGGGGATTTGGCATCAAATACAACTATAAGTTTGGCCTGCTTGCATTCCGGACAGAAAAGGTGACTGTCATAGTGTCGTACATAAATATGAGGGTCTTTTTTACAAGCGGAGCAAATTTCTTCAATTGAGACATAATCATTCTCGGGTTTATAATAAGCATATTCGTACTTTGCCATAAATACAGCTCCTTGATTTTATGTGGTGATAAAAATGAAATTGAAAACAATGATAGAATGTAAAGCTAATACCTTCTTTGCTTACAAGATTATGGATGCACATACAGGGGATGCATACGTTGACCGCGCGTATGATAAAGCGGATTGCAGAAATGAAAGGGAAGAATGGACAAGGTATCTTCAATACGAACCTTATAAAGATTGGAGGGTCTACAAGTAGAGAGTTGAAAGCAGTAAAATGATATTCTACATTTTGCCTCCTCGAAAAAAGCAAAAGCCAAAACTGATATCTGAGGCTTCTAAACAATAATATACCATATATTTGACTGTTAATTTTTACAAGCTTTTCTACCCGCGTTGTCGTAATTGCACAAAAGCTAATATGTGACAAAGAAGCCGTTCCATGAAGGTTCGGCTTCTTTTTTTGTTGTTTGTGTCGTTGAAAAGTTACTTTTCGCTTTCTGCAAAATTTGTTTTTCAGGCTTATTGCCAAGGCTTGCGAATCGCATATGATAGAAAATGTACGGAAGCAAAAAGCAATGCGTGCAGGGGCGTTGAAGCTTGGCGCTCAGCCAAAGCGCCTACAAAAACGCCGCTGTACAGAAAGGAAATCGCATTATGCAGAAAATTATGCAAAAAGTGACCTCCGTAGCATTGGCCGCCAGCATGCTGTTTTCGATGATGTCCACGACCGCGCTTGCGTTCGCAGACGAAACCGGAGACAGCACCTCTGTTTCGACCGATGTTACGGATGCCCCGGCTGCGGAAGAGGCAGATGCGGTGGATTCCGGTAGTTCAACAGATGCCGACTCCTCTGATGCCACTTCCGCGCCGACTATCACGGATGTTGTGGACCTGACGCATGAATCGTATGAGGATGCCAACTCTAACGATGAAAGCAATCAGGATGCAGCGGCATCTGATACGGTAGATGGGGAAGAGACTTCTGAATCGGATGCCAACGACACAGAAGTCTCTACTCCTGAAACTGCAGAACCCACTTTCGTCGGTTTGCAGACAGTAACGCCGGAATACGGCGATAAACTGACTGCGGATGTTGGCGATTCTATCACTCTGGATGCTCTGCTGAATCGTGATGATGTATCCGTCACCTATCAGTGGCAGCGCAAGCAGAACTTTGCTGTTGATACGGCATTGGCTCTCTACAACTACGAAGAGGACGAGCCTACCTGGTACAACTTCGTTATCGAAGATACCGTAGAGCACACCGTCCTTGAAGAGCGTCCCGACTATGTCTGGCAAGGCTGCGAGATGTATTTCGCGATTGTTGATGCCCTGGACGACATTGGCGCAGATAGCAGCAATGTGCAGGTTGCGTGGCACACTCCGAACTATGTGCTGGACGGTTACAGCATTTCCGCTGGCACGGCTGAGGATGGAACCACTGAAATCTACGCATCCAACGAGGAAAACACCTACACCGCCCGCGTCAACGACGAAGGCAAGTGGGAATTTTCCGATGAAAGCACTGCAAATCTGAAAAATGATTGGCAGGATATCGAAGGTGCAACAGAATCTACCTATACTTTTGAAGTAACGGAAGATGACCTGTTCGCTACCTATCGCTGCCGCATCACGGTAACGGATGAAGCATACCGCGAAGAAAACTTCAAGGCTCTCGAAGATTTGGGCAATGAACTGACTGACGAGGATAAAGCCGGAGATATCATTCTCCAGACTGTTCAATTCAGCATTAACTTGCCAGAAGATGAAGGTGACGATGTAGTAGCTGCCCGGAGCATGCCTGCAACGGTTGCTATGCTGGCCGACACGTTCTCTTCCCGCTCTGCTGGCGGAATTGCCATTTCTTCGGATAATCAGTGGATTACTGGCCTGGATGGTAACTACGAGTACATCACCAAGAATATGTACGACCAGGTGACCGAATGGTTCAAGGCTGGTAAGATTGATAAAGCCACTGCGGACCGTTATTGGACTCAGATTGGTGGTGCATGGAGTACCGCTAATGTCTACACTGCAAACGTTCTGGATGACAATAAATTCCCGACCGGCGCTACGCGTGAATACTACGGTTTCCCGCTGACCGATGGCGATAAGCTGGAAGTCAATTCCGAGTGGTATGGTCAGACCGTTTATTTTCGCCCGCATAATGACAGCAACGACTGGAATCTGACTGGCACTGCGGTCAGTGTCCCTGCTTACACCGCTGTTCTTCGTAATAACGGAAGCTATGGCACTGGTGCATCCGGTACTAAGTATAAGGATGCGGTTGTTTTCCTGAATCCTTGGGTATCCGATGCAGGCCGTATGTATGCAAGCTTTATCAATTATGTTACCGATAATGGCTGGCTACTTAACACAAGTGGAAGCGGCCACATGAATCAGCATATTACTGTTCTTTCAGTAAATGTCGAGACATTCAATAAAGACCCCGATAAGTTTATGATGGATGCCGAAGGCAACTATCGTATCGACTCTATTGGCTGGGGTGTTTGCGTTAATCAGGAGCCTGACCTTTCCGGTAAAGCCTATTACGCTATCAAGGCATTTCTGAGCCAGGGCTATGGTATGTGCATTGGCCACGATACGATGTATGCCTATGCTGGTTCCTGGTACGATGCTCATGAAGCTGGCTACACTGACCCTGGCTCTCGTGACTACTACGAAGGTGGTCAGTATGGTCCTGATAAAAACGATACTTCAACTCGCTATTACGTTCTGAACAGTGTCCCTAACATCGATAACGGTCACTGGAACATGAACGCTCTGATGGGTGCAAACGGCGGTAACATTGATTCTGGTACGGTCCTTCCGACTGATGCTATCTCGATGATTCTGTCTACCGGTGGTTCTCACAGTTCCTACGGTAAGGCTGGTATCATGTACGGTTCTGACCAGTTGAGCATTAAGCTGAAACCGTATTCCAATTCTCAGGCTCAGAGCGTTGTTAAGTACCGTAATCCGACCAACTTCCCGTATGATGTTCCGACTGGTAGTACCATTGCGGCTTCCAAGACTCACTCAAACTCTCAGGTTGCATTTGGTCCTATCTGGGTTGATTATGCAGGTGGTAACGTGACTGGTGCTGAGTTCGGTTATAACCCGGACCCGACGACCAAAACCATCACCGATGAAGAAACTGGTCAGTCCTGGTTCGGCACAAGCAACTTCTACCTGTCTGGCACAGGTAACTTCCTGATGAACCAGATTGGTCACTTACCCGATAATAAGGCGACCAAGGGCGAGGCTTCTTTGTTTGCAAACACTGTCATGTACATTTCTCAGCGTAAACAGTGCGAGATTTGTGCAGCACAGCAGAACGGCCAGGAAGACGTTCATTTCGTGATTCGTGTTTCCTCTGTCAACGCACAGCAGGTCCTGGCCGCTCTGCAGGCGGGTGGTACTTTCTGGTATCCGCTGAATGGCTGCTACCAGCTGACCGATGACCTGACTCTGCCGGAAGGTTGGAAGCCTATCAAGAACTTCTCCGGTCACTGGAACGCAGACGTTTATAAGGTCAAGCTCGCAAGCAACAATCAGCCTGTGTTCGATAACACGAGCGTTACTGCAAACGGTATGTACACGAGTGGTAAGAATAACGGTTGGAACCTTGGTTCCGATATGACCAAAGGTACGCTGCCGATTCTGAAGCTGGACAACCAGCCGGATGTCCGCATCACTGGTGTTGCTCGTGTTGTCGGTGACCTGAATGCTCTGTTCCCGACCTCTTACGGTGTGACCGATTATACCGGTTACAAGGTTGTTGTTCATGGCTCTGATGGCGTTGACTATAACTGTGTTGTAAACAGCGATAGCAAGTACGTTATCTCGAACCTGCCGACCACCGGCATGATGCGTGCCGATGTCATTGACAAGAGCGGCAACAAGGTCACTCAGTTTGGCATGATTACAGTTGACGTACCGAACCATTTCTGGAACGACACTGAGACCCATCCGTTGCAGCTGATGACTCCGACTGCTGACCCGATTGAAGACTATAAGGACTGGGAAGGTCCGGTCAACAAAACGGTTGACAGCAAGCTGTACTACAATGAACAGCTGAAAGCTTCCGATGTTACCTGGTATTACCGCATCATTTCCGTTGACAATCAGGTTGGCGACTGGGTGAAAATCGGTAATCCTGGCACTTCCTTCGATACCTCTGACGGCACTGTGAGCGGCAAGATTAACAGCCTAACGTTCACTGCAGCAACGGACAGTGACTTGCCTTATACGACAAGCTCTGTAAGTTATTCCAAGTTGGATTACACCACAAACCGTATTCAGTTCAAGTGTGAATACACTCTGAGCGGCGCGGTATATTCCAGCATGGATAAGGCTGAAGATGGCCGTAACGGTTATGTTGACGTTGAAATCCGCCCGATGTACATCGAGCAGGCTTTTGACCGCCGTATCTCCGTTGGTGGCAGCACTTCCTTCTCCTTCGATGCATTCTATTGGAAGGGCGTCGAGGATGGCCTGACCTATGAGGTTCAGTATCGTGACGCAAGCGGTAACTGGGTTGCGGTTGGCAGTGATTCCACACTGTTCCCGTCCTCCAAGTACAAAATCAGTTATGTAACCAAGACTGATGATAATGATGCTTTGGGCGGCGGTGTCTGGTATCCGTCCGATTTCTGGATTCCTGATTCCTTCACTGGCAGTGATGCGAAGATGAATGCAGGTAAATCTACATTCAATAAGCACACCACTGTTACGCTGGAACTTTCCAACGCAGCGATGGATTGGGATGGCACGGATTTCCGCTGTGTCTTCACCTATAAGTCTACCGGGCATACCATGAGCACCGATACTACCACGGCAAACGATATTGCACAGGCTCGTACCGGTCACCTTATCATCTATGCACCGCCCATTGAGATGACGCCATTGAAGGCTCAGTCTCTGCTGCTGAATAACTACGATTCCAGCAACGGCAACCTTGCGTGGACGACCCCGGCTTCTAACCCGAATAATGGCCGTAGCCCGAAGGAAATTCCCTTGGACGCTATCAATCCTGATAAACTGGGCCAGGGTGGTAAAGCCTATGGCGCAGCAGGTGATAACAAAGCCATTTATACCACTAAGATTACCTATTACGGTAACAAAGACAGTGCTCCCACCATTAAATGGTTGTACAGTGATGTGGCAGGCGGCGGCAGCCTTTCTCAGTTCAAGGATGTCGGTGATGCCGTCACATTGAAGTACAGCGATGTTGGCAAGAAGATTGGCAACATCAGCAAGCTGAACAGCCGAGTGGCTGAACTTGAAAAGAGTTTCATGTCCAGCGGCAAAGCATTCAATAAGTTCAGCGGCTACATTAAGCTGGAAGCAATGTATCCGACTGAATCCAAGGACTTGAACAACAGTTCTTATGCGGAATGGAACGCTATCGTGTCTCTGTACATTGATAACGCTACTAACCCGATGGATTACGGTAACACGCACTTCTATTTCCGTTGCCAGGCTGAAGCTCAGTACATGCAGAACTGGGATAGCGCCGATATGAAGCCCTATACCACTGCTGCCACCGATGCTTACAACTTCAACCGCGATGTGAATTCCAGCAATCCGGAAGACCATCTGTATAAGGATATCAGCCAGTCCTCTTACGGCGCTGAACTGGTTCTGGATTACAACATTTCCATTAAGGCCAATGTTCCGAACAAAGCTACGAAGAAGCGTAATACTATTACGACTGCAAATGGCAGCGCAAAGGACATTTCGACCCTGCGGAATGAAATTTCCGAAATCAACACAGCTCTGAATAACGGCGGTGCGGTTTACAACTACAAAGACCTGGCGATTATCGCTCCGAATGGTCTGCGTTACATGGAAACCTACTTCATTGCAGGCAACGGCGTAAATAACCGCTCCGGCATCGATTCCCGCGACACTGTGGTTATCGATAACAAGATTCGCAACTCTGACGGTAAGTGCTTTACGGACCTCTTCGAAAAGGTGACGGATGATGAATTCGTCAACAAACGTCAAGGCTTCGCTTACCGTTCCAAGAGCGGCAACACGATTCCGAAGGAAACTTGGGAATGGTTCTGGCGCAATGCTATCTACTACATCTGCTATGATGCTCCGACCACAAAGGCCAACATGGACCAGGTGTATTTCTACATTGATGAACAGAACAGCGGTGCATCCTCTTCTCAGGTCTACTCCGAGCCCAACAGCACTTCGAAACCCTATTCTATGTTCACTGCTCCGTATACCGGTGAGTATATCATCACTCTGAACGGTGCAGGCGGCGGCGTCGATAACCAGTTTGGCCTGTCTCCCGAACGCACTTCGCTTGGCGGCAAGACCACGATTCGCGTCAAGGCGGAAAAGGGCGCAACGCTCTATTTCGTCAACGGCGGTGCAGGTTCTCATGACCCGACCCACTATGTCAACGGCGCATCGAGCCCCGATGCCAACGCTAAAGTCGCCGTTCAGGGCGGCTATAACGGTGGCGGTAACGGCGGTATCATGATGCAGGAGCGCTACACCCACTGGAGCTTGAAGGGTGCTTCTGGCGGCGGTGCAACTACCGTGGCTGTCGGCATCATCGGCACAGGCCGTTTGGCTGAGTACGGTGACGAGAATAATGCTAAAAAGTATGTTCTGGCTGTTGCAGGCGGCGGCGGTGGTAACCAGCACGGCGCTTGTGATGCTACCGGTGGTTCCGACAATAACGGCGTCCTGCATGTCTGGGGCGGCCAGCTTGGCGGCGGTGGTCCGTTTGGCCAAGGTATGTCTGGCGGCGACTTCTCTATGTTCCTCGGTGGTATTACCGATGGTTCTTCTGAGGTTGGTGTTGAAGGCCCTGGCGGTGGCGGCGGCGGCTGGTACGGCGGCTACGCCAACGAATCCTCTAAGCTCGCCAATGCAGATGGTTGGGGTAGCTGTAAGCGCGACGGCAACGGCGGTTTGAGCTGGGCCGCAGGCGTTGGCACTACTCTGACTGATGCAGGTGGACACAAGGTTCAGGTCTTGGAAGTCAACATCAGCAATGATGGCGGCGGCTCTGGCTCTGAACAGGCTGGTTCTTCCAGCATTGAACTGGTCAAGTCTTCTGTCTCTCGTTTCTCTCGTAACGGCAAGAATGCTTTCGATACCGCATACGAAGATACCGACCCCGATTCCGGTATTGAGGAACAGCATGTAACCATTACTATCACTGCAGCCAATAAGTTGTATGATGGTAACCCGGATGAAGCTACTGTCAGCGTTTCCGGCAACCTGTCTTCTACCGATATGGACAATATCGTGAAGAACACCACTATCGTCTATGCTAACCGTAAAGGTACATTGACGAAGGCTCCAAGCGATGCGTCTACGGACAAGAACCAGTATCCGCGCTCCGATTGCGGTTCCTATACCGCAACAGCAAAATGTACGGTGTCGGGTTACATCATCACATATCGCTACGAGAACACAAATCCCGGCCATACGTATGATGGCAGCAGCCCGAGCGGTATTGGTGATACCGTCAAGTTCGATATCTATCCTCGCGGATTGACGATTATCGGTACTGGCGATAAACCCTACGACCGCACCAGCAAGGCAACTCTGGAAAATGTTCATATTGCTTCTGGCGGCTTGATTGCGAAGGACGAGAACACTGTGAAGCTGAGCACCACTACGGTGACTGGTAACTACACGGTTGATGGCAAGAATGTCAGCGATGCTGGCGGTCCCTACGTCGTCATCCGAACCAGTGAACTCTCTCTCGTTGGCAACAGCGCAGGCAACTACTACATTGAGAAGGAAGACTTGTCTGGCTCTATCACTCCTCTGGATTTGTACGTTCACAGTATTTATCTGGAAGACCCGACCTATCCTCGCAACGTCAAACACTATGACGGCACGACCAAAGCCACCATTAAGGATATCCTGATTGATGGCGTGCTTGAAGGTGATGACGTTAAGATTAAGGAAGAAACCCTTCCCGGCAACTATAAGACCAAGGATGCTGGCCAGAAGCTGAATGCTGATGGCACCGTAAGCTCCAACTGGCCTTATGAATTGGACGAAAATCCGATTACGGCTGACGCACATCCGACCTTAACTGGTAAGGATGCCAAGAACTACCGTATCACAAAGGAGAAGTATTCCGGCGCTATCGCACGCGCTAACCTGACCGCACAGGTTGCAAGTTGGCGTGGATTGTATGGTGACGGCGTAGGGGAGAAGCCCTGGCATGACAAGAAGGCTTACGGTTACGGTACTGCAGCTTCTGCAGGCTGTTGGCTGGAACTGGATGGTCTGGTGCAGGGTGATACCTTGACTTTGGACCAGAGCTACAAGAAGTCTTATTTCAAGACTCTGGTAAATGGTCATGAAGACCTGGTTCCCGATGAATCGACTCCTGTTGGCACTTATCCGCTAACTTATGTCGGCTTGACTGAAGCCAATTACCCCGTCCTGAAGAACTATATTGTCATGGTTCTGAATGGCCGCTTTGTCGTTGACCCGCGTCCGCTGCATGTGACGGTTCTTGACAGCGATAAGATTATCTACAACGAGAACCCGAACTTCCACGTCAACATTCAGATGGAAGATGATGATGCAAATCTGATTGATGTCGTGAGCGACGTTGACGCTACTCCGATTCTGGATGCAAAGCTCAAGGCGAAAGATACAGTCAGCAGCGTCTTGTACGTTGCGGGCGGTAATCCCTCCAACCTGACTCAAGAATTTGTGGATGCCTACGATTATCGTAAGCAGGAAAATGTCAAGGAAAGCAAGACCAATATCCCGTTTGTGACCGATTGCACCATCAGCTCCCTGCCTCTGTACGCAGATGGTACGAGCACCGATGATGATTTTGAGTGGAACTACGAGGATAAGACCTGCGATTTCTGCCATTACAACCACAAGCTCCTGGCTCCGTATCTGGTAACTATCAACACCGACACCAAGAGTGGCCCTGCATTGGATGTTCATACGGTCGTTAACCCGAATGGTGAAACGGTCCGCAACTACGAGCTGATTATCCATGATGGCGGCCTGTATGTGCATCCGGCTCTGCTGAAGGCTACGGTTCCTCTGTACGTCTGTATGTATGGCAGCACCACAAGTGGTGAGGTCAAAGAGCCTACCAACTACCGCATCACGAACTACTCTACTGTGGCTATCCAAATCAAGAATATCAAGGCCAATGGTCCTTGGCTGATGCGTGATATGCCTGGCATGGAGTACTACCCTGACGGCGAGTATGGCAACTCGGTATACGACATGACAAAGAACCGTCTGCGCCGTGGCGAGCTGTACATGCGTCTGCGCGATACCGTCCTGACTCAGGGTGATAACGCAATTGACCATAGCGATACGGCTTGGGTCATTCCGAAAGCTACCGGCGATTTCATCAACAACAACATCACTGGCCGCGCAATGCAGGTGCCTATGGCAGTCTACATTGCAACCGGTAATGTGAATGAATCCGGTGTCTGCACTCCGGTCACGAAAGTGACTTACACGATTGCTCCGTATGGCGGCGTGATGCCGAATGATGCGGACTTCGAGAAAGTGCAGTCTCAGCCGTGGCTGAAAGACGCAAAATGACCTTCCCAGTGTGACCTGATGGTCGCTTCTGTACAACAATTGAGGGCAGTCGAGAAATCGGCTGCCCTCTCTTTTTGTTTTCGGTTCTAACCAGATAGCAGCTACTCCAATTCCGGAGTGGCTGATTTTTTGCGCGTAATAACTGAAAAAAACCTCTGTTAAAATCAATCGTTGCGGATTCGTGCGATTCGCAGATAATAGAGCTTGTAAGCATGAAAAGTACCAACTTGAATAGCAACAAACATGACGAAAGGACTGCATTATCGTGAAACGATTAGGGTATTGAAGAATTTTAGTGTAATGACCCCATCCCACTAAGTTCCTTCAATATCACAGGCGGATGTACTTTTGTACATCAAGATGACGAGCTGCACTTGTACGGTTTTCCCAGCCTGCAACCATGCGAAGGCGTCATCTAGCCAAGGGAAACACAACCTCCTGTTTCGGCAGGAGAGACTTATCGTAAAGGAGGTGGCGTATATGCCCACTGTTTATGTGCTTAACAAAGACGGTAAACCTTTAATGCCTACGACTCGCGGCGGGCATGTGCGCCATCTGCTTAAAGAGCAGAAAGCACGAGTCGTAAGAGCAAAACCGTTTACCATCCAGCTGCTATATGAAACAGATGATGCGGTACAGCGGCTCTATTTGGGTATTGACCCCGGTAGAACCAATATTGGCGTTGCCGTTGTTAAAGCAAATGGAACAGCAGTCTTTACGGCACATCTGGAAAGCCGCAATAAAGAGATTCCGAAGTTAATGCAAGACCGTAAAAAAGCCCGCCGCGCAAGACGCACTAATGGCAGACGTCACCGCCGTCAGCGGAGAGCTAAGGCAAATGGCACTATATCTAAAAAGTGTGTGAAGCAGGATACTGCTCAAAGTAAGAATCCTAGCAAACGTGCAAAGGAAATCGGTGTCATCAAACGCCGCCTTCCGGGACACAAGAAAGATTTACTTTGCATTGGCATTAAAAACAAAGAAGCGAAGTACACCAATCGTGCAAGACCGGAAGGATGGCATACACCTACTGCAAATCAACTGCTCCAAACACACATCAACTTGGTGAAGAAAATTCAAAAGTTTCTTCCTATCAGTGATGTTGTACTTGAAGTCAACAAATTTGCGTTTATGCGGCTTGATAATCCTGACACTCAGAAATGGCAGTACCAACAAGGCCCACTCTACCAAAAAGGGAGTCTTGAAAATGCTGTTTCTGAAATGCAGGAACACCATTGCCTGTTCTGTGATAAACCCATCGACCATTACCACCATGTAGTGCCGCAACATAAAAACGGCAGCAACACCATTGGTAATATCGTTGGTTTGTGTACAAAACATCACGACCTTGTACATAAAGATTCTGCTTGGGAAAAGAAACTTGCCAAAGAAAAAGTTGGACTTAACAAAAAGTACGGTGCTTTGAGTGTATTGAATCAAATCATTCCGACACTGACGAATAAATTGAGTGTACTGTTTCCAAAGCACTTTTTTGTGACAGCAGGAAAGAGCACCCATGACTATCGTGCAACGCACGGTGTAAGTAAAGACCATTGGCTCGACGCTTACTGCATTGCTTGTTCTGTTTTGCCGAGTGATGTTTGTGATAACAATATCAACAATCATATGCCGTATGAGCTGAAACAGTTCCGCCGCCATGACAGAAGAGCGTTAAACAATGGAAATATGAACCGCGTGTACACGCTCAATGGCAAAGCAGTGGCAACGAATCGCCACAAGGCTATTAAACAGACTACCGACAGCTTGGAAGAGTTTCGTCAAAGTCATCCAGACGATGTATGCAAGCTCAAGGCAAAAGAGCATCATCCTGCATATAGAAACTTGAACCGTAACTATCCAGGGAGCGTGTTCTTTGTTGGAAAACAGGTTCATGTAATGCAAGGAATAGCAAGCTCTAAAGACGGAAAAGCGACAAAATACAATGACACAAGCGCAACCACAATAGCTGCAGGGAAATGTGAATTTGTTGCAAATAACTCTGGTATATTGTTTGTGCAATGCAAATTTAGAAAGGCGTTTAGTGATGAAACCACGAAAAAACTTCAATAGCCAACGATTAAAACAGATTGTCACAATCGGCTGCGTTGCGGTGGTCGCTGCGCTGCTGATGGCTGGATGCGGTGAGCATCGGCTGGTATCGATTTCGATGCCGGAAACGATAGATTTGAAGCTCGGTGAAAGCACCGTAATTGAATTGACCGGAACTCTCAAGAATGGCACTGAGGTGACGGGAGACCAGCTCACGCAGCTTCTCGAACATCGAGGAATGACATTTGAGAGCTTTGCGCCGAGCGTTGCATCTTTGGATGACACGCTGCGCTTGACTGCTAATTCATCTGGCAGAACGGAAATCAATATCTATAGCCGGGATAACAAGCTGAACTGCAGCGCGGAAGTGACTGTCGTATCTCCGCTTGAAGGCTTTGAGATGGATGATATTATCACCACTACTGATAACAATTTAGTGAATCCCGAATACACCACAATTCCCGAAACGGCTGATGTGGGTGAAGTCACGGTAAGTGTTGGGGATGAATCAATCGCCCGTGTGGAGAACAATAAGATTGTTCCTCTGAAAGCCGGAACCACCACGGTCACTATCACGGCAGATAATGGTGTGTCCAAGACTGTGAAACTCAAGGTCAAGCAGGCTCCGAAAGAGCTCTATGCCGATAACCTGGAAGTCGAAATCGGAGAGACTAAGACGATTCATGTCTATACTGATGTTCCTGACCCTGATACGGATAACGATAACAGCCTGTATGAGTTTGAGAACACCGACAATTCGGTTTGTGCCGTCAACGTTAAGGGTGAAGTGACGGGCATTTTGGTCGGCACCAGCAAGGTCAAGGTTACGAACAGCAGCGGCCTTGAAACGACAATGACGGTAAATGTTGTGCCGAAAACTGCACATATGACACTGACTTTTGGTTCTTCTGAGGATACCGAGAATACCGATGAAGGCACTGAAAATCAGCCCGCAGAAGCCACTGACAATACCGAGGCCAGCCAGGATAGCGTGGGAGGTGATGAATGATGAGACATATCAAGAGGTTCGCAGCATTGCTCTTTGCAGCTATCTGCACCATGATGGTTCTGACTGGATGTGTGGATAAGGCTTCTCTGTATGATGATACGCAGCAGATTGCGGCCGGAAAGACGGCATACTCTGCGACCGGGTATCAAGGTGGCTATGTGATGGGCGACGGGTCTTTTGATTTCACGGCAAGCGCTGATAAGCTGGTGGGTGCTGTTGAGGCATTTGACATTGATGTTCGGAATGAGTCCACCCTCGTTGACTGTTATACGACTGTTGATACCACAAACGGCGAATTAAAGATTTTGCTTGTTCATACCGACAACAAACAGATTGTCGCTGAGTATATCGATGACACTTACAGTGACCTGGTTCTGCCTGTCGGCAACTACAAAGTGTATCTTGTAGGCAAGGACGATGCAGCGTTCAACGTTGGCATCAGTCTTTACTGCTACGGCGAAAACGTCAGTTGGTACGAGCCTTCTAAGAATTAAAACATAGTTTTTTCTGCGCCCCGGGACGAAAAATCCTGGGGCAATTTTTAATTTTTCAAAAATATTGTTGCGGAAATGTGCGAATCAAAGATAATGAAAACATAGGGCAAAAAAGCACGTTAATCGCTGAAAAAAGTGACTGCCTTTTCTTTTTTTGTCTTGTTTTTG
>ERZ1034913.740-NODE-740-length-23405-cov-47.773704_pt1 | contig 23405 bp, 14 predicted proteins | sample MGYA00520697_ERZ1034913 | MGnify/ENA primary metagenome ERZ1034913 (study PRJEB33766, sample SAMN09781786) | gut metagenome | biome: gut microbiome | host: Homo sapiens | place: Madagascar | study: EMG produced TPA metagenomics assembly of the PRJNA485056 data...
CGCATGCCATCAAGATAGTGAAGCAGCGCAACCAGCGTTACTTCTCCACACTCCGCGAAAAGTTAATGTGGGGTGCTGATCAAAGACAAAGATAAAGACAATGTTCAAAGTAATCAAGCTTCCGAAATTCAAGTATTCTGCCAAGATGCTGCTGGTGTGGCTCTGGGTGGTATGGAAGGGCAACCGCCTGCAGGCTGTCCTCAATGCTGCTATGGGCTTACTTTCGGTGGGCGTGAGCCTGGCGCAGGTATGGGCGGTGAAGCGTGCCATCGATGTTGCCTCCCATTCCGTAGAGGGCAATGTCTATTGGGCGGTGGGCTTGATGGGATTGCTGATTCTCTGCGACTTCGCCTTGAGCGTAGGAAGCATCTGGATTCGCAACGTGTTGGGCATCAGGGCGCAAAACCGCATGCAGCAGCGCATGCTCAATCGCATCCTGCGTTCCGAGTGGCACGGCAGGGAGAAGATGCATTCGGGCGATGTGCTCAACCGCCTGGAGAACGATGTGAACAAGGTGGTTGATTTCCTTACGGAGACATTGCCTAACACCCTGGGTGTGCTGGCGATGTTCCTCGGTGCCTTCTTCTATCTCTTCTCCATGGATAAGATGCTGTCCGTCGTCATCGTCATCATGATTCCTATCTTCCTGGCATTCAGCAAAATCTATATGAACAAGATGCGATACCTCACTCGCTTGGTGCGCGATTCCGACAGTCAGGTGCAGAGCGTCTTGCAGGAAACCATCCAGCATCGCATGCTCGTGAAGACCTTGCAGGCGGAGGAGCCGATGGTGGAGAAACTGGAGGAAACCCAGCGCCGGTTGCGGGGCAATGTGATGGTGCGTACCAAGTTCAATGTGTTGAGTAATTTCTTCTTGAACTTCGGCTTTGCCCTGGGCTATCTTGTAGCCTTCCTCTGGGCAGCCTTGCGCATGGGAGCAGGCACCCTTACCTTTGGTGGCATGACCGCCTTTCTGCAATTGGTAAACAAGATACAGACGCCGGCACGTAATCTTACCAAACTGGCACCTGCCTTCGTGGGCGTGTTTACGGCAGCCGAGCGATTGATGGAGCTGGAAGAGAATCCGCTGGAAGAGCAGGGTGAACCTCTCCTGGTGCCTGCGCCTTGCGGCATCCGTCTCGATGATATTTCCTATGCCTACGATAAGGATGAATTCTCGGATAGCCAGCGCCAGCAGGTGCGCAACATCATCCATCATCTCAGTTTCGATTTCCGTCCGGGTTCGTGTACGGCGATATTGGGAGAAACGGGTTCGGGAAAGACCACGCTGATTCGTCTGATTCTAGCCTTGCTCCATCCGCAGGAAGGAAAGGTGACTATATATAATAAGGTGGGAGATGAAATCAGGAATCAGGCAGAGCTTTCGCCTTTGCATCGCTGCAACTTCGTGTATGTGCCGCAGGGCAACACGCTGATGAGCGGTACCATCCGTGATAATCTGCGATTGGGCAAGATTGGTGCCACCGACGAGGAGATGCGGGCAGCGTTGCATCAGAGTTGTGCCGATTTCGTTTTTGATTTGCCTGATGGACTCGATACCCTGTGTAGCGAACAGGGTGGCGGATTGAGCGAGGGACAGGCGCAGCGCATCGCCATTGCCCGAAGTCTTCTGCGCAATCGCAGCATCATGCTCTTCGATGAGGCTACCAGTGCGCTCGATCCGGAAACCGAGCGTCAGCTTCTTCAGAATATCCTTTCATCGCATGATAAGACCATCATCTTCATCACCCATCGTCCTGCCGTGATAGAATATTGCGACCAGACGTTGAAGATTAAGAGAAACGTGGATTAAGTAATTGATAGATTTGAGGTTGGCTTAAACGTTAAGCCCGGGTATAATAAGGCACGGATTACACGGATTACACGGATTTATGGCGCTAATAGCAATTAAGCGTACTTATGAAAATCCGTGTAATCCGTGTAATCCGTGCCTCTTTTATCTGATATTTATTTCTTTTTTATCTAATCACCTGCTTCTTGCCCTGGTGAATGTAGATGCCAGCCTGCGATGGCTTCTTTGTCATCTTCATACCGCTCAGGGTGTACCAGGAAGGATCGTTCTGGGCGTTGTTGTCGATGATAGGATGGCTGATGCCGGTAGATGGCATGTCGGCTGTAACATCCTTAATCTTATACTTCGCACCATCCTTCTCGTTCTGAATCTCCAGATAAGTATCCTTATTTATATTCGCGAAATCTACGGTCTGTGGAGAACCTGTGCCTGTGCTGAATACGAAGGAAACCATGTAGCTCTTGCTCTTGATCTTGTAAGTCTGATAGAACCACTTCTTTCCCTCAATTTCCTTGCTCTGGGTAACCTTGTCGCCAGGCCACTTACCCGAAGCGGTCAGGTTCTCGTCAGGACTGTCGCACCATGCCCAGAAGTTGAAGCCGCTGGTCCAGCCCACCTTGTCGGCGTTGGCATACACGGTAATATCGTATGGCTCGAAAGCTGCAGGCTTTTCAATCTTATAAGTACGGGTCAGCACGCCGCTCACAACGCCATCTATCAGCAAGCCCACTTTCAGGGTTGTCTCGCCGAAAGGAATCTCCAGTTCCTCACCGCTCTTTGCCTTCTTGCTGCTGGCAGTAGGTTCTGTGCCGTCGGTGGTGTAAACCAGCTGCGCATTATCCTCGTTGCTTACAGCCACGAGCTTTGCCTTCATCACACCTTCGTAATCTCCAGAAGCCAAATCCACCCAAGCCACGTTTGCCTTCTTTGGCATGAAGTAGCGGTAGTGGTAGCCGTTCAGAAGTTCTGCGTATGAGTTAGGCGCAGTAAACTTGTTGGCGTTAGGACCTACGATAGCGATGAGCGAAGCCTTCGTGCCTACGGTCATGATGCCGTTATAGCCATTGCCCTTATAGGCATTGAAGGTGGTGTTGCTGGTGTTGGTGATGCCAGCCAACTGACGTGCGTTGATCATCGCCTTGATATCCTGCTTGCAGTCAATCCAGTGCTTGTAGAATACGCATGGGGTTCCGCACGAAGCCAGAATGTAGGCATTGGCTGCCAGGGTATCCTTGCGGATAGGGTCCTGCTGTTCGTCGGCTGAGCGATATTCCGTATCGTGATTCTCCACGAAGGTAACGGCATACTGCTTGTAAGCTGGGTCGTTAGCCAGACCATCGGTCTTTACGGTCGACCAGTTGGCTTTGATGGCATCGCGCACCACGTAGCGGATAGGGAAGTCGAAGGCAGCACTTGTGATGTTGCCATTCACCTTGGTGGCGTTGAGCCAGTTCTTGACTACAGATACATTTCCATCCCAATATTCTCCTACGGAATAAGTAGGTTTGGTAGCATCATTGTAGATGCCCGTGTATTTGCCGCTGTATCCCTTCACCATGTCGTAACGGAATCCAGCGTAGCCGAAGTCATTGAGGAGCATGTCAAGATAAGCCTTTACGATGGTCTGCACGTTCTGGCTGCTGTGGTCAAGGTCGCGCATGCCGCCCCAGTCTTCGCCGGTATCGTTGATGCTGCTGAGTTTATAGCCGTTTTCTTCTGCCCATTTCTTGGTTTTGCCTCCGTCATCGTTGGCGCAGATGTCGGTGGATTTCATCTCGTAAGTTACGCCCTTGTAGGTTTCCACAGGGAAATCCACCCAGTTGGATACATTTTTGCGATGGTTGATAACCACGTCGGCGATGGTTCCAATGCCGTTGGATTTAAAAGTTTGGATGAGGCTGCGGAGTTCCTTTTCGTTTCCGAAAGAGCTGTTGTAGTTGGTAAACCAGTAGAAGTCGTCGTACCCCATTGATTTATCTCCGCCACAGTTGGCGCTCTGCGGAATCCATACGAGGTTGAAATACTGGCTCAGTTCTGGAGCCTGTGCTTCGAGGTTGGTCCATTTGGAGTCGAAATAGGAATCCCAGTAGAATCCCTGGAGCATCACGCCGCTATGGTTGGCTGGCCAACCCTGTGCGAACATATTTACGCTTGCCAGTACGGCAGCAAGAGTAGTGAATATCTTCTTCATAATTCAAGAGTTAGTTGTTTCATTTATTTTGTTCATGGGGTAGTAGTTTAGCCATTCGTTCGGCTTACCTTTGCCCGTTGCAAAGTTACGATTAAATCCAATAGGTATGCGTAAATAAGCAGTAAATCAATCAAATGATTTGCGCAATCGTTTGCATTTTTGCTTTCATTGTCTGCGCATCAGATGCGGCTTTAGGAGATAATTATTATTAAAAAACTAGAAAACATTTGGCTATCTCGTTTTTTATTGCGTAATTTGCATTGCGTAAAAAGCGCAATGGCTGTAAGTGTAACCTACGATGCATAACGAGCGTAATATTACGCTATGTAAATAATATTCCGGTAAAAGACAATCAAGAAGAAACTCCCATAGAATGGGAAAAGTAGAGATTGAAAATTTTCCCTTAAGGATATTTATATTTTTCCTTAAGGGAAAATATTTTTTTCCTTAAGGGAAATAAAATCTTCCCTTAGGAGATATTTTCACTGTATTTAACTTGTAAAGCTATTTACTGAACTTTCGCAAGTGGCATTCTGCCGTCCCCGAAGGGGGCGAATGTGAATAACCGCGGGTGGAATGACCGAAGGGAATGGAACCTGCGGATAGCAGAAAAAGATATATAGTCGTACGACTAAGAGGTATATAGTCGTACGACTAAGAGGTGTATGGTCGTACAACTAAGCAGGTTGTAGTTGTACGATTAGAAGGTGATGCCACTAGGCTCGGCAGATCTGCTGACTGCAGTCAGCAGACTTGCTGACTAGGCTCAGCACGTCTGCTGAGCCTAGTGGCAACATTCAAGAAGCTATATACTAGCACCCCGGAAGTTATATACTCAAACCCCGGAAGTTATATACTCAAACCTCAAAAGTTATATATTCAAGTTTCGCAAATAGGCTCTACACGCTCTGAAAGGGCAGAAACTCCTAGCTCAGGGCATCGCCCTGGGTATACTAGCAATCGACAAGGCACCCTGTAAGGGCAAAAGCTTTGTATATTGCCTGGTGACTTTTCCTCGTAACTTCCAAGGTTTTTGAGGAAAATGTAGGGATAGGATAAAGAAAAAATAGGCGGCTCCCAGAATTGAGAGCCGCCTATTGAATATTATTCTTGATTCCATTCGTTGAGTCCCTTTTCGATTTCTTCAATGGAAGGAAGGCTACTGCGAAAATCTTTCGGCAGAGCTTGACCTAATTCATAGTCGGATACACCAATAGGCTTCTGTATATCACGAAGCGCTTGATAGGTAGCTCGATCGGGGCGTTTCCTAATTGCGCAATCATTGATTGCGTAATTGGGATGTTTCCAACTTTAACCATTGTCAGCTCCTTGTTATACTCATTATAGAACTGCATCATGCACTGCATATTTCTTACGGAGAATCCTTTCCTTTCAGGATACTCATTCTTAAGATCTACAGCTAGGCGCTGTAGAGTCTTCTTGCCCCAACCATCAGTCTCTTGGCTTTTTGTTGGGCAAAAGAAACACGATGCTTGATTTGTCTCAACAAAGAAGGATAACCTTGGAAGTTTCCCATGCCTAATTCTTTTTGTTCAATTTCTTGTTTCATATAGAAGATTGTTAGCTTCAATCTGCAAAGAAAATGCAAAATCATCATTCTTCGTCCTTTGCAGGTTCAAATAAGTCCTTATATCCAAAGAATATGTTCCCATCTGCGGTTTTTGCGGAGATGACAATTCCTACGAAAGGATTGTTCTCAACTTCAATCACTTCGCCCTGTGTCCAGTCTTTGGCATGTGTCAAGTCTGGAGATATTAATACTTTGTCGCCTGTTCTCATATTCACAAAAATATAAATGTTGTACTTATTCGGTGCAAAGAAAATGCAAACGAGCGCAAAGAAAGCTTGCTTTCAATTTGCCGAGTGCAGCTTTTCTTCTGCCAAGATATTTCAGGCTTGTTCCTTTAATTTCTGAATTTCCTCCAGTGGAAGCTCTGTGGCCGTTGATACTTGCGCTTCAGAAAGTCCCATTGACAAAAGGCGGTAAGCTGTGGCTATCTTTTCTTTCGCCATACCTTTCGCCATTCCTTTTTCCATTCCTCTCTTCTCATCAAACTTTCTGGTTGCATATATATCACGCATATTCTTGATGTCCTCATCATAAAGCTCAAGTTCCTCGCGGGAGAGCTTTCGGAGGTCGCCTATTTCTGCCAACTTGCGGAAGACTGGATACTTCTCGCTGAATGGCATCTGCTCAAACATGTTCATATTCTTCATTATATAAATCCAACAATCAAATATATCCATACACTCTGCCTCCGTGTGCTTGTCGAACAATGGCAACTGGAGGTACACAATACGCATCCTGTCGGACACTCGTTGGTGTGTTTGTAAATCGGTAAGCACCAAGTCGGTACGAAATTTCTTTAGTATAGGGCTATCCAACACGAAGTCCATGAAACACACCGTATAGACTGGAGCCAAATGATAGTCCCATATACCACGAACACCCTGCTGCACAATGGCACGTGCCGTGTAATACAATGCCCTGTCGGCAAAGTATTCCTGCTCTTTCTTCTGCATCTCGACGATGACATGCTTGCCTTCGTTTGTGACGCAATAGACATCGAAGACCACACCACGGTCATCGGGGCGCAAGCCAAGTTTTTCGGTCTTGGCAAACGTCACGTCCTTGATTACCAACTCGTCTTCAAACAATCCGTTGAGGAATGTTATCAGGCATTCTTTAGTGTCTTCGCTTCCAAAGATTCGCTTGAAAGCCCAATCGACACGTGGGTCTATAAATCTTGCCATCTTCTTACGTTTTATAAGGTCGTGGATGCAATATTGCTATTCGTTGGCAAAGATACGACTTTTCTTCGTAACTTCCAAGGTTTTTGGGAAAAATGTAGGGATGATGATAAAGAAAAAATAGGCGGCTCCCGGAATGGGAGAGCCGCCTATTGATTATGCTATTTTTATTATGATGAAACAGATGCTTATTCTACTGTGCAGTAGATATTGTCATTTGTCTTTCTTGTTGGATACAACTTGATGGTGTTACCAGCGACAGCAATGTTGTCGCCACCTGCTGTCAGGTTGTCGAGGCTTCCACCGAGATTGATATCCCAACCATTGTTTACGCGGAACTTCCAACCATCGGCAGTAACACCTACCTTTGTTGCCTCGAAGCAATACTCTTCTGCATTCCAAGTCATGACTGCGTCGCCCTTCCAATTGTTGAAGCCACCGATGATGCCCATGGTCTCAACCTTTGTTGCCTTGATGGTTCCGTTTGCAAGATTAACATCGAAGTAGTAAACTCCTTCTCCTGCATTCACACCGATGTTTCCATTTTCGTTGGTTGCTGCACCTTCAAATGTATTGAATGTGCTTGAGTTGATTTCGTTGTCCCAACTTCCAGCTACACGCTGGAACTTAAACTGGTTGCCCCAGTTGTTAGGGTCAGCACAATATAGGAAACCTGTATATGTACCTGTATTGGCATCTACGAGAGCAAGCTTCTGCTCAGCGTTTGTCCAGCCGTCAGTTGCACCGATGAAGTAAATGAATGGATCATACTTCACTTCCTCGATGGTGTAAGAGTAGTCCATCATGTTGATGGTGAGCTTATACTTACCAGCCTTGGCAATCTTACCAGCTTTAGCGTCACCGTTGGTCAGCGCACCAGTCATGCTGTCGTCGCCGTCAACCTTAGGACCTACTACGCCGGCAGCCCAGATGTCGCCAGAGTCGATGTTCTTCTTAGGAATAATCTTCCAGTACTGGTCAGCCTTGGTTGTCTCGAATGTGATGGTGAAAACAGGGTCATCATATACATCCTTATCGCTGTGATTGAATGCCTTTGCGTCTTCTTTAGTCCAACCATTCTGATCTTTGGTTTTGAAGAACATATCGCCTACGAGGTAATAGCCTTCTTCTATAACTGGAGCCTCAGGAATAGCTTTTACCTGAAATGTTTCTGATGTAGCCATCTTGATAGCTGTAGCTCCATTGCTTACCCATGCGTCGAGAGTAGCATCAATATCATGCTCTGTAGGGCGCTTGCCAAACTTATCTACAATATAATTTACCAAGTCAGCTTTTGCCATGTTACCTTCTGCGTCAATATCGAAAGCTTGACCACCAATATTGATCTTGTAGGTTGGAGTGTAAGCAGCGTCGGAAGAAGTAGGAGCAACAATGCTCGCTACTTTTACCTTCTCTGTCTTAACGTCAGCCAAGTTGATGACATCAACTGGAGCTACGCTACCGTTTCCGAATGCCACAGCTTCCTCCTGAGGATTTGTCTGTGGGTTACCCCAATCTGTGTAGTCCTCGGTGCAAGACACCATAGACATCAGCAGGGTCATTCCCAATAATATTTTCTTAATCATAATTGTCTATACTTTAAATGTTTTACAATTTAACGATGCTGAACGAACCTGTGATGTCGTTGAAAGAGATGACATACTTGCCTTCTGCCAAGCCGAGGTTCTTGCCACCAGTCTCACACTTACCGAACATGTTGATATCGCCATCTGTTGCGCCATATCCCCAGCTGGTATCCCAAGAACCGGCAATCTTGAACTTGAACTGTGCTGTGTCACCAGCAGGAACATCCATTACATAGTACCAAGCGTGGTTCTCAACGCCCTCAGTGTTGTAAGGAAGCATTGGAGTGTCAGCCCAATCATTGAATGAACCACTAATCTGGATAGTACCATAGTTGGTTACATTACCCTCGTACTTCACCATCTTGGCAGTGTTGTCAGCTGTGTTGATAGTAATGGTATAGTAACCGGCTTCCGGAGCCACGATGTGACCACCGTCGCCACCACCGTTACGGTTGACGATTGTACCCTTTGTAGCGCCATCGGCGTTCATACTGTAATCCCAGTTGAAGCTTGAAGGCATAATCTTGAAGCCGGCTCCGTCGCACTCGGCCTTGTCGTTGTAATCGCCAGTAAGGAAGTAGTTGGTGTATTCAATCTCACCAGCACCAGTCTTCTTGTCGTAAGAGAAGTTTGGCTTAAGGAACATAGGAAGTGCATCTTCTCCAATGCTCTTGTTGCCAGCCCACTTAGCGCCGAACATGTTACCTACAAGATACCACATTGTTGGAACAGCATCCTTCAATTCAATGTAGTAAGGCTTTACGTTAAGCTTTACTGAGTTTGAAGCGATAGGATTCAGACGGCTTGTGCCCTCAAGGATGAAAGCGTTAACACGAACGTACATCTCCTGATCGGCAGGAACATTACCTTCAGTCCATTTAAGTATCTTTACCAATGCCTTGTCCATTTCTTCTGCAGAGGCAGAAATATTACATTTCTGTGTGGTGTTGCTAAGAACAGCGTAGTCTGGCACCTTTTCTCCACTCTCGTCTGCAGCAGCTTCATCAGTAGAAACTGTGAAGCTGTTGGTTGGAGATACCTGCACCTCGTAAGTTGCGTTGATAGGGGCATTGTCTGCTGTGTACTTAGGCTGTGACCATGTAAGGCCAAGTCCTGTGGAATGCTCCAAATCAATAGTCGCATTGGCATATGCAGGAGTGTTCAACACAAACTCTTTAGGCTGAATCAGCGTTGGGTTAGAGTCGTTGTCATCCGAACATGATGCGAATAAGCTGATGATGCCGACAAGCAGAGCACCAATTATATATTTATTCTTCATATTGCGTTTTCTTTAATAATTCTTTTATACTTTAGTTTTGAACCTCGTTGTATCCATCAATCTGTGTCAAGTTCTTGTTAGAAAGAACCTCTGAAGATGGGAGAGGATATACATTATAGGTCTTGGCGAAGGTTGTACCATTAGTACTACCACCCTTAAGTTCCCAATTGTATGTAGCCTGACTGCCACCAAACTGATTGAAACGGATCAAATCGGTACGGCGAAGACCCTCGCAATACAACTCACGGGCACGCTCGTCGAGTACGTCGTTGAGAGTGTAAGAGGCACGCACGGCTGCGTGGGCACGGTTGCGAAGAGCATCGATATACTTCTTTGCCTTAGCCGAGCTTTCACCATTGATGTGCATCTCAGCCTCAGCTGCATTGAGGTAAGCCTCAGCTACACGGAAGAGGAAGAAGTCTATATCTACGTTATAGCTGTCGTGAGGAGTACCACCATTAGAATAGTTGTTATTCCATTTTGGTGTTGCAATACCCTTGACGAACTTATCGTTAGCACCAATCTCCAAAGTACGATCGCCGTCACTGTTGCCTTTACCCCAAAGGATAGCACGGTCATCAACGTTCATAGCACGGATTTCGGAAGCTGACTTGTTTACAACAACTTTTGGATCGGTAAAGAACTTCTCTACGAATTGTGGACGAACACGCATACCTGACCATGTGTTGGCAGTAGTGGCAGCATCCTTATCTGTAACAGTCTGCATCGTAGCATCCCAAAGAGCTGCAACAAAGAACATCGAGCCACCCCATCCCTGAGTCTTGTCACCATCTTGCATCAAAGGAAGAAGAGCCTCGCAGCTTGCACCATTTGAACCATTGTCGCCCATGAAGAGCAGGTCGTATGGCTTGTAGCCATTAGCCTTAGCCTCATTAGACATCTTGCTGTCATCGAAGAGCTTATAGTCTGAATTGATAACCTTCTCGGCATAATCGAGTGCCTCATTCCAGTAAGGATTGTTCTGGCCATCGTTGTTAAGGTATGTACCTGCATTGAGGTACAGACGGCTTAAGAGCAGCCAGCATGTGCCTTTATCAATACGGCCATAGTCTGGGTCGCTGTCAGTCTCAGGCTTTGCCTCCAACAGGTCTGGCTCTGCAGCGAGCAATTCGTCCTTTACCCAGTTGAACAGGAACTCACGGCCCAACTGAAGAAGCTCTGCACGAGTGTAAGACTTGCCTTCCTCAAACTTTGAATTGTAAGTATGAGCCTGTCGTGGTGTCTCTGCCGAAATCTTATCAATGAATGTTGGATCACCGAAGAAGTCGAGCATCAAGAAATAGCTGTAGGCACGAATGACACGTACCTCTGCATACTTGGTTGGCTCTGCCTTGGCAGCGTCAAGACTTAAGAAGTGGTTCTCGTAAGAGATGTTCGACATCAGACGATAGTAGAGGTTCTTCAGAGTGGCATTACCAGCTTCGAACTTATTTTTTGTTACATCCTCGATACCGCCATCTGACCACCAGCAGACAGCTTCGTCGGTAGGTACCTCGTTGAAGTTGAACAGGTTGCGTAGAAGGGTTGACTTACCAGCGTCGTCGATAGTGAAATCGGCATTACCGTCATTACCCTCCATGATAAGACCAGCATAGCACTTGCTGTATAAGCCCGTAATATTAGGATTGGCATCAACAGTAGGGTCAATGTTTCCCTTGTTCAAGTCATCCATGCAAGAGCTCAAGCTTGCTGAAAGCAGAAGAGCTGCTGCTGGGGCAATTATGTTGAATTTATTGAGTTTCATATCGAAATCTATTTTAAAATGTTAGAAGTTAAGGTTCAGACCGAGCAGGAATGTGCGGCAACGAGGATAGATGTTGTCGTCCTTACCTGATGTTACTTCAGGGTCGATACCTTTATACTTGGTGATAGTAAACACGTTAGAGCATGAGGCGTAGATACGGCCAGAGATGCCCTTGTAGTTGCCACCCTTCAGCAGATTGTTGAAGTTATAGCCCAGTGTGATGTTGTCGCACTTCAGGAAGCTACCATTCTGAACGAAGTAGTCAGTAAGAGGATAGTTGTATGAAGTCCAGCCCAAATTTACAATATCCTTTGTGCTGTTTTTGTAATATCCCTTAGCACTACAAATTTCTTTCGTATTTATTGCACCCTCAGCGTATCCATTGTAGAGATAGTTTCCGAGGCTTGCACGGAAGTTACTTCCGAGGTCCCAGTTCTTGTATGCAATCTTGAAGCTGAAACCACCAGTCCAAGGAGCTACAATGTTCTTATAGAAGTATTTATCGTTCTCGTCAATAGAACCATCACCATTGCGGTCTACATAGCAACCCATGATAGGACGTCCGTTCTGATCGTATACCTGTTGGTAAACCAAGAACGAATTGGCTGGCTTTCCTACTTTATGATAGGTGATTGCCTGATCCTGACCAACCTTCATTCCTGCCTCCATCAAATCACGACCGCCTGCAAGTTCGGTAATCTCGTTCTTGTTGTAAGCAGCGTTGACGCTCAATTCTACAAACCAGTCCTTGGTCTGGATAGGACGACCTGTGATAGCTACCTCAAAACCCTTGTTTTCCAATGTACCTGCATTCATCAAGAGAGCATTGTCAAAGTTCTGACCTGCAGCGATGGTTGTTGTGCTGAGCAAGTCGGTTGTCTTGCGGATATAACCATCAAGGTTGATGGTGAGTCTCTGGTCGAACATGCCATAGTCGAGACCTACGTTCCATGTAGTAGTCGTCTCCCAAGTCAATTCGTCATTGTATGCCAATGGACGGTAGAGTATTCCTGGGTTGTTGTCAATACCACCGATTGGATAGAGGAAGTGATTACTTGTACTCTTCTTATAGGTAGCGGTGTAGTACTCTTTACCTGTATCCTGCTGACCGGTCTTACCCCAACCAAGTCGGAGTTTCAAGTCGCTGATAGCATCAACATCTTTCAGGAATTTTTCGTCCTTGATACGCCATGCGAAGGCTGCTGATGGGAAGAAACCCCAACGGTGTCCGTCTGCAAAGCGGCTTGAACCATCATAACGGGCAGTGAATGTAAGGAGGTAACGATCCAACAGAGAATAGTTGGCACGTCCATACCAGCTGACGAGATAGGTCTGGCCTTTCCAGTAGCTTGCATCGTAAGACTTCACGGTTCCTGCAAGAGGTTCGCCCTTGTCGTTCTTACCTTCGTTGGTAGATGGATACATAGACTTGCTCCACTGGTCTCCCCAATATTTCATGTGGCTATACTCATAACCAGCCATGATGTCGAAGTGGTTAGCCTTGTTGAAGTCCTTGGTGTACTGAGCATAGGCAGTAGCTACAACGTTATACTTCTTCTCCTTATTTTCGCTGTTGCCACCATAGTAGAATCCGTATGTAGATTGTGGATTGTTGGTGTTGTACTCTCCACCAGTGCTATATTCTCCAGCTATGTTGGCGTGAAGATGAAGGTCTTCGAAACCATGTATCTTATAGTCTGCCTCTACATTACCCAAGAGAATATGCGCACTCTTGTAGAAATCGTAGTTTTCAACTTTTTCTACAGGGTTTGTTGGAGCATCTTCGTTGCGGTTATATGGGAATGTAGGGTCGTATGAAGTAGTAGGTAATGCCCACTGCCAATAGCCACCCCAGTTCTTGAATGTTTCGTCACTGCTCTTTACTGGGCGGGTAGGATCCATAGAGACAGCTGCGCCTACTGCATCCTGTCCACCTGGATTTGTTTTTGAGTAAGAATACTTACCGTTGACATTAATGTTAAGGTGCTTGTCGAACAATGATGGATTGATGTTGAAACCGGCACTAACACGCTTATAGTCAGAACCCTTCAGAATACCTTCCTGACCGGTGTAACCAACGCTGACACGATAAGGCATTGACCATGATTTCTTGCTGATGCCACCTGTCAAGCTGACATTATGCTCATGGCTGACAGCTGCACGGTAAATCTCGTCCTGCCAGTCGGTATCGTATGTGCCGGCAGAATAATCTGGAGTTCCATCTTCGTTGAACTTCTTCCAGCCTAAACCTTTGTAGGCAGAAGAATCTTCACCATAATAGTTCTTGATGAAGTCTGTATATTCAGAAGCATTCATCACATCCATCTTTTTGGCAACAGTACTTACCGAAAGTGTACCATTGTAAGAAACCTGTGGCTTCTGGCCGCTGCGACCCTTCTTGGTTGTAATGATGATGACACCATTAGAACCACGGGAACCATAGATGGCTGTAGCTGAAGCATCCTTCAATACGGTGAAGCTCTCGATATCGTTAGGATTGACAAGAGAAAGAGGGTTGTTAACACCCTTTGTATTATTGTTATCCATAGGCATACCATCGATAACAATCAATGGGTTGTTGCTCGCAGTAAGAGAAGCTCCACCACGGATACGAATCTGTGCACCATCACCAGGAGCACCCGTTGATGAGTTGACATTTACACCGGCAATTTTACCTTGGATCATATCCTGTGCAGAAGTAATGATACCATGGTTCTTCTCGTCTGGCTTGATAGCTGTAACGGAACCTGTCAAGTCGTTTTTCTTAGCTACACCATAACCGATGACAACGACCTCGTTCAAAGACTTAGAGTCATCTGCCAAGGTAATGTTCATGTTGTTAGCTGCTTTCACAGTCTGTGGAGTCATTCCCAGATAGGTGAAAGTAAGATTAGCACCTGGAGCTGCGTCAACAGAGAAGTTACCATCCATGTCGGTAATACCTACTGCCTTACCGTTCACTGTAATGGTAGCACCCATGATAGGCTCACCGGAAGCATCCTTCACGTGTCCCTTAATCGCAGCTGTCTGCGCAAAGGAACTTGCTGTCAGAAGCAGACCACCTGCGAGGGTCAATGCTCTGAGAGGCAATTTAAATTTTACCTGCTTCATCATTTTGCTTGATTTTTAAGTTTATGTTTATAATTATATTTAAATTCGTAGTTGAATATCATTGTTAGTCTCTGGCCTTGTTTTATAAAAAATAGGTCGAGGTTTTGCGTTGCTTATTCTTTCTGGGTGCAAATTTACGGTGTTTTTCGATACAATGCACTATTTTTTAGTTAATTCCGTTATTTCTTATGCGCAAACGTTTGCACTTGATTTGCTTGATATTAATCAAGGAAAAAGGTACAAGATAACGGATATTTGTCTAATTTTGCAGCGTAACTTAGAAACAACATGAACGAAAATAACAATATAACAATGAAGGATATTGCTCGCGACCTGGGGGTAAGCATCGCCACGGTGAGCCGAGCATTGAAGGACAGTCCGAGAATCAGTGCTGCCCAGAAGGAGCGTATTCAAGCATACGCGCGTGAACATAACTTCTATCCGAACGTCATCGGCGAGGCTCTTCGCCACAGCAGGGTGCAGCCGATGAAGGTGATTGGAGTTATCATTCCCGAGATGGTTCACTATTATTTTATGTCTATCCTCTCGGGAATTGAGGAGGAGGCGAGAGCCAGGGGATATCGTGTGATGGTGGCGCAGAGCAAGGAGCGATACGACCGAGAGGTGGCTATCTGTGAAGACTTCTATAAGAATAAGGTGTGCGGCATCATCGTTTCGCAGGCGAAGGATACCAAACAGTATGACCATTTCGAGAAGTTGATGGACAATGGTGTGCCGCTCGTCTTTATCGATAGAATCTGTACGGGCGTAAACTGCTCCAGAGTGGTGGTGGATGACTACATGGGTGCCTTCACCGCCGTGACCCATCTCATCGATACGGGCTGTAAGAAGATAGCCTTCTATGGTTCGCCGATGAACATGGAGATTTCCAAAAACAGATACAACGGTTACCATGATGCCATCGTGAAGCATGGACTTACCGAGAACCCTGACTGGGTGAGAATCTGCGACAACCGTGCGCAGGCTGAGGCTATCACGCCTGAAATCCTGGAGCAGGATGAAGTGCCGGATGCTTTCTTCGCCATCAACGACGATACCGCCATCGGCATCCTCTATACCGCCAAGCGCATGGGATACGCTGTGCCAGATGACATCAGTATCTGCGGTTTTACCAATGGCGACCGTGCCAAGGCGAGCGACCCGATGCTTACCACCGTGGAACAGCGAGGCGTAGCAGTGGGCGAGGAAGCGGCAAATATCCTCATCGGACAGGTGGAGGGATCCATCCAGAAGGATGATGTGGAGAAAAGAGTGGTGAGAACCCGACTCGTGGTAAGAGGAACTACGAGATAAGCTTGAACTTTGAACACCGAACTTTGAAATTTAAAATAACAACAATATGACACAAAAACCTGATTTGAGTTTCTGGAAGCTCTGGAACCTGAGCTTCGGTTTCTTCGGGGTACAGATTGCCTACGCCCTTCAGAGCGCCAACATCTCCCGAATCTTTGCAACGTTGGGTGCTGACCCACACAACTTGAGTTATTTCTGGATTCTCCCTCCATTGATGGGAATCCTGGTACAGCCTATCGTAGGTACGCTGAGCGATAAGACCTGGTGCCGGTTCGGCCGCCGCATCCCTTATCTCTTCGTGGGTGCCACGATTGCCGTCCTCGTGATGTGCCTGCTGCCGAATGCCGGTTCGCTGGGCCTTACCGTGAGCGGAGCCATGCTCTTCGGCTTGATTGCCCTGATGTTTCTGGATACGAGCATCAACATGGCGATGCAGCCTTTCAAAATGCTGGTGGGCGATATGGTGAACGAGAAGCAGAAGGCGAAGGCTTACTCTATCCAGAGTTTCCTCTGCAATGCCGGCTCTGTGGCTGGTTACATCTTCCCGTTCCTCTTTACCTTCCTGGGTATCAAGAATGTGGCAGAACAAGGCGTGGTGCCTGATTCCGTTATCTGGTCGTTCTATGTGGGTGCTGCCATCCTGATTCTCTGTGTTATCTACACCACGATGAAGGTAAAGGAGTGGAATCCGCAGCAGTATGCGGAGTATAATGGTGTAGCTGGCGATGTGGAAAAGGAAGAAGAGGGTAAGGCCGATTGGATTACGCTCTTGAAGAATGCGCCATCTACCTTCTGGAAAGTGGGACTGGTACAGTTCTTCTGCTGGGCTGGCTTCCTCTATCTTTGGAACTATTCTACCGGTGCTATCGCCGAAACCGTTTGGAATACCACCGACCCTAAGTCGGCTGAATTCCAGGAAGCAGGCAACTGGGTGGGCATCCTCTTTGCCGTACAGGCTGTGGGCAGCGTGCTTTGGGCTGTGGTGCTTCCTCAGTTCAAGAACACCAAAATGGCTTATAGCGTGAGCTTGCTGATTGGTGGCGTGGGCTTCGCTCTTATTCCATTCCTGCACGACCAGTACTTGCAGTTTATCCCATTCCTGATGATTGGTGCGGGTTGGGCTGCCATGCTGGCAATGCCATTCACCTTTGTTACCAACGCCTTGCAGGGCTATGGTCACATGGGCGCTTATCTGGGCCTGTTTAACGGAACCATCTGTATTCCTCAGATTGTGGCAGCCATCTGCGGCGGCACCATCCTGAGCTTGATTGGTTCTCATCAGAGCGACATGATGATTGTGGCTGGTGTATTGCTCATCGCCGGTGCTTTATCTGTCAGTATCATCAAGGAAAAGAAATAAAGCTTATCAAGAACCATGAATAATGCCAGTCAAGGAAAACAAATGCAAACGTTTGCATTTGTTTTTTCCTCGATTTGTGCAAAAGAACCGTACTTGTTACGGATATTTTTGCTAATTTCGCATCGGAAATAAAAATAATAAATAACTAACCTCTAAATGGAGTCTTATGACAATTCATTTTAACATAGAATACAGAACCTTGTTCGGCGAGCAGCTCGTCTTGAACATTCAGAAGGAGGATGAGGAACTCAAGTTCCCGATGACCACTCTCAATGGCGAGAGATGGTCGTTTGACTGGTGTGTAGAACAGCCAGCAAAGGTTTACACCTATTATTATAGTGTAGAGCGCGATGGCAGGGTGCTCAAGACCGAGTGGCTTCTCGTGAAGCATTGCCTGGAACTGAACGCCACCAAGGCGGATGAGTTCACCCTCTATGACAGTTGGAAGGTGATACCTGAGGATGCTTATCTTTACAGCAGTGCCTTTACCGATTGCATCAATCACCAGGCTCCAGAAGAACTGGCGATGCAGAACTGTGCCAAGACCGTACACCTCATTGTGCGTGCCCCTCAGCTTCGTGATGGAGAAAGACTCGGACTGGTAGGTGCCGACAACGTGCTGGGTGCATGGAATGCAGAAAAAATGCTGAAGATGACACAGCACACCTATAACGAATGGGTGGTGGATTTGGATGCTGCTCATCTGCAGACCGCTCACATGGAATTCAAGTTTGTGGCTTACAACGAGAAGAAGGACTTGCTTTTCTGGGAAACAGGCATGAACCGCACCATCGACCTGCCGGAGATGAAGGCAGGCGATGCCATCGCTTATGAACTGGACCAGGCATTCTTCGCCCTCTACAACCGCAAGGTGGCCGGAACATTGGTTCCGGTGTTCTCTCTGCGTAGTGAGAAGAGTGCCGGAGTGGGCGATTTCGGCGACCTGAAGACCATGATAGACCTCGTGGCTTCTACCGGTCAGAAAGTTCTTCAGCTTCTGCCAATCAATGATACCACCATCACCCACACTTGGACGGACAGTTATCCATACAGCTGTATCAGCGTCTTCGCCATCCATCCGATGTATGCCGATCTGAATGCGTTGCCAGCGTTGAAGGACAAGAAGGCTCGCGAGGAGGCAGAGAAGACCCGCAAGGAACTCAACGCCTTGCCGCAGATAGATTATGAGAAAGTAAATGGCTTTAAAATAGATTATCTATATTGGGTTTTTGAACAAGCAGGTAGAAAGATGATGAAGGAAGCTGAGTTCAAGGCTTTCTTTCAGGAAACGCAACAGTGGCTCGTGCCTTACGCACAGTATTCTTACTTGCGCGACAAGTATCGCACAGCCGACTTCACTCAGTGGCCAGACCATAACGTCTGGGATGAGGCTGAGCGCAAGGATTTAACGAACCCGGAAGCCGAGGCATACAAGAACGTGGAGTTCTTCTACTTCGTGCAGTTCATCCTGAACAAGCAGATGCAGGAGGCACACGAGTATGCCAAGGCAAAGGGTGTTATCCTGAAGGGTGATATTCCTATTGGTGTACATCGCCACAGCTGCGATGTCTGGATGGAGCCTAAGTACTTCAATCTGAACGGTCAGGCGGGTGCTCCACCAGATGACTTCTCTGTGAATGGTCAGAACTGGGGATTCCCTACTTACAACTGGGATGAGATGCTGAAGGATGGTTGCCAGTGGTGGACCCGCCGCTTCCAGAACATGTCGAAGTTCTTTGATGCCTATCGCATTGACCATGTGCTCGGCTTCTTCCGCATCTGGGAAATTCCTGTGGATAGCGTGCATGGTTTGCTCGGACAGTTTGCCCCAGCCCTCGGCATGACCCGTGAGGAGATTCAGAGCTACGGCTTGAACTTCCAGGAAGACCGCTTCCTCCGTCCGTTCATCACCGACTGGATATTGGACCGTATGTTCCATGAGCGTGCCGACGAAGTGAAGGAGAAGTATCTCGACCGTCTGGATGAGGAGCGCTATCAGATGAAGCCTGAGGTAGATACCCAGCGCAAGGTGGAGGCTCTCTTTGCTGGTGTTACTGATGAAAAGGAAATCTGGTTGCGTGATGGCTTGTATGCCCTGATTAGCAATGTGCTTTTCGTTCGCGACCGCAAGAACCCAGAGCTCTTCCATCCACGTATCTCAGCACAGCTCGACTTCATCTACGAGTCGCTCTATGATGTTGACAAGGCTGCGTTCAATCGTCTTTACAACGACTACTTCTATCGCCGCAACAACCAGTTCTGGTATGGCGAGGCGATGAAGAAGTTGCCTAAGCTGGTTCAGGCTACCCGCATGCTGGTTTGTGCCGAAGACCTGGGTATGGTACCTGATTGTGTGCCATGGGTAATGAACGAATTGAAGATATTGAGTCTGGAACTCCAGAGCATGCCAAAGGATCCATCGGTTAAGTTTGGTCATTTGAGCCGTAACCCATACCGCTCTGTCTGCACCATCTCAAGTCACGATATGCCTACCTTGCGTATGTGGTGGGACGAGAACATCTCCCGTACCCAGGAGTATTACAACACAATGCTCTATCGTGAAGGACCTGCTCCTCATCCGCTCCCTGGTTGGTTGGCAAGAGACATCATCTCCCGCCATCTTACCTCTCCATCCATGCTCTGCGTATTGAGCGTTCAGGATTGGTTGGCCATCGATGAAAAACTCCGTCTGCCAGATGCCGATGCCGAGCGCATCAACATCCCAGCCAATCCAAAGCACTACTGGCGCTATCGCATGCACCTGAGTCTGGAAGAATTGGCTGCCAGCAAGGAGTTCATGGAGAACATCACCGAACTGATAGCTCAGGGTGGCCGCAACTAAAATGTTGCAATAGCAAATGCAAAATCGTGCAAACGTTTGCACCTTGATATACGGAAAAATACCCTCCCATTTAGCGGAGGGTATTTTTGTTTTTTGTATCTTTGCACTGTCTTAAGAATAAACAGATTATGATTAAGGTTAACTAACAAGGATTCAAAAAAACAAGAATAAGCAATAACTGAACAGTATGAAGAAACTGAATGTATTAGTGATGGGCCTCTTGCTCCCGATGTTGGCAGCAGCCCAGACTGTTAAGTCGCCTAACGGCAATGTCTCGGTAACTTTCTCTTTAACCGAAAAGGGACAGCCTACCTACGAGATGAGCTATAAGGGAAAGACTGTATGTAAGCCATCGCATCTCGGACTGGAGCTGGCGAAGGATAAGCACGCCTCTAAGGGTATGGAGGAAACCAGCCTGATGGATGGTTTCACAGAAACCGGCAGCAAGACATCGACCTTCGATGAAACCTGGAAGCCAGTATGGGGTGAGACTGCTACCATCCGCAACCATTACAACGAGATGGAGGTAAACCTGAACCAGGCTTCCTCCAAGCGCAACATCACCATCCGTTTCCGTGTATATGATTATGGTATGGGCTTGCGCTATGAGTTCCCTCAGCAGGAAAGCCTGAACTACTTTGTGATTCAGGAGGAGCATACCCAGTTTGCCATGGCAGGCGATCATACTGCCTATTGGATTCCTGGCGATTATGACACCCAGGAGTATGACTACAACATTACTCCATTGACCGGCATCCGTCCAGTCATTGCCAAGAACCGCGAATCTTACAAGAGCAATTCATCTACCACCGTCTTCTCGGATACCGGTGTTCAGACCTCTCTCCAGATGAAGACCAAGGATGGTCTCTATATCAATATCCACGAGGCTGCCTGTCTGGATTATCCAACCATGCACCTCAACCTGGATGAGAAGACATTAACCTTTGAGTCTTGGTTGACTCCTGATGCCGTGGGCAGAAAGGGATTCATACAGACTCCGTTCAATACTCCTTGGCGTACCGTGATGGTGAGCGATGATGCCCGTGATATGCTTTCATGCAAGTTGACATTGAATCTCAACGAGCCTTGCAAGATTAAGGATACTTCATGGATTCATCCTACCAAGTACTGCGGTGTATGGTGGAACATGATCGTTGGCACCAAGACCTGGAGCTATACCAACGACCTGCCATCAGTTCGCCTCGGTGTAACCGATTACAGCAAGTGCAAGCCTAATGGCACCCATGGTGCAACCAACGAGGAAGTAAAGCGCTACATCGACTTTGCAGCTAAGAACGGTTTGCAGGAGGTGCTGGTAGAAGGCTGGAACGAAGGTTGGGAAGACTGGTTCGGTCATCAGAAACTCGATGTCTTCGATTTCGTGACTCCATATCCTGACTTCGATATCAAGATGCTCAACGACTACGCACACTCTAAGGGTGTGAAGCTGATGATGCACCACGAGACCTCTTCTGCTGCTCTCAACTACGAGCGTCACATGGAGGATGCCTTCAACCTGATGAATAAATATGGCTATGATGCCGTGAAGACCGGTTATGTGGGCGATATTATCCCAAGAGGTGAGTATCACTACAGTCAGTTGATGAACAATCACTACCAGCGTGTGGTTGAAACTGCAGCCAAGCATCATATCATGGTGAATGCCCACGAGGCAACCCGTCCTACTGGTATCTGCCGCACCTGGCCTAACCTGGTGGGTAACGAGAGTGCCCGTGGTACAGAGTACGAGGCATTTGGCGGCAGCAAGCCTTATCACACCGTGATGTTGCCATTCACCCGTCTGCAGGGTGGTCCGATGGATTATACCCCTGGTATCTTCGAGACCAAGCTTTCTGAGTGGAGCAACAACCCAAGCTATGTTCATACCACTCTCTGTGGTCAGCTTTCGCTCTATCTCGTGATGTACAGTCCTTTGCAGATGGCAGCCGATCTTCCAGAGCATTATGAGAAGTACGACGATGCCTTCCAGTTTATCCGCGACGTAGCTTGCGACTGGGACGACTCCAAGTACCTGGAGGCAGAGCCGGCTAAGTATATCACCGTAGCCCGCAAGGCAAAGGGCACAGACAACTGGTTTGTTGGTGGCAAGACCGATGCAGCCCGCACATCTGTAGTAAAGCTCGACTTCCTAGATAAGGGCAAGAAGTATGCTTGCGCCATCTATCAGGACGGCAAGACTGCCGATTACGAGAAGAATCCTAAATCTTACCAGATCATCCACAAGACTGTGAAGAAGGGTGATGTCTTGAAGATTAAAGAAGCACGTGGTGGTGGTTTCGCCATCTCATTGCTCGCTAAATAATGATTAGAAACATAGAGAAGTAGAAGTTTAGGGAAGATTCTGATTTCTTCCCTAAACTCCTTTTCGGTTTAATTATGACAACTACCAATTTTATAATAAGAATGAAAATCCAGAAACTAATAATTGCAGCATTGACAGCATCGATTTTACCAACTTCATTGAATGCCCAGCAGACATTCAATGAGATGATGTATTCCAAGGAGAAAACCATGTTCGTTCTCAATGCTCCTACTGCCGGCAAGTCTTCTGTTACCATCCGCCTTTATAAGGATGGATTAAAAGGTAAGGCTTACAAGACGCTGAAGATGAAGAAGATGGGCGATGACCGATGGGAGGCTACCGTGAAGGGCGACCTGAAGGGTAAGTTCTATACCTTCGATATCGGTAAGGGCGAAACTCCAGGTACATTTGCTAAGGCAGTAGGCGTCAACGGAAACCGTGGTGCTATCGTTGATTTGTATGATACCGACCCTGTGGGATGGGACAAGGATGTGCGCCCTGCCATCCAGTCGCCAGCCGACCTCGTCATCTACGAGCTTCACGTGCGTGATTTCTCCGTTTCTCCTACATCGGGTTTGAAATATCAGGGCAAGTATCTCGCTCTCACTGAGCCTAAGGCTATCGAATATCTCAAGAACCTCGGTATCAATGCCATCCATTTCCAGCCGGTATTCGATTATGCATCCGTAGATGAAACCCAGCTCAACAAGCCTCAGTTCAACTGGGGGTACGATCCGAAGAACTATAATGTGCCGGAAGGCAGTTACAGCACCGACCCTTATACTCCGGGAACCCGCATCAAGGAGTTCAAGGAGATGGTGATGGCGCTTCACAAGGCTGGTATCCGAGTGATTTTCGATGCCGTGTATAACCATACCTTCGATATCAATGGCAGCAACTTCCAGCGTACTTATCCCGACTATTATTATCGCAAGAATAAAGATGGAAAGTATAGCGATGGTTCCGGCTGCGGCAACGAGACCGCATCAGAAAAGCCTTTGATGCGCCAGTTTATGCTGGAGAGCGTGAAGTACTGGATTGATGAATTC
>ERZ1034913.743-NODE-743-length-23374-cov-6.068399_pt1 | contig 23374 bp, 17 predicted proteins | sample MGYA00520697_ERZ1034913 | MGnify/ENA primary metagenome ERZ1034913 (study PRJEB33766, sample SAMN09781786) | gut metagenome | biome: gut microbiome | host: Homo sapiens | place: Madagascar | study: EMG produced TPA metagenomics assembly of the PRJNA485056 data set...
AAGGAGTAGCCGTGCCGGCGGCTGGCTGAATTTGCGCAAAAGTATTGACGGTACCCGTATGGCGCTATGCGGGCGCAGGAGCGCCAGGGTCATTAACTGTAGGGCTATTCCCGTTAAATGGGAATAGCCCTGTTTGTGTCTTGCTTGCTGCTTGAAAACGATACTGCCGAGTTAAGCATTTTGCTTTGGCAGAAAGCGCTTGAAGATTTTGTCGAATGCTGCTTTCGCCGGGTTGATTATTACCTCGTCAAGCACAAATGCTATAGCGGTTGAGGCAGCGAACACGAGCAATGTAACTCCGACATGCATGAGAAACGATGTGGGGCCAGACAATATCGGCAGGATGCTTTCAAGAGGGAGCAATACCATCATATGAACGAGATAGATGCTGAATGAGTGTTTTGCAATAAAGGATACAACCTTTGAGGGTTTCGTTATATCGCCCAGGAAGAGAAGAAGCGAATAGATGCCAAAAGATAGAATCGTGAAAAGAGGGGATGTGTCTTGCGCATTCGTTCTCATCCCGCAGTTGATGAGAATCACTGTTGCTATAAGGCAGAGCGGTGCCGCTATCGCGAGAAAGCGATTGCTTCGAGGCGTGAAGAACGTCTCGATGTATTGACCAAGACAAAACAGAAACGAAAAGCCTGTAAACAGGTAGCCCCATTTAAAGGCATAGCCTGCGTCTCCTGCGACGACGACGAATAGGTTGTACGCAAGACCGATTGCGAGAAAGACTTTCTGCTCAAATCGGCTTAGTTTTGCAAAAGCATGGGCAAGAAAGGGGGCTACTAAAATGCATCCCATGAGCGAGAACACAAACCAGTATTCTGTACTCGCAAATTCGAACGAGAAGTTCTTGATAAAGGCTTTTGTGAAACCTAGTGCAGTGATGTCGGGATACAGGTTATAGAAAGTTCTGATAAGAAAGACGATTACGATTGGCAACAGGATGTTGCGGATTTTACTGTAATAATACTTCTTAACCCCTGCGTCATCGGTTCTTTCGCGCAAGTTGAATTTGCCTGACAGAAGGAAAAATAGTGCATTGCCGGTAAAAAATAACGTTTGAAGCGTCCAGTAGATCCAAAGACAGGCAAGGTTGTTCTGGTCGACAAAATAGAGCGAATGAACCGCTACGACGAACAGAATTGCCACTGCCCTCACGAAATCATACTTGTATAAGCGCATGTTGCTCCTTTGGCGTTTGCTTTTGATGATGCAGTCGTATGATACTATCAATTGTTCGATAAAGATGGACATACGCTAAGGAGAACGTTTATGTCTGAACCGTTGGTGTCTCTTCTGGTTCCAATTTATAACGTTGAGAATTATTTGCGTCAGTGCTTGGATTCTGCCCGAAATCAGACGCTCGAAGATATCGAAGTCATTTGTATTAACGACGGGTCGACGGATTCTTCGCCTGACATCATTCGGGAGTATATGGCAGAGGATTCTCGCTTTCGGATTATCGATAAGGCGAACTCCGGTTATGGTGCATCTATGAACATGGGGTTAGAAGCTGCTCAGGGCAAATATATAGCGATTCTTGAATCCGATGACTACTTTGAGCTCGACGCGCTTGAAAAACTCTATCGTGCTGCCGAATCTTGCGATGCTCAAGTCGTTAAGGCGAATTTCTGGATGTACTGGTCGAAGCCGGAAGAGCGCAATGAGCCGTTTGCGCTTGTGACGGAAGAAATGTCCGGACGACTTGTGAATCCGCAAGTCGAAACTGAGATTTTCTATCTCAAGCCGTCGATTTGGTCGGCTCTGTATAGAAGAGATTTCCTTAAAGATAACGGTATTCTTTTTTTAGAGACGCCTGGTGCTTCCTATCAGGATGCGGCTTTTAATTTTAAAGTGTGGGCAAGCGCTACGAAGGCGTTTTATCTCAAAGATGAGATTATCCATTATCGTCAAGATAACGAAGCATCGTCTGTCAATTCGCCTTCGAAGGTGTATTGCGTTTGTGATGAATATGCTGAAATGGATAAATTTCTCGCGAATCGGCCTGAGAAGCATTATTTGAAACCTGTTGAAGAAAAAATGAAATACGACACATATATGTGGAATTATGATCGGTTGACGGAACCGCTGCGCAGGGATTTCATTTTACAATTTGCTCAGGAGTTTAAAAAGGATATCGAATCCGGCTACGTTGATTTGGGCCTCTTCGATTCTTGGAAAAGGGATGACCTAACTGCATTGATGAATGACCCGATTCTTTTCCATGCCCGACGAGAGGCTGCGGGGGATGAAGGCTATTTGCGCAAAACCCAAAAATTTTATCGTATCGGGGGCCTTTCCCTGTTAATTCGCGCTCTGAAGCAAAAAATCAAGAGCTAGGAGAGTGCTAATGCCTTTGATTTCGATAATTGTTCCCGTATATAACGTTGAGCGTTATATTTCCCCATGTTTGGATTCATTGCGCGCGCAGACGATTTCGGATATTGAAATCATATGCGTTATTGATGGGTCTCTTGATCGGTCGGAGTCGGTTGTCAGGATGCACCAAGCGCTCGACAAGCGCATTCGGGTTGTCGTGAAAGAAAATGGTGGTTTATCCTCTGCCCGTAACGAAGGTATTCGTGCGGCTAAAGGCGAATACCTTTTGTTCGTTGATTCCGATGATTATCTGGATAAAACTGCGTGCTCCGTTATTCTTGAATCTTTTCGAGAGTCTGAGGCGGAAGTTGTGACTTTCGGGGCCCAATGTGTGCCCTTGTTCGATGGCAATGATTGGCTGTTCGAATGTTTGAGCCCTCGTGATGTTGTTTACGACGGTTTCCGTCCGGCATTGTTGTTTGAAGAAAATTCGCATCCTTACGTGTGGCGCACGGCCGTGAAGAGGGAACTGCTCATCAGGGAGTCGTTGTATTTCGACGAAAGCGTAGCGTTCGGGGAGGATCAGGTATTCCATTTCTCTTTGTATCCGGTTTCGAGAAAGACTGCACTGGTATCGGATTGCCTATATTATTATCGAGTGTCACGCAGTGATTCTCTGATGTCCACCATTGCTGATGATCGGCTTTTGAAGGTCAAACGGCACCTCGACATTGCTTCAACGATTTTGGCTGATTGGAAGCATCGTAATTTGCTGAGTATATGTCCAGATCAAATGCTCGATTGGCTTATCGACTTCATTGTGTTCGATTTATATTGGGTCCAGAATTGCGAGAAGTGCGATGATGGCAATATGGAAATCGAGTCTGCTAAGGCTTCCGATGCTTTAGTGACGCTAATTCTCGATTACGCCCCCGAGCTTGCTGCCGCTGGCAGGGGTATGGGTGGAATTGAGTCGAAAATCGTGCTATCGATGGATGAGTCTCGTTGCAAAGGTGCCTCCTGGCGTTGCTCCAAAGGTTTTATCAATGGATTTGCAAAAAAACTTAAGGGAACAAAGCGGTATTACGGCGAGAAGATCGGCGGCCGTATTGCCGTCTTCAAAAGAGCCTTGAAGGGTCTTCTTCCTCTTCCTGCTTCGAGTATGCAGGTGTATATGATGGAGAACGTTGAGCGCGAGAGAATCGAGCGTGAGCTTTCCGATTCTTTGCAGTTACTTCAGATTGAATACGACAGCAAATTTGGCTTGAAAGCTGCCGGCTTCGAGGGCCGATAGCGCTTAGGTTGACGGGGGAGCAATTCAAAGTGTCCACTCCAAAGGTTTCGGTTTTGGTGCCGGTTTATAACGTGGAGCGGTTTTTGCCGCAGTGTCTGGATGCGCTTTGTGGGCAAACGTTGCGTGACATCGAGATTATCTGCATCAACGATGGCGCGACGGATGGCTCGCCGACTATCCTGCATGACTATGCTGCCCGTGACCAGCGGGTTCGCGTGATTGACAAGGCCAACTCTGGGTACGGCGCGTCTCTGAACATGGGTCTGTCCCAGGCGGCGGGCGAGTATATCGGCATCATCGAGCCTGATGACTTCCCGGATAAGCGCATGTTCAAGAAGCTCCTCAAGGTAGCTGAGCGCACCCATGCCGATGTGGTGAAGTGCAACTACTTCAACTACTTCGAAGGCTCTGACCATCTGGTCGAGAACTTCGCCGGCTTGCCGTATCGCCGCGCGTTCGATCCGGTCGACTACCCCCAGGTGGTGTGCTCGATTCCGTCGATCTGGACCGGCCTGTACCGCAAAACCTTCCTTGAGCGCGAGGGCATCAGCTTGCGCGAAACCCCGGGCGCGGCGTTTCAGGATGCGGGCTTCAGCTTGAAGGTGTGGTTTGCGGCCCATACGTGCGCGCTGGTGAAGAAGCCGCTGTTGCACTATCGCATGGACAACCCCGGGTCGTCATCGAAAACCACTGACAAAGTGTTCACGGTTTGCGAAGAACTTGCCGACGCTGAGGCGTTTTTGCGCCAGCGTCCTGAGCGCGCCCGCGTCTTGCTGCCTTGGCTTGCCGTTGACAAGTGGGGAAAATACCGCTGGAACTACGAGCGCATTTCCGCTAGCGAGCACGTTGCCTTTGCGCAGCGTATGGTCGACGAATACCGCGCATCGCGGGATGCGAACGAGCTGGACTATTCGCTGCTCAAGCCCGAAGACGCTGCTTTGCTGCGCAATCTGCTCGACGTCGGCGCCGAAGCGTTTGCGGCGGCTCATCCCGATTCGTACTAAGGACGGCCCTGTTGAAGTTCTCCATCATTGTTGCGGCGTATAACGTCGAACGCTATATCGGCGAATGCCTTGAATCGCTCAAAGCCCAGACCTTTGGCGATTTCGAGTGCGTCGTGGTGAACGACTGCTCGCAAGATGGCACGCTTGCCGCTATCGAAAGCGCCGTTTCCGGTGATGCTCGATTCTCGGTGCTGACGTTGCCGCAAAACTCCGGTTTGTCCGCTGCGCGCAACGCCGGCATCGCCGTGGCGCAGGGCGAATTCCTTATGTTTCTCGATGGCGATGACTACTACGCCGCCGATGCGCTAGAGCGTCTGGTGGTTCGCATCGACGCTGACAAGCTGGACATGCTGTACTTCGGCGCCGCGTCGTTCTACGAAAGCCGCAAGCTTCGCCGCGAGCATTACGAGAACCAAGAAGTGCGGGAAAGCATCGAGGGCGTCCACTCCGGCCCCGAGATGTATGTGCTGATGGAACGCACGAAAGCATTCCGCCCTTCGGCTTGCCTGTACACGGTTCGCAAGCAGCTGCTCGATGATAATGGAGTGCGCTTCCTCGATGGCATTCTGCACGAGGACGTTCTGTTCCAGATGCAGCTCATCCCGCATCCTCAACGAGTGGCGTTTTTGTGCGAGCCGCTCTATCAGCGCCGTATGCGCGAGGGCTCGATCATGACCACGCGTCCCACCATGCGCAACGTGCACGGGTTAACGGTGACGACGCAGCGCATGCAGGAGTGGCTGATGGCCCACGCCGCTGAGTTCTCGCCTGATTTTTGCGCAGCCTATGCGTGGCGAACCGCTGACACGCGGGAAGTTGCGGCGCGCTATCTTCTTCAGATCGACGAGGAAGACGTCGAAGCCTATCGCGACGGGCTGGAGCCGACGAATCTTGCTGCTTTCGACATGCACGTCTTGGGGCTTTGGCGCAGCATGAAGCACGTCTACGACGAGTACGAAAACTCGCATGCGTACCGCATCGGCCACGCTCTGATCGCCATACCGCAGAAGATTCGCCGTCTTGTGGAGCTTCCGCAGGCGAAGCCGGGGGAGTAACGCTTTACCACTCGCTCGGCTGTGGGTGCTTCTCCCTCCATACCGTCAGCGCTTTCTCCACGGGGTTCATGAAGTCCCAGAATTTGTGCTTACCGTAGGGCAGCCGCTTCAGGTTGCCCAGGGGGCCCTCGTCGCGCGTGCTGGCATCGAGCCAGGTCATCAGCACAGCGTAACGCACCATGCTGCGGGGATATAGCGTGAAGAACGATGCCGGACGGGAGTCGAGCTGCAGCCCCGGGAAGGCCCCGTCGTGCAGCCGCTGCGCTAGCATCCTGCGGGTCCCCTCGTCGGCCATGGTCTCGATGTTCCACAGCGTCCAGTCAAATGCCCAGTTCAGATAGTCTTGCTGCAGCTTGATCCAGGTGTCGTCCGGCTGCTTTTGCAGGAAGGTTTTCATGCGGCAGATGGCGTCGTAAAACGCGATAGGCGCTTTCTCGCGCGAGCTTGAAACCGTGCCGCCGCGGCCCATGCGGTGGTCGATAAGCACCTCGTTCGCCACTGCTAGGCGCTTTGCGAGCACCAGCGCTTGATAAGTGAACAGCATGTCCTCGCTGTTAGCCAGGTCCTCCGGAAAGGCAAGCTCCGCGCTTTGAATGAACTCGGTGCGGTATAGCTTGTCCCAGGGCCAGCCCATGAAGGCGGCGAACAGGTTTCCGCTCATTGCGCGCCAGCCGTCGAAGGCGGCGGTTGGGGGCAGCTGGCTTTGCTTAAGTGCCCACAGAGGATGCGTGAAGGCACCCGTTGTGTCGTCCATCTCCTGCATGTCGCAAATGACGATATCGACGTTGCCGTCTGCAGCCGCGCGGTGCAGGGATTCGATCATGGTGGGGTGGAACACGTCGTCGCCATCAAGGAGCATGAAGTATGGTGCGCTCACCTCCCGCATGCCGCGGTTGCGCGCGGCGCCCGCTCCAATGCCGGCGGTTGAGATGACGGTAAATCGTGAATCGTTCTTCGCGAAGGCGTCGATAACCGTTGCGCTTGCGTCAGTTGATCCGTCCTCGACTATGATGATATGGAGGGGGGGTACCGTTTGGCGAATGAGCGAATCCAGACATGCGGCAACGCAGGATTCCATGTTGTGAACGGTTATGACGACATCTACTGCAGCGTTATGGGGCTTCGTGCACAAGGGGATCGTCCTTTCGCGCGTTTATATGTTTGTGACCCCACTAGTATGACTGTTCGCGGGTCGGTTGTCGCAGATGCGCTGCGCATGGGTTACAGTGGCTTTACAGTATAATGACTTGTTACACACGGAGACAATGTAGTCGTACGGGAAAGGTCGAGGTTTCGTTTGTGGCTTTGCTTCAGGTTGCTATAGTTTTCGCCACGGCGTTCCTTGTCACGTTCTGCACGGTTCCCTTGTCTCGGAAGATCGCCGTCGTCTTGGGGGCGATCGACCAACCGGGCTATCGGCGCGTTAACAAGGGCCCCGTCCCCCGTTGCGGAGGAATCGCACTGTACCTTGGGCTGTGCGCGGCTTTCCTTGTGGCGTACGTGGGCCTGCGGTTCTTCGGGTGGCAGCTGCGCGACCTGTATACCTTGAACGGCATCAACTACATCGAGCTATTCGTAGGCATTACTGTCATGTTCGCCGTTGGCCTTGTCGACGACGTTACGCGTCTTTCGCCGAAAATGAAGCTGCTTGGGCAGATCGTCGCTGCGTGCATCGTGGCTGCATCGGGCGTTTCTGTCAGCATGGTCCATACTGCGTTTATGAACGCAGGTGGTTATTATGCGCTCGGGTGGTTCGACTTCCCTTTGACGGTGGCTTATCTGGTGGTTTTCGTTAACATCACGAACTTGATCGATGGCCTTGACGGGCTGGCATCGGGGCTTGTTGCGATTGCTTGTTCAAGCCTGCTGTTTCTGGTTTGGCAGCGCGGAAGTATGACCATGGCGCTTGTGTGTGTGGCGGTCATCGGCGTGTGCCTTGCGTTCCTTCGCTACAACTTTTTCCCTGCATCGATGTTCATGGGGGATTCCGGCAGCCATCTTTTGGGGCTTATGGTGGGTATTATCGCGGTGTCGGGCGTTGCTCGTGCACAAGGCGTCGTGGTCATGCTTGCGCCCCTCGTTATCGCAGGTGTTCCCGTTCTGGATACCGTATCGGCTGTGATTCGCCGACTGCGCAATCATGAGCGAATCGATCATGCCGATTTCGGCCATATCCATCATCGACTGATGCGCGCAGGCCTTAGTCAGAAGCGTTCGGTGGCCGTGCTTTGGACGTGCTCGGCATGCCTTGCGGTTGCGGGCTGCGTTATCGGCAGTTTCTCGGGCCCGGTTCAGGTTGCGGTTGTCGTGGGTCTAGGCTTGGCTCTTTTCGCGGTTATCTCGCACTTTGGCCTGTTCAAGCCGGTGCTGCGCCACCATTATGACAACAAGGGCAAATCCGGCCCGCGCTTGCCGCACAGCCAAGGAAAGCAGGTGAAGTAGCGTATGGCAGCCGAACCTCAAAATGTTAGCGAAGAAGATAAGAGCAGGTCTGTGCGCATGGCCGCCTATGCGGTTGCGGGCGTTGCTGCGTTTGCCATCGCGTTCGTCGCACTGTGCTCCGCCTTGGGCGCGTTCGCCGATTCTCAGCAGCATTCGGACTCGCTGCAGCTTTCCGTGGTCGAGCACAAAGACCCCTTTTATGTGTTGCTGATCGGGTCCGACTCCAGGAAGGGCACGGCTTTGTACACGGGCAAGGCTTCCGACCATGCTCAGCTGGATCAGCATGCCGACGTCATCACGTTGGTGCGCGTTGACCCGGCGAACTATCAGCTCACCTTGGTGACGGTCCCGCGCGACACGGTTTTGCCGGGCGAATTCAGCAAAATCAACGACACGCTGGCAAGCGGCGAACCCATGGCAACCGTGGATGCCGTGGAACGCCTTACGGGTGTCGAGGTCGATTACTACCTGATGACCACGTTCACGGCGTTCGAGGACCTTGTCGATGCCCTCGGCGGCGTTACCGTCGATGTGCCCAAAACCGTCAAAGTTCCCGACCCTTCTACCGCGGAGAACGTGACGGTGACCAAGGGCGACAACCAAACGCTTGATGGCTCCGAGGCGCTGGTGTTCGCCCGAGCTCGCAAGGAGTACGTCAACGACCAAGATGCCGTGCGTCAGGTGAACGTCCGACAGCTTGAGCGAAGCATCATCTGCGATGTGCTCGGCATGTCCAGCGAAAGCGAGATCGACCAGGCGCTCATCGATTTGCGCCGCAATACCACCACCAATATGGACATGGGCAAACTCGGCTATCTTGCCATGGATTTCGCCATGCATGAAGACGATGTCGTGCTGTATTCCTGCACGGGACCCTATTCCGGTGATGTCAATAGCAGCGGGTTGTGGGTGGTCAACGCCGATACGGAGGCGTGGGGACAGCTCATGGACGTTGTGTCTTCCGGTAGCGACCCGTCCGGCATCGTTGCCGAGCCGGCCATGCCGTAGCGTCGGGCCCTGTATTCGCTTATGGTAATATCAACGTTTGCAAAAACGGTGTTTTGAACGGAGTAACGCTTGAGCACTCTTGGGACGATATTGAAGGACAACTGGGCATGGCGTAAGCAAATCGGTCGCCTTGCCCTGTTCGAGCTTGTGAAGAAAAGCCGCGGCGCGGTGCTGTCGTGGTCGTGGTTCTTCATCAAGCCGGCCATGTATATCTTCTGCTTCTGGTTCGCCCTGGATATCGGTCTGCGTGTGGGCAGCGGGGCAGGGGAAGCCGGGGCCCCGCCGTACATCCTGTGGCTGTGCGCCGGGTTGATTCCGTGGTTCTTCATGCAGGACATGCTGGGCGCGGGCATAGACGTCATGCATCGTTACCCATACCTGGTGAACAAGATCAAGTTCCCGCTCAGCGGTATCTCCACCATTTTCACCAGTGCTACCATGCTTGTGCAGTTGATGCTTATGGCGGCGTTGTTCGTTATCTACTTCGCTTGCGGCATGTCGTTTGACGTGTATTTGCTGCAAGTGCCCGTGCTGCTGCTGATGATGTTCATATTCTGGGACATCGTTTCCATTATGTTCAGCCAGCTTTCGGCCATCAGCAAAGACGTGAAGAACCTGATGAACGCCATGTCCACGCCGTTTTTCTGGCTTTCCGGCGTCATCTTCAACGTGAAGAGCGTTCCCGTTGACTGGATCCAGGTCATTCTGTATTTCAACCCCATCACGTTTTTCGTCACCTCGTTCCGCGGGGCGTTTTACGACAAAACGTGGTTTTGGGAAGACCCGACGCTGTGCCTTGGCTTCGCGGTCGTTTTCATGGTGACGTTAGCGCTTGCGCTGTTCGTCTACGGCAAGTTTAACGAGGAGGTGGCCGATGTCCTCTAACGGTCAGCAGGAGTCGTTGGGCGATGCCAAGGCGAAGCACAAAACCAGCGTGAGCGACGAGGTGGTCATCCTCTTTGACCATGTGACGAAGACCTACAACCTGTACAAGAACGACCGGGGAAGGTTCCTCGGCATCTTCAACTATAAAAAGAAGGGCACTTTCCTGGGAAGCGTTAACGCCAGCGAGGATTTGTCCTTTGAGGTGAAGAAGGGCGAGGCGGTAGCGTTTTTGGGTCGCAATGGCGCGGGCAAAAGCACCGCGTTGAAGATGGTGACGGGTGTGACGCATCCGACGTCCGGCGAGGTTGAGGTCAAAGGGCGCGTGAGCGCGTTGCTGGAGCTCACTGCCGGCTTCGATATGCAGCTTACGGGGCGCGAGAACATTTCGCTACGTGGTCAGATTCTGGGTCTGACGCGCACCGAGATTAAGGAGCTGGAGCCTAAGATCATCGACTTTGCCGAATTGGGCCTGTACATCGATCAGCCGATGCGCACGTACTCAAGCGGCATGAAGGCGCGCTTGGGTTTTGCATTCGCGGTTGCGATCGACCCAGAGATCTTGGTGGTTGACGAGGCTCTGTCTGTGGGTGACCGCGCGTTCCAGCGCAAGTGCATCGCCCGTATTCGCGAGATTATGATGGACGAGAACGTGACGGTGCTGTTCGTCACCCACACAAGCGCCACGGCGAAGGAGTTTTGCAGCCGCGGTATCGTGTTGGACCACGGCAAGAAGGTGTTCGACGACACCATCGAAGCCGCAACAGCGTATTACGAGAAGAACTATTAAGGAGCAATGCAGATGGCGGATGGACGCAACGTATATGCAGCTATTCTTGCCGGCGGGTCGGGAACGCGCATGGGCAATCCGGAGAAGCCCAAGCAGTTCCTCATGCTCGGTGACAAGCCTATTCTTGCGCATACGGTTGAGAAGTTTTGCGCCGTCGGCCTGTTTGACAGCATAGTCATCCTTTGCCCGGAGCCATGGATGCAGCAGACGCGGGATTTGCTTAGACGCTATTGTCCCGATTGCTGTGACAAGATTGCCGTGGAGGCAGGCGGAGCAACGCGTAACGATACCGTTCGAAACGCCATTAGCTACTTTTGCGAAAAATCAAATGTCGATGAAAACAGCATTTTGGTAACGCATGATGCCGTGCGCCCTTTTGTGTCCCATCGCATCATCGAGGAAAACGTTCAGGCCGCTATCGAGTTCGGCGCTTGCGATACCGTGGTGCCTGCGACGGACACCATCGTCCAGAGCGACGACGGTGCGCTTATCAGCGCTATCCCTGATCGGAGTAAGCTTTATCAAGGGCAGACGCCGCAATCGTTCAACCTTTTGGAGCTTAAGCAGCTGATGTTGAGCCTTTCTTCTGATGAAGAGGCGATTCTGACAGATGCTTGTAAGATTTACACGCTGCGAGGCAGGAAGGTCGCTTTGGTGCGCGGAGACGTTTCGAATATGAAGATCACGTATCCGCATGATTTGCGAGTTGCATCGGCTTTGATGGGAAACAGCCGTGCTTAATTGCATATACCGTTTGATAGCGCCGCGCGTATTCGAGCCGGTGCAGGTGGATGTTGACGTATCCGAAGGCGTTCTGGTGCGTCCCACCTATCTTTCCATTTGCAATGCAGATGTACGTTATTACCAGGGCGCTCGTTCGTCGGAGGTATTGGCGAAAAAACTGCCCATGGCGCTTATCCACGAGGCTGTTGGTACGGTGGTCAAGGATGCTACGGGGTTCTTTTCGCGCGGTACGCGCGTGGTGATGATTCCCAATGCGCCCTTTGAGCAAAGCGAATATCGTGCAGAGAACTATCTGCGAAGCAGCAAGTTTTGTGGTAGCGGCTTCGATGGGTTTATGCAGGAGCTGGTCTTGCTTCCCGCATCGCGTGTGGTTGCCGTTCCCGACGCTATTCAAAATGAAGTTGCGGCGTTCACCGAGTTGGTGAGTGTTGCGGCGCATGCTGTGAATCGTTTTGAGTCGATTGCCCATGGGCAGCGGGATTGCGTCGGCGTTTGGGGTGATGGGAATCTCGGTTTTATCGTCTCGCTGATTTTGAAGAGTCGTTACCCAGATATGCATGTGTGCGTTTTCGGCCGCAACGAATACAAGCTTAATGACTTCACTTTTGTCGACGAAACGCGGCTTACGTACGATGTTCCGACGGAATGCGTGTTCGACCATGCGTTTGAATGCTGTGGCGGCGATGGATCCGCCGCTGCCATCAATCAGATCATCGATACGGTAAAACCCGAGGCCACGGTGTCTTTGCTTGGCGTTTCGGAAAACCCCGTGCCCATCAATACGCGAATGGTGCTTGAAAAGGGCCTTCGGCTGTTCGGCAGCAGCCGAAGTGGGCTTGCCGATTTTAAGAGCGTGGTAGAGTTGTACGAGCAGCATCCCGAGGTTCCTAGGTACCTTGAGTCGCTGGTCGGCGGCGTGTTCCCTGTGCAGTCCATCGCTGATATTTCCAAGGCTTTCGAGGCGGATTTGCGCAAAAGCTCGGGCAAGACCATCATGAAATGGAACATGTAGAACATGGCTTCGAGTGCGTTGAAAACCGCCGCAGTCTCCGCAGCCCGTGTGGCGTTTAATGGCATATATCGTCTGTTCGAGTTGTTCGGCCGCCGCGACGAGGTGCTATTCGTGTCTCGTAAGTCGGGGGAGCCTTCCTATGACTATGCGGAGTGCGGGAAGGCGTTTTCTGCTCAGGGGTATGAGCCTGTGTACCTGTCGCAGCATTTTAAGAAGTCTTCGGTTCTGGCGTATGCGGGGCTTGTTTTGCGGGAGTTGTATCATCTTGCTCGCTGCAGGGTGTGCGTGATCGACCGCTACGATCCCGCGATCAGCTTGTTGGATTTTACGTGCGAGCCTACTGAACTACGCGATGCGTTGCATCTTGAATTTCCGAATGAGCCCATTGTTATCCAGCTATGGCATGCATTTGGCGCGTTCAAGAAGTTCGGCTATCAAGCGCTCGATATTGCGGAAGGGCATCCGTCGGACGAGGCAGCTCTATTTCGGATTCATCGGAACAATTCATGGGTTATTTGCTCAGGTGAAGGCGCTCGTAAGGCGTTTGCCGAGGCGTTTGCGTGCCCAATCGAGCGCGTTTTGCCTCTTGGTCGGCCGGAATACCGTAAGTTGTGCGACTTGCGTGGTGCGACTCGATCCGCAAAGGTGGGGAAGAGCAGTGGTGCCGGCGCAAAGCGTGCGGTCTTGGTCGCCCCTACGATTCGCAAGTACGACAAAGCTGTCGATCCCTTTGCCGATTTACGTGATAGGGCAGAACAGGTATTCCAATCGGGCGAGTACGATGTTGTTTGGTCGGCTCATCCGCTTACGGCGGGTAAAGACGCTGGTGGAGATGTGCCGACGAGTCTTATCGACGCGGATATTGTCATAACCGATTACTCGTCGATCGTCTATGAGGCATATTTGCTTGGTAAGATGGTCGGATTCTATATCCCCGACATCGCGCATTACCGATCGTCCCCTGGCTTGAACGCCGATCCGGCGCTTCTGTGCCCCGGCATTACGGCGAGTTCTCCTAGAGAACTGGCTGATCTTCTGGAACAATGGTCTACGGATCATGAGGCGTATCCGCATGACGAGCTTGAGCGATTCATCGGGGACTCGTTCATCGGTTGTTCGTCAAACCCTGCTGAAGATATAGCCTCATTCGCTATTGCTCGGGTGAAAGAAAGATAAAGGCTAGTTCTGTCGTTGGCGATTGTCGACGTTGCAATGGAAAGGTTGGAACCGGGAATGATTGGTTTCATCAAGCGCGTTGCCAAGCGCTTTGTTAAGGATGTGACGCTGGGGCTGGTATTCCCGCTAGCGTATAGATACTTTTCGCGAAAACCTGTTGTGCGAGGGCGCGTTCTTTTCTTCGAAACGAAGGAAACGGCCATGCCCGATAGTTTTGAACTGCTGTTTAAGCGGCTTGAAGATGATCCGGGGAAGTCGCCAAGGTACCTTACGCTGAACCAGAATCATGTTTCCTATATTCAGTACCTCAAAAACAGCGTGAGGGCGTTGCATGATATTTCCCGCGTGGAAGTCGTGTTCTTGTCGGATGCTTCCGATTTGGTCAGTTGCATACAATTGCGGCCGGAAACGCGTGTGGTGCAGCTGTGGCATGCGTGCGGTGCCTTCAAAAAATGGGGGATGAGCACTGCCGAGTTGAAGTTTGGTGGTAGTAAAAAAGACTTGCTCAAACACCCGTTCTACAAGAATCTCTCGCTCGTAACGGTAAGCAGCCCTGAAGTTGCTTGGGCGTATGAAGATGCCATGGTGCTACAAGATACTCCGGAGATCATCAAACCTCTTGGGGTTAGTCGTACGGATGTCTTCTTTGATCAGGAGTTTCTTGCTAATGCGCAAAACAAGGTTAAGGAGGCTGTCCCTGCAATCGAGGGAAAAAGGGTCGTGCTATACGCACCGACGTTCAGGGGTCGCGTAGCGAAGGCTGAGGGACCCGATAAGTTGGATACCTGCGCGTTGAAGGACGCTATAGGTGATGATGCGGTGCTGCTGATCAAGCATCATCCGTTCGTGAAGCAGCTGCCGCCGATTCCTGCCGAATGCGCTGATTTCGCGTTTGATGTCACGCGTGATTTGCCGATTGATCAGCTGCTTTGCGTTGCCGACGTGTGCATATCCGACTATTCGTCGTTGGTGTTCGAATACTCGCTATTCGGGCGCCCCATGGCGTTCTTCGCATATGACTTGGACGATTATTGCGATTGGCGTGGTTTTTATTATCCGTACGAGGAACTAACTCCAGGACCGGTGTTTCGCGATAACGAATCGCTTATCGACTGGGTAAAGCATGTCGATAAGCGGTTTGATAAGTCTGAGGTCGATGCGTTCCGTTCGAAATTCATGAGCGCTTGCGACGGTTACGCTACCGAGCGGATTTACAATGCCGTATTCGTTCCTCCGCTGAATTCTCCGGGGAAGACCAAGGCGCTTGATGTGCTGTCGGAAGAGAATCGAAACGGGGTCGATGTCAGTATCGTGATTCCCGCTTACAACGTTGAGACCAGGATAGCTAAAGGCCTGGATTCGATTTTGTCTCAAACATACCCGCGAGAACGAATGCAGGTAGTGGTGACCGATGATTGCTCTTCGGATGGCACGTGGGGCGTTATTCGGGACTATGCTACGCGTTATCCGGACCTGTTTGATATCGACAAGTTGGAGGCTCCGTCAAGATCTCCCTCCCGGCCTCGAAACCGCGGAATCGAGCGCGCGAAAGGGAAGTACATCTTTTTCCTAGATGCCGACGATTGGCTTGGCCCTGAAGCGGTTGAGCGAATGCTCGATCATGCGACGGAATGGGATAGCGACGTTCTGCTCGTTAAGCTGATCGGAGAAAACGGCAGGAAGACTCCTCGCTCGATGTTCACGCACGATCAGCCAATGGCGGATTTGCGCCATTCGAAAGTATGTTGGACGTTTGCGCCATTGAAGCTGTTCCGCAGGGAGCTTATAGCCGATATGAAGTTCCCCGACGACATGCCAGAGGATATCCCCTTCGTGCTTGAGGCATATTTGCGTTCGAAGGTTATTTCTGTAGCCGCGGATTACGACTATTACCACGTGTCGTTCGATTCTGAACGAGATCATGCTTCGGTGACCTCATGGGAAGATCCGCATTCTAACATAAGGGTTTTCCAGCGTATCCTTGATCTTCAGAAGGAATACGGCAAAACTGACGAGGAATTGTCGGTGGCGTGGAAGCGAATCGTTCAGAGGGATGTTGAGCAATCTTTGGATGCATCCATTGATAACGGCATTAAGCTATCGTCCGGGGAGCTGCTAACGCTCTCGACTTTCATTGAAAAACGGTTGCGCACGAATCCTGACGAAATACTGTTTAAGTACTTTGCGAGCAAGATGGGACAGGCAGGATAGGGTTCGTAGTTGCTTGAGTGTGCTTGATATGCAATCTCTTTAATAGGTTGCTGTTTGTTTTAATGCAGTCCGAGGAATGCGGGCGCCTGTATTCCCCGGACTGCGTTTTCGATGAGCGGTCCGTTATCTGATTGCTCTTTGTCTAGATGTCGTCTTGTTCTTCAAGGCTTGTCATCCCAACACCGCGAGTTTCGTCGTTTTCGATATAGGAGAAGAGTAATTGTCTTCCTTCGGGGGTGTAAGCGAAGCAGGATTTGTAGAGACCTCTGACGGCATCAACGCCGCAATCGTCCGGTGCTAGCAGCACAGAGCATTGATTCCAGGTGATTCCGTCGGCAGAAGAGGTCTCATAGAGACTCATATATCTCCGTTTTGCATCCGTCGACGAATCATTCGCGCAAATGACCATTTCGTAGCAATCGGTTCCTGGCTTTTTGTTTACACCAATATGCCAGCTTTTCAATGTATCAGAAGGATACGTCAGTTGTTCTGTTTGAACCTCGCTCCAATTTTGCAAATCGGATGTTTCGCAATATTGGAGACTCCTGTCGAGACCGATGCTCCAAACCTTGTATTTGCCGCTGTCTCGAATGACTGCAAAGCTGATGTAGTCTAGCTCGCTACGCTTTGCTTGAAGAACAATTTCGACATCGCTCCAGTCTCTGCCGTTGCTTGTGCAGCGTCGTTTTAGCTGAACGATGTCACTTTTGTCGTCTACGAATCTCCACCAGCACTCTAGTTGGCTGCTGTCTTCGTTAAAGAAAAGAACTGGATCAGAATTATAGATGACCCCCTTTTCGTAATTGCTTGGTGTTGGGTCAAGCGGGTTAGCATAATCATCGGGTATATTCCAGGCAACGCAGTCGTCGCTTGCAAGAATATGTGGGTTTTCCTTCTCGTCGTCGGCATGAGGGTATGGGGAAAATGCGCACCAATATTGGTAGCCGTTCCATGGTTCATCAAAAGATACAATGCTCGGATGGTATCCCTCAGCGTCGCCATATGAGCTTTCTAGGTTAATAGGTGTGGTCTTTTGAAAAGAGCGAAACCTTGTAAGCCCAAGCCCCTTATGGTTGTTGTCGTCATGACCCGAATAAATCATAGAGTAGCCAAAATCATCTTCAACAAAAGACCCGCAATAAAGCCCTTTGTTATCCCATGCATCAGACGTGCTCTCTGGAGATAAAACCGTCTTTTCCCTGCTCCAGTTGATGCCGTCTTCCGAAGTTGCATGGTACAAGCTCATTTCGTCATGATTTGTTGCGTTGTTTGCGTAATTTGATGAGATGATTTCATAGCCGTGGTCTGACTGCGAAATATCAATATTCCAAATCACAGATCCGTCTTGAACATCAAGATTGCAGCAAATTGGCTCCGACCATTTGCTGCAATCCGACGACTCGATGAGCCACAATTTGCGTTTTGAGACGTACCACATTTGGTAAGAACCATTAGATTTGATAACAGACGGACTATACCAGCTTTGAACCGATCTATCGTTTGATTCGAGGACAACTTCCGGGTTGCTCCATGTTATTCCGTCTGCCGAAGAGATGCGTATGATTTGCTCTGCTTGCCGATCGCCGTCTTTATCAACTTGACGCCACCAAAGTTCTATCGAGTTGGTATCAGGGTTACTCATGATCGATACGCAAGAGTTGTATGTACTTTCCTTTGCGGGCTTAGTGGATTCAGGTAGGTGGAACGTATCCCAGTTCTCGAGGTCATTTGATGCGGCAACGCATGGATCTTCAAACCTTGTGTTGTAGTCTGGATAAGGTGCGACTGCTGCCCAGTATCGATATCCGTGCCAGTCTGTTTTCATGTCGAGTACTTTGATTTGGTTAATGCTAGAATCACCGTACTGAGTGATCAGATTAGGTTGATTACTGCTGTTTGCTGGATAGTGAGAGTAGCAAACAGTGTCGGACGCTAGCCGATTTGTTGAATGAGCATCTTCATGGGGGGGGGTTGAGCATCCAGGCAGCAGAAGAAAGCTAGTGCCTATCAGCATTAGACACAGCGACAGTCGTAGATGCTTAAGATGGGTAAACATGAAATCTCCTATGACTCATTATTTCAAGGCAATTAATAATAAGTCATATTGGCCGTGATCGCCTTCACGAGCGATTGACCGTGTGAAATCCCCGGCAATCGTAGCTACGTTTGCCGTTTGCTCCCCGCAGCTATGCTTAAGGCTATTTCAACAGGCTTTGTACTTGCTTTCGGTTTAAGGCAGCAAAGACTGATGCGGTGGAAAGAGCTATATAATCTTAGAAAATGCTTGTTATGAGAGGGTTATTGCATGTCAAATCGAACATTCATATGGCTGATTGGCGAAAATAAAGGGACTACCCATAACAATAATTCCTATTATTTCTGGCGGACGACTGTCTCTGTCGAAGACAACATAGCAAAATACTATATTTTAGAAGAGAACAAGCAGAATCAAATATTCAGGAATAGCTTGCCTAAACAACTTCAAGATTTGGTTGTGTGGAAAGACTCCTTGGAGCACTATCTCTTGTATTCTAAGGCAGATATGGGCATTGTTTCTTTATCGTATCTTGATGTTGTCCCAGAAAAATTTATGGGGAAAGCAAAGAAGTATTGGGCTCAATTCCCAATCATTTATCTTCAGCATGGAGTCATAGGTCAGAAAAAGATTGGCTATAAGGGCAACGCATATAACGGAAATCTTTGTAGATTTGTTTACTACAACCGCCATATAAAAGACACGTTGATCGAAGAGAATGCTTTCAAAGACACACAATTGCTTTATGGTGTATATCATCCTAGATATATCGAGTTACTCAAGAGGTCTGAAGAAGTTCGCCGGAATTCGACGATTAAAAATGTTCTATGGTTTGTGACATGGCGAGAATATGATAATAACAGCCTGGCATATAGAAAGATGATTGCCGCGTTGCTTGCGACTTTTGAGTCCAGCTTGCTTAGGTCGGCACTTCAGGAGAGCGGAATCCGCATTACACTATGCTTGCACCGTCAAATGATTGGGAGCATGGCCGAAGAGCTTTCTCAGCTTGATGATGATGACTACGTTGACGTCGTTAATGCTAATGATGTAGACGTACTCTCCTTAATCGCCCGATCGGACGCTCTGATTACGGATTTTAGTTCGGTCGCTTATGATTTCGCCTTTCTCGAAAAGCCCGTCATTCTTTATGTGCCTGATTTTGATGATTACTCGTCTACGCGGGGTTTGTATTATGAGGCCGATGATGTCAAAGATTGCTTTTGCGGTGATTTATCGAGTTTAATCGCAAAGATTCGCAATGAAGAATGGTGTGTTCCAAAGTATTTTCGTGATGCTTTCCCCAAAGTGATCGAATACGACAAAATCAGGAATGGCGCGCATATACACAGGATTTACAAGTATCTTGTGCAACTGCAGCATAGTGAAATCACTTTTCTCGGATATAACTTTTATGGAACCGGCGGAACCGTATCCGCGACGCGCGCGTTGTCTGAAGCGCTATTCGATAAGGGATTTTTGGTCAGAATGCTATCGCTCAAAGGCCCTATGAGGGCACCGGGCTTCGCGAAAGGCATTAGATACTCTCGCTTTTATACGCCAGGGGATAAATCCCGAATTCAGCGTTTGAGGCTTCTTTGCCATGGTCGTGATAAGGAATTCGACCCAATACGATACGATTGTTTGAAGGGCAATTTAGTGCCCTACGTTGGGTATGCTTTAAAACATTATTTAGCTTCGTCGACAAGCTCTGTGATTGTTTCAACAAGGGAGAGCTTTCATTCAGCTCTGTTGGAGTCTGCTTTTGCAGGGAAAAAGGGCTATTTTTGGCATACTCGGGCGAAGGCAATAGAAGAAATCTATCCAGGCCTTCTGGACTCATTCGATGATCGGGTATTTCACGGCTCACTGTTTACTACTTCGGAGAATGAGAAAGAACTTAAAACGCTTGGTGTCGCGATTCCGGATGGAATCGTTCTTGGAAATACCTTGGGATCTGATCAAATTCTTAATGATTCGGAGGTATTTGAACTTAGGCGTTGCAAGTATCAAAATCGCGCCGAGTTTTATCAGCTAGGCGAGGGCCAGCCATTTTCTTCGGAACATATTAACTGCGTCACATTAATGCGCCTATCGGAAGAGCGGAAGGATGCGATTTCTCGTATTTTTGAACTTGCGTCATATTTAATGCAGCAGGGAATGGAGAAGCGGGTCCGTTTGTATGTTTATGGCGACGGCGAGCTTTTCGATTATTTCATTACAGAGCTTTATAAACGGAATTTGCAGACTGTGGTGCAGGTCATGGGGAAGACGAGCAACCCTGCTTCGATTCTGAGAAAAGCTGACTATCTAATTGATTTTTCGGACGTTCAATCATTCGGGATGCCCACAATAGAATCTGTATTTAATGGATGCGTTCCGTTGGTTAGGCATAACGTTGGGTCCGATGCCTTGATTGATCAGCATTCGCCTTGTTTTTGGAGCGATATCGCAGAGTTAGCTAACAAGTTGACTTTCTCGCTTGCCTCGAATGATGCCGAATACCAAAAGCTGAGGTCCAGTATAAGTGTACGTTACTCTCCCGAGGTTCTTGCGCAGCGGTTTATCGAGTATTTTGGACTTAAAGCGCCTGGTTTCGAAGAGGGGTGCTGATTGCTTTGTCCTGCAATGAGGCGAATCATCCTGCGCTCATTTTGGAGTCCTTGGATGTTAAAAACGATGTGCTATGTTTTTGTGGGCGAATCATTCCGTCATGCCCTCAATATGATTTTGCTATTGAGGGCCGTGGTGCCGTTTACAGAGCAACGACGACTTGCTGTGGGGGCGCCTTCGACGAGTTTCGGGTGGAGGTACTTGCTTCGGAAGAAATAGGCGGAGTTCTTCGCTTCCTCTTGTTGAGAGACGGCAATAGATGCTCGGTCAATCTAGAGTCTGGCAAGTTTTGCCCTGTGACATTTCTCCGGTTTGACTGGACGCGGATTGGGAACATCGAATTGCATACTGTTGGGAAACGGCGTGATTGCATTGGTGTTGGGATTCCTGGCTTTAGACAACTTGTTTTAAGGGAGCTGCTCTTCGAGCTTAACATCGCACTGGGCAGAACTCGATCACGTACTGCTTTACGCTGTAGAAGGGATTTGCTGCTGAGGGATTATTTATCGCGTAAAGAAGATAATCAGATATGGCTCATTTCCGATCGCCCAATGATGGGCGGAGATAATGGCGAGGCCCTATTTCGCTATCTATCTTCAAATCCCATCAATGGGGTAGAGACTTACTTCGTTTTAAGGTCCGATTCTCCCGATTACGAAAAATTGTCTGCATTGGGCAATGTTGTCCAATATGGCTCGAAGAAACATATTCGGCTTCAAAATCGAGCGGCATTCGTTATTTCTTCAGCTGCTGATGAGTTTGTTATCAATCGATTTGGTTCGCTGAGATACGTATTGAAAAGTGTTGGCGGGGCTCGCTTCGTCTTTCTTCAACATGGGGTGACTAAGGATGATATGTCTGGATGGCTTAACAGATGGAACAAGAATATCAGCTTATTTGTTACTGCCTCAGAACGGGAAAAGCAGTCGATAACCCAAAACCCAATGTACGGCTATTCGTGCAAGGAGGTAAAGCTGACGGGATTTCCCAGACATGACCTTTTGTTAAACGAGGCAAAGAGGCACGTTGCCGAGAAAAAGATTCTAATTGCCCCAACATGGAGGAGCAATATTGCTGGGAAGACTATTACAGGCAAAGGGACAAGGGCTGAAAACCCCGATTTCGAAAATAGCGATTACTATTGTTTTTACCAAACTTTAATTAACAATCAGTTGCTAATTTCTGCTGCCGAGAAAATGGGCTTCTCGATAACGTTTTTGATTCATCCGGCATTTGCGCAAGAGTCACGCAAGTTCACGAGCAGCTATGTCCATATAAAAGATAGCTACGATTATCGGTTCGAATTCGTGACTTCTTCTGTCATGCTGACTGATTATTCGTCGGTTGCATTTGATTTCGCATTGTTGGGAAAGCCGATTGTCTATGCCCAGTGCGATTCCGATGCGTTTTATAGGGAGCATTCTTGGGAGAGAGGGTATTTCGATTACCAAAGCGATGGATTTGGGGAAATTGTTTGCAGTCTCGAAGAAACCGTAGATGCACTTATTCGATATATGGAATCCCCAACAATGCCTAAACTCTATAAAGACAGGGTTGACAGTTTCTTCTTTCGCCCAGAAGGAGGTTCAAGCTGCGAGTTAGTGACGCAATGCATCAAGATGCTAGATTAGCTTCCCGCATTTTGCAGGCAAGTTGCGAGTGGCATGACCCTTGGTTGGCAAAGGAGACTCTTTCGGAATTCATGGAGCGATACAACAACGAGGTCGATGACGTTATGTGTATGATGTGCTATCAAACGCTAGTAAATAAGCGGGTTGCTGAGAACTTGCGCTGAGTATCTCCTTGTGCTTTGATGCCATTTCTTGCCTCTGTGTAACGGAGCTTATGTTGAATTGCTTCTAGGGAGATATCACTGGAATAAGGAAACGCTATATGTGGTTAACTTTTGCTTTAGCTATTTGCCTCGGCGTTGTGGTGCTGTATGTGCCTGGGTATTTGGTGGGCAGGGCTGTTTCGCTTGAACGGTTTGCTTCCGTTGCGGTTGCGCCGGCGTTTTCCGTTGCCGCACTAGTGATTCTCGGCATCGTCCTCAATGCTGCACATGTAAGGTGCGACGGTTGGATGTTGCTGCTTGCGTGTGCGGCTTTGTGCCTGCTGGTTTATGGCGTATGTTGTGGGCTTTGCGGTTTGAGGGGCTGCGATGGGCGGACTTATTCGTCTCGGAATGCTGTCGATAGCAAATGGGTACTTGTCGCTCTCTATGTCGGGGTTGCTGCAGTGGTGTCCCTTGTCGTATTCGTTCACGCGATGGGCGATCCGGTCTCGTTTTCTCGCAATGATGACACTACGGTGCATCTTTCGGTTGTTCGTGGCTTTTTGGACTCGGGAACGTTCTCAACTTTGAACGTGACGAAATACCTTGATCTTTGGGAATCGGGTGGCTATTATCCGGCGGCTTGGCATGTGGTTACTGCCGTTGTGGCTTCACTTGTCGGTAATCAGGTGGCACTTGCTACGAACGCTATGATTTTTGTTGTATGCGTGTTTGTGCTCCCCGTCGGCGTGCTCTATCTTCTGCGACAGCTGTTCCCGGATAACAAGCTCGCTCTTTATGCGGGGTCTTTGTTCTCGGTGGCGTTTTGCGGATGCCCCTGGGGCTTCGTTGTATTCGGGCAGTTGCTTTCCAATTTGTTGTCGTTTGCCCTGATCCCCGGAGCGTTAGGTTTGCTGATTGGCGGCTTAAACGTTTCTGGTCCATCGAAAAGCGGTTTTGCTGTCGCTTATACTTGCAGCATGATTTCCGTAGCGCTATCTCAACC
>ERZ1034913.745-NODE-745-length-23339-cov-28.384427_pt1 | contig 23339 bp, 35 predicted proteins | sample MGYA00520697_ERZ1034913 | MGnify/ENA primary metagenome ERZ1034913 (study PRJEB33766, sample SAMN09781786) | gut metagenome | biome: gut microbiome | host: Homo sapiens | place: Madagascar | study: EMG produced TPA metagenomics assembly of the PRJNA485056 data...
TTTTGGCAACGCAGATGCCGTGCCGCAGCCGCCGAAGCGGTGCTTAAGCCGCTAGTCGGGAATTGTGCGGTGTTGCCCAAGAAAGGAGAACCCAATGAGCGCAAAGAAAAAGCCTGAACCCGCGGCCCCTGCCGCCCAGGAGCCGCAGCAGGAAGAAAAGGGCGCGGATCCCACCGCGGACAGCCAGCCGAGCGCAAAGCCCGCTGACACCGCGGACACTGCCAACCAGCCTGCGGACACCGAACCACCCGCCGGGCCGGATGCAGAACCCGACCCGCAGCAGGACCCGGAGCCCCCGGCGCAGGGGGAAGCTTCCCCCGCCCCGCAGGCGGAGGGCACTGCTGCCCCGGATACCGAGCTTGCCCAGGTAAAAGCGGCCCTGCTGGCTGCCAACTGCGAAATTGCCGCCTACAAAGCCGGTGTGGACAGCGCCATGGCGGCGGATGCCATCACGCTGGCCCGCGCCGAAGCCGGGCCGGGCGCTGACGAAGCTGCCATTGCCGCTGCCATGCAGCGCGTGCTGGAACGCCACCCGGAATGGAAAGCCCCCGCCGCGGCCAAAAAGACCACCGGCGGCTTTCAGCTTGGGGCTGACCCTGACGCAGCTGCCAAGCCCACCGCACCCCAGAAAGACCCGTCCGGCGCCAAGCGCTGGAACCGGTTCAAATAACCACCCTGAAAGGAGCCTGACACTATGGCAAACACCCTGAACTATGCGCAGGTCTGGAGCCCTGAACTGCTTGAGATCATGACGCAGGAAACCCTTTGCACCCCCTTTATCACCACCAACGTCAAGTGGCTGGACGCCAAAACCTTCCACTTTACCAGCTTGAGCACCAGCGGCTTTAAGAACCACAGCCGCAGCGGCGGCTGGAACCGCGGCACCTATACCCAGACTGACCACCCGTTCACCGTAACCCACGACCGCGATATTGAGTTTTTGGTGGACAAGGCCGATGTGGACGAAACCAACGCGACCGCCTCCATCCAGAACATTGCCAAAACCTTTACCAAAACCCAGAGCGCACCCGAAAAGGACGCCCTGTTCTTTGCCAAGGTGGCCGCAACCGCAAAAGCCCAGACCGGCTACCACACCGAGACGGACCCCGCCACCATCACCAAGGCCAATGTTTACCCCTACCTGAAAACCTGCCTGTCTGCCGGCAAGCTGCGCCGCTACAAGGCCAAGGGTGCCCTGATTGCCTATGTGACCAGCGCCATTATGGACGCGCTGGAACAGGCCCCGGATTTTACCCGCACCATTGCAGTAACCCAGATTGCTGACGGCGGCACCGGCATTGAGACCCGCGTGACCGAGATCGACGGCGTGCCCGTGATGGAAGTGATCGACGATGAAGTGTTCTATGACGCTTTCAAGTTTGACGGCGAGAACGGCGGCTTTGAGCCCGCTGCCGGTGCCCACAAGATCAACTGCCTGATCGCCACCCCGCTGACCACCAAACTGGTGCCCAAGATCAGCTCCATCTACTACTTCAACCCCGGCTCCCACACCGAGGGGGACGGCTACCTGTACCAGGAGCGTGAACTGAGCGATGTGTTCACCTTCCCGAACGGCAAGGACGGCAAGGTGGACAGCGTGTTTGTTGATGTGGCCAAAAGCTGATGGGCGCTTACGTTGACGAAGCCGATTACATGGCCCTGACGGACGGCAGCCAGCCCTATGACGGCCAGCGGATCTTGCAGGCCGAGGACGAGGTGAACGACCTCTGCTTTGGCCGCATTGCTGCCATCGGCTTTGAACACCTGACCGAGTTCCAGCGCCGCCGCGTCCAGAAAGCCGTCTGCCTGCACGCGGTTTTCCTTGCCCAGTATGCAGACATGCTGCAAAGCCCGCTGGCCAGCTATGGCATTAACGGGGTCAGCATGAGCTTTGACAGCGGCAAAACCGTAACCCAGGGCGGCGTTACCACAAGCCATGCCGTGCTGGCGCAGCTGAGGCAGTCGGGCCTTGCGGTCCGGCTGATCCCATGAAGTGGCCCCGGCTTGTGCCCCCTGCCGTGTGCTGCACCCCCTGTACTGTGGTGCTGACCGGCGCGGAGGGCGAGAACGGCGCGCCCCAGGTGCTGGCCGAGCTTTCCCTTGCCTGCAACTGGCAGGACAAGCCCCGGCAGGAGCTGGACGCGGAACGGCGGCTGATTACCCTGTCCGGCACAGCGCTGTTTGACGGTGACATTGCGCCGGACATTGAGATTCTGGCCGGAACCCTGACCCTGTACGGCCGCAGCTGGGTGATTTACCGCGGCACCAAGTGCCGCAACCCGGACGGCAGTGTGAACTTTACCCGCCTGGAGGTGCGCTGATGGAAATTGAAGTTAGGCAACACCGCACAATTCCCGCCTTGCGGCTTAAGCACCGCTCCGGCAGCTGCGGCACGGCATCTGCGTTGCCAAAATGCTCGATAAGACATCCAGTATTATCTGCGCTTTTGGCTTGGCATCTGCCGCACCTCGCTCGCCGTATCGGCACTTAGAATTATGCGGTGTTGCCTTAAGCTGAATCAGCCCGCGATTGAAGCCATCCAGCGCGCCATGCAGGATGCAGCCCTGGAAGCTGTTGGCCTGCTGCGCACCGAAGTGACCACCGCACAGGTGATGCCGTTTGATACCGGCACCATGCAGAACGCCCGCACCGCCGTGGTGCAGGATGTGCTGCCGGACACTGTGCACACCGCACTGGTCACAGATACCCCCTATGCGCGGCGGCTGTATCACCACCCGGAATATCACTTCCAGACCGGCAAGAACCCTAACGCCCGCGGTGAATGGCTGCACGACTGGCTGCCGGGCGGCGCACAGGAACACTGGCTGCAAACCACCTATGAATCCGCCCTGAAACGGAGGCTGCCCAAATGACCACCGAACAGCTGAAAAACTGGCTGAAGGCCCAGCACCCGGAGCTGTGCAGCGGCATCCGCCTGGGGGCCGTAGACGCCAACGCCGAGTACTTTTTGGGCGTTTACCCTGCTGCCCGCAGCGGCCCGGCACACATTGCCCTGGGTGGTGCTGCCCAGACCAGCTACCAGGTGCAGGCCTTCCGCCTGCTGCTGCGCTGGGGCAAAGCCCAGCCGGAGGCCGAAGCCAAAGCTGCCGCCCTGTGGGGGCTGTTTTACGGCCTGGCCGGGGTACAGATGGACGGTGCTGCCGTCTGCCTGGCAGACCCCGGCGCGGGGCCCATCCCCCTGGGGCGCGGGGCCGACGGCGTGTTTGAGTACGCCATCAACCTGACAATGACCTGCAAAAAGGAGTGAAAACCATGGCAAACAAAACGGGTGTTTACCCCGTATTTGAAAACAAGTTCAAGATTGGTGCCCGCGGCGGCGCCGCCAAAAACACCATCGCCGATATGGAAACCTTTACCGTTGCCATTGACGGCAATGTGGAGGAGTGGAAGCCGATGGAGGCCGAAGGCTGGGTGCGCCGCATGGTGACCGGCAAAAGCCTGAAGATCACCCTGTCCGGCAAGCGCAGCATCGGCGATGCCGGCAATGATTATGTTGCCAACAGCGCCTGGGGCACCGGCTCCACCTGCGACAGCAGCTTTGAGTGGGAGTTTCCCAGTGGTGCCAAGCTGGAATTTGACTGTGTGCTGAGTGTTACCAACCCCGGCGGCGGTGATTCCACCAACGTGGCGGGGCTGGAATTTGAGGTGCAGAGCGACGGCAAACCCACCTTTACCCCCGCCGCATCCGGCTGATTTTGTTTTGTGCCGGGCAAACCGGCGGGCGGGCTTGGGGTTTGAAATGAATACAACACAATGGAGGGATTCCCTATGGGCAAACTGTATACCCTGGACGGCAAGCTGCTGACCGAAACACCGGAGATCCGCGTGGGCGAAAAGATCTACCCCGTGGACAACCGCAAAAAGACCGTGACCAAAATTCTGGATGCTGCCACCAGCGCCACCAAAAACACCTCTGCGGATGTGATCGACCGCTGCCTGGAGCTGGCGCTGGGCAAGCCCGCCGCCAAGGAGCTGAACGAGATGGACCTACCGTTCCCCGCTTATATGCAGCTGTTCACCCTTGTGATCAGCGCCGCCACCGGTGAAAAGCCGCAGGATGTGGAGCAGCGATTTCAGAACGCCGCAGACTGAACCACAGCCGCTGTACGATACCGCATTTGACGCCGTGCTGATCGAGCAGAGCCTGGCCACGCAGTACGGCATTCTGCCCGCAGCGCAGGCGGAGCTGCCCTACCCCGAATGGGCAAAGCTGGTGGGCGGCCTGATGGACAACACCCCGCTGGGCCGCGTTGTGGCTGTGCGGGGCGAAACCGACCGCAAGAAACTGGCCGCCATGGGGCCGTGGGCCCAGCGCATCCACCAGCAATGGCAGGCACACCTTGCCCGCCGGGTCCTGGAAACTACGCCGCCCGCAGCCCTGCGCCGCCAGATGGACAGCCTGGAAGCTGCCATGGCGAAACTGTTTGGAGGTGAACCCTGATGCCGGAGGGAACCAGTGTCGGCACGATCTATTTTGACCTTGCCTTAAAGGATACCATCAACGCCCAGCTGCAGGCCGCAGCGGCCCGCACCAAAGCCCAGGTGCAGCACGCCTTTGACGGCGTTGGGGACCAGATCCAGAAAAGCATTTCCGCCACCGGCACCCAGGCCGCCCAGGCCGCCGGTGCCGCCTGGAGCAAGAGCGTGGCGTTGGCGCAGCTCAGCCTGAACAAAGCCGTCCGCGCCTTTGAGGAAAGCAAAAACCAGCTCAGCGCCGCCATGGCGCAGGTAAAACTGGGCGAGGAAGCCCCCAAAAGCGTTGATGCCCTTGCCCGGCGCGTGGACCAGCGCTATGTCGCCATTGAGGATGCCCGCCAGCGCCTTGCCATTCAGGTACAGGCAGCAGCCCAGCGCCAGGCCGCTGCCGAACAGCGCGCCTATGATAAGGCTGCCAAGGCTGCGGAACAGGCAGCTGTCCGCCAACAGGCCGCGGCGCGCCAGGACAACACCACAAATGCCCCGCCCGCCAAAAAGTTCTCGCTCCTCAGCGGGTTTGCCAACCTGGCAAAGTCCGGCGCAGGGCTGCTCAGCCCGCTTGGCGGCAAGTTCAGTGCTCTTCTTTCTGCCAGCCTGGGGCGGGTTTCTGCCATCGGCAGCCGGGCCCTGGGCGGGCTGGTCTCTCGCCTTACCCAGGTTGACCATCGGTTTGCCAGCGCTTCCACGGGTTGCCGCAGCTTTACGGCCCGCCTGCGCGGCATTGTCTCCGGTGCGCTGATTTTCAACGGTATTTCGGCGGGGCTGCGGCAGGTGGTCAGCTACCTGGGCAGCGCTGCCCTTACCAGCGGGCAGCTGAAAACCGCCCTGGGCAACCTGCAGGGTGCCGCCGCCACAGCCGCTGCACCGCTGGTGCAGGTTTTGACTCCCGCTCTGGCTGCCCTGGCCAATGCCGCCGCGGCGGTGTTTGCCTGCCTGGCCAAGATCATTGCCCTGTTCACCGGCAAAAGCGTTTCCGCCGCCCGCACCGCAGCAAAAAGCATGGCGGGCGTGGGCAGCGCGGCATCCGGCACTTCCAAAAAGGTGCAGAATGCCGCCAAGAGCCTTGCCGGTTTTGACGAGATTGAGCGCCTGGACAAAAAGGACAGCTCCGGTTCCGGCGGCATCACCCCCAATTACAGCTATGACAGCCAAAGCCCTTTCCTGGACAGCATTCTGGCTGCCGTCAAAGCAGGCGATTGGAACCAGGTGGGGCAGCTTGTGGCCCAAAAGCTCAACGCGGCCATGGCGGCTATCCCCTGGCCCAACATCCAGGGTAAAGCCCAGACCTGGGCCGCAAACATTGCCAGTGCCCTCAACGGCTTTATTGCCCGGCTGGACTGGCGGCTGGTTGGTTCCACCATTGCGCAGGGGCTGAACACTGCCCTGCTGTTTGTGGATACCTTTGTCCAGAGCTTCCATTGGAACACCCTGGGCAACGGCATTGGCAATGCGCTGAACCAGTGCTTTGCGGAACTGGACTGGGAACGCCTGGGCCGCGTGCTGACCGACAAACTGAAAGCCCTGCTGGAAACCCTGCACGGCTTTGTGCAGACCTTTGATTTTGGTGCCCTTGGCAGCGACCTTGCCCAAGCTGTTATGGCCGGCATCAACAACGTGGACTGGGTGCAGGCCGCCGGGGATATCAGTACCGCGGCCAAGGGCATTCTGGATGGGCTGACCAACCTGCTGCACGGCATCGACTGGGCACAGGTGGGGCAGACCGCACTGGAATGCCTGCAGAACATTGACTGGGCAGGCATTGTGGAAAGCCTGTTCACCCTGATCGGCACCTTCATCGGCAGCATGGTTGAGCTGCTGGCCCCCACCTTTGCCAGCGTGGGGAACTGGATCAGCTCCCACTTTACCGATATCGGCCAAAACGGCATCCAGGGCTTTTTGAATGGCATGGGCAGCCTGCTGGCCGGCATCGGCAGCTGGATCCAGCAGCACATGATCGACCCGCTGGTCAACGCTGTCAAAAACATGCTGGGCATCCACTCCCCTTCCACGGTGTTTGCCGATATCGGGCGCAACCTGGTGCTTGGCCTGCTGAACGGCGTTTCCGGCATCTGGGGCCAGATCACGGATTTCTTTTCCCGCAGGCTGGATGATGTCCGGCAGAAGTTTGCCGATACCTGGCAGGCCGTCAACAGCGGCGCCAGCGCGGCATGGAACGGCATTGCTGCCACCATCCGCAGTGCCGTGAACACTGCCATTGGCTTTATGAACCGCCTGCTTTCCGGTGCAGCTGCCATGGTCAACGGCATGATCGATGTGCTGAACCGCTTCCAGATCGATGTGCCGGAGGATGTGCCCCTGATCGGCGGCACCAGCTTTGGCTTTGCGCTGGATCATGTCAGCGCGCCGCAGATCCCCATGCTGGCCCGGGGCGGCGTGATCCGCCAGCCCACCCTTGCCATGATGGGTGAATATTCCGGTGCGGCATCCAACCCCGAAATTGCCGCCCCGCAAAGTGTGCTGCAAACCCTGCTGGCCAACGCCATGGCCGACAACACCGACACCCTGCTTTCCGGCTTTGAGGAACTGCTGGCCGTGCTGCGGGAGATCCTGGAAGCCATTTACGGCATTGAGCTGACCGACGACGATGTAGGTCGCGCCGTGCAGCGCTGGCAGCGCAAACAGGCCATTGCAACAGGAGGCTTTTATTGATGCTTTGGACCAAAAGCGATGATTTTACCATTGACGGCTTCCCCATGCTGGGCACCGCCGAAGAACAGGAACTTTCGTTCTCTGACCTGGATTCCAGCGATTCCGGACGCGACGAAGCCGGGTTTATGCACCGCGAAGTGGTGCGGGAAAAAGTGGGCACCTGGAGCTTCCAGTATCCCGTCCTGGACAAAGAGGACTACCACTACCTGCGCACCCTGCTGCAGGGCAAGCCCAGTTTTACCTTTGGCTACCTGGACGAGGACGGCACCCGCCATACCACAACCGCCTATTGCAGCAAGTACGGCATCGTTGTCAAAAACCGCCGGACAGGAACGTTTAAGAACCTTAAATTTAACATTATTGAATGCTGATTGAGAGTTAGAAGGTAGGAAGTAGGAGTTAGGAGTTAAAACGGGCCTAAGGTCCAGTTCTGTAGGGAACGGTCTTGACCGTTCCAAAACTTTGCCACATATTCCGCAATGGGATTTACCGCAAGGCGACGGGCGCACAATGTGCGCTCCTACGGGATTGCGGCCCAATTTTCAACCCGTGCGCGCACGCGCACACCTTCCAACTCCTAACTAAACCCAACGGAGGTGTATACATGCATCAATCCTTCCACACTTTTTCAAGCGACACCGAGCTAAAGGACGGCTCCCTGCAGGATGCCCGCAACCTTTTGTCTCTTGCTCTATCCGGCCTGGCCGAAGCGGCCGATGAAACGACCCTGCAAACCGCCGGGGCTGCCGAATATTTTTGCCGTTACGATCTGCCTCAGTACCTCTCTGTCCTGTGCGCCGCCATGGATACGCTGGACAAGGTGCAGCAGGGTGCGCAAGCCCCGGAGGAGCGCTCATGACCACAACCGCAAAAATTGAAGAACTCCAAAAGTCCGTCATCAACGCCATCAACAACAGCTGCCTGCACCCCGCTGTGGTGCGGCTGGTGCTGCTGAACGTGATCTCGATGGTGGAAGCCAGCGAGAGAGAGATAAACAAAAAGGAGGAAAAAGCCACAAGATGACAACACATACCATTACCCTTGCCCGCCACACTGCGCAGGTGGCGGGGCTGGTGGGGCTGGTTGGTGTCCTGGTGCTGGGCACCTGGGACAGTTATGGCACGGAGCAGCTGCTCCTGCGCCCCGGCCCGGAATGGGAGGGCCTTGCGATTGATGCAACTTTCCACAACACGCCCAACGATGAGGGTGTGACCATGCTGGTAGACGCAGACGGCCTTGTCCCCGTCCCTCCGGAAGCCTGTATGCGAGCATCCAAGTACGCAACCATCACGTTCCGGGGCGTGCAGGACGGTGTGCAGCGCATCAGCTGCAATCTGCCCTACGTAGTGCTGGATCATGCCCAGGTGCCCGGTGCCAACAGCACCGCCACTCCCAGCGAGAATGCCCAGGCGCTGGCCCAGATGCAGGACCTGCGGGACGGCGCTGTAGATGCCAAGAACCAGGCCGAAGCTGCCCGCGATGATGCCGCCCGCAGTGCCGAGCTTGCCCAGCAGGCTGCCAACAATAACGGTTTTGCCGCACTGGAAATTGACCCGGACGGCAACCTGCAGCTGACCCGCACCGAAAGCCTGGCGAACAAACTTGATTTTGCCATTGTAGATAACAACCTGGAGGTGACCATATATGGCTGATACGATCAAAACCAATCTCGGCCCCGTAACCGCATACGCCGATGCAAAAGCGCACGGCTATACCGGCACACGGGAGGAATTCGGCCAGCTGCTGGCAAACGCAGGACTGAACCTCAAGGCTGCGGAAACGGCCAAAGAGGGTGCGGAAGCCGCAAAACAGGCGGCAGAAACCTCCCAGCAGGCCGCTGCAGAGAACCAGAAAAATGCTGGAATCCAGGCAGCAAACGCCAAAGCATCTGCCGATTCTGCTGCCAAGCAGGCCAACGCTGCCAAAGAAAGTGCCGTCGGTGCCGCAAACAGCGCAACTGCTGCCCAGAAATTTGAAACCAACGCGGGCCAGTCTGCCACTGCCGCATCTAACGCTGAAGCTGCGGCCAAGCAGGCCCAGCAGGCTGCCGAGACTGCCAAAACGGATGCCGAAGCCGCCAAGACAGCTGCTGGCACCAGTGCGGATGCGGCAGCTAACAGTGCTGCGGATGCAAAGAAAACGCTGGAATCTATCCCGGCGGACTATAGCGCCCTGAGCGGTAAGGTGGATGAAAATGCCAACGGGATTAGTGAGCTAAAGGAAGATACTGCTGCGTTGCATAAGCGCCAGAATGTGCTTGTTGGCAGCGAGACGGGCAACCCGGCAAGCTGCGATGATGCTTTTTCTGCACCGTTGTGCGGGCTGCATATCTACGGCAAGAGCACGCAGGACGGAACACCCACGCAGGATGCCCCTGTGCCTATCGTGAGCGCGGGAGATGGGGGCAACGTGTTGGTGACACTGAGTGATGGAAACAGCAAGGAGCAAACTCTCACCCTGCCCACCCCCAACGGCTTACCTGGCATCCCTGTGACCTCTGGCGGCAACTACACTGACCAGACTGGGCAGCAGTGGGTGTGCGATGAAATTGACTTGGAGAGAGGGGTGAAGGTGCAGAGAGTAACAACAATAGTTTTTTCCGACAAAAAGAAGTTTACTCTGCGAACGACCAGTACCAGTACCAAGTTTCGCTTTAGTGCTCCAGCCGATGGATTAAAAACCGCAAATTTAACGACTGCTGATTCAAGTGCGTTTTGCTCGGCTTTAGCGCTTGGTAAACTAGGTGGTACATGGACTATACCTAATACTTTTACAATCGATGCCGATGCAATGTTATACGTTAGATTTGAAAACATCAACTCTCTGGACGAGTTACAGCAATATTTGCAACGAACACCTATGTCACTAACCGCAATTCTCGCCACCCCCATAGAAACTCCGCTATCCCCTGCTGAAATTGCTGCTTACAAAGCCCTTACCGCTTATGCCCCTGACACCGTGGTGCAAGCCAGCGATGGCGCAGGCATCAAACTAGACTACCAGCGGGACGTAAATCTCGTCGTAAAAAATCTTGAGGACGCTATTGCGTCTATGACTACCACCTAAAGGAGGCACATTATGGCTATCAAAAGTAAAGCACGACATGACCTGACCCTGCGCAGTATTAAGCGCGAAATTGCCGCAGGCAGAGACGTTGCCTACTGGCTGGACAAGGCCTACAGCCATCTGGACAGCGGCCTGCTGACCGGGGATGACATTTCCGAGGTGGAAGCCCTGGCACAGGCGTACTATGATGCGCTGGATGCCGAGGACAGCAAAACAGACGAGCCTACCGAGGATGCAGAAACAGTTAGTTAAAGAGGGCTTTGGCTGACTATCAAACAGAAAGGACAACAAATCATGAGACTTTCAAACGGTGAAGTCCTGCTCCGCTGGCCCCTGGCCCAGCACATTATCACCGCGGGCTGGCTCTACAATGACGGCAGCCTGCACAGGGCGCTGGATTTTCGCGCCGCCGTTGGCACGCCGGTGTACGCCGCTGAGGCCGGCACGGTGGAGACGGCCTACCGCTGGAACGGCAAGCGCACCCAGGGCGATATCAACAGCTACGGCAACATGGTCAAGCTGCGCCACACGACCTACAAGTACGGCACATTGGAGACACTGTACGCCCACCTGAGCAAGCTCTGCGTGGCCCAGGGTGAGACCGTGCAGGAGGGCCAGCTGATTGGCTACAGCGGTGACACCGGCAACTGCTACGGCGCACACCTGCATTTTGAAGTGCGCTGGAAAGGCCAGCGCACCAACCCGCTGAACTGGCTGGACAACGATTTTAGCACGGCCAGCAATGCAGTCAAGCTTGGCAGCTACAGCAGCGTGACTGCCCCCGCACAGGACAAGCCCACCGCCAATACCAGCAAGCTGCAAACCATCACCATCGGCCCCATCAGCCTTGGTGATGCGGCACAGGTTTATGCGCTCTGCAATCAGCTGGGCCTGACCGCGGCAGGGCTGTACAAATCCAAGTGGGAGGACTGAGCATGAACGCAATCATCGTTGCCCTGATTACCGGGGGTTGCTCCGTTGTTGGCGTGGTCATCACCACCCTGGCAACCTCCCGCCGCGCGGAACAGCGGATGGTAACGGCCCAAGCGGTCACGGATGCCCGCTTGGAGGAGTTGACCCGCGAGGTCCGCGCACACAACAACTTTGCCCAGCGGGTCCCCGTACTTGAAGAGCAGATGCGCGTGGCAAACCACCGCATCACCGATTTGGAAAACAAAACCGCTTGAACACGAATACATAGGAGGAAATCATCATGGATTTTGCATCTTTTGGCATCGCATCCGTTGCCTGCATCACCGTCATCTGCTACCTTGCCGCTACCGCCATCAAGCAGACCCCGCTGGCAAATAAGTGGCTGCCGTCCATCTGTGGTGCCCTTGGCGGCCTGCTGGGGGTGGTCGCCATGTACATCAACGTGCCGGACTTTCCCGCCGCTGATCCGCTGACCGCGCTTGCAGTTGGTATTGTTTCCGGCCTTGCGGCTACCGGTGCGGATCAGGTTATCAAACAGGCCGGCAAGGACAACTGACCGGCAAGTTAAATAGTCCATAATAAAAGCGGCAGGCTTTCCCAATTTTCAGGGATTGCCCGCCGCTTATTTTGTTGTATTTGATCGCTAGTGACGTTTTATTTGTTCACAAATTAGACTTCATTTATTTCTATTTCAAGTTCGGAAACGGACAAAACAAAACGAACACATTACCTATCATCGTGATAAAAGTAGTGTGTTCGTCCTGATGGTTTATGGTGGACCATTCCCCACCCCAATCGAACACATTTTCACTCCTACATTCGTCAAAAAATTCATCCATGCCCCCGTTTTCTATGCTTGTAATCGGGATATCAGCCGGGGTCTTTTGGCCGAGAGGATTGAACCAGATCAGGAAATGATCATCGTACAGATCCACCCGCACCAGGAAGGTATCAAACAGGCTTGCCAAGTACTTGCTGTCGTTGATGTCACCATCCCGGTAGATGTGCAGCAGTGAAACAAAATTATCCCGTGTGATGGGTACCAGTTCGGCGCGGGCGTTTTCAATCTGGGCATTCAGGCGGCCCTGCTCCTGTTCCAGCTCCACCATGCGGGCCTTGGTGGTTTCGGTGATGACCCCCATCTCAATGGCTTTGAGCAGGTTGGCTGCGGAGGTTTTGACCGCGGCCAGCTGACCTTGCAGATCCTGCAGGTGCAGATCTTTTTCCTGGCGGGCATTGTAGGCCATGGTTGCATCGGCCATGTGCTGGATCATCTCGTCCGTCAGCATATATTGCTTGATGGCCTGTGCCACACTCTTCTCGATCTGCTCGCGGATCACGTTCTTTTTATCACAGGCGTGTTCCCGGCGGCGCTTTTGGCAGGTGTAATAGTAGTGCATTTCGCCAGAGCGGCTGGTGCCGGAAACGCCCGTCATGGGCCTGCCGCATTTGCCGCAGAACAGCTTGCCTGTCAGCAGATAATCCTCTGCCCCGGTATGATGCCGGCTGGATTGTGGGGTCTTTTTCACTTTCAACACCTCCTGCACACGATAAAACAGACCGTCCGAAACAATACGCGGAACGCCGCCTTCCACCCGGACGTCATCGTAAATATAAATGCCGCGGTAGCGCTCATTGCGGCAGATCGTATAAAAGCTGCTTTTGGTCCACGGGCCGCCGCGCTTGGTTTTGATGCCGCGCCGGTTCAGATCCGCCGCAATATCCACAAAAGGCTCCCGGCAGGCCACCCGCGTGTAAATTTCCTGAACCACGGCAGCCTGCGCCTTATCCAGCACAATGCGGCCGTTCTCCCCCGCCTTGTACCCCAATGGCAGCGCGCCGTTGCTCAGGCACTTGCTGGCATTATCCATCATGCCGCGGGTGATGTCCTCCGCCATGTTCTCGCTGTAGAACTGGTTGACGTTCATCATATTGCGCAGCGCAAAACGGCCGGCCGCGGTATCGTCAAAATCCTCTTCCGCGTAAAAGGTCCTTACGCCCCAGTCTTTCAGGCGGGCTTCGTTGGTCATGGCCTGCAGCATATTGCGGCCCATACGGTTGGACTTCCACGCCAGCACGCAGTCAAAGCAACCCCTTTCCGCATCCCGCAGCAGGCGCTGGAAGCTGGGGCGGCGGTCGGATTTGCCGCTGATGGCTTTATCCTCGTAAGTTTCCACCACATCCAGCCCCAGCCGCACGGCCAGTTCCCGGCAGGCTTTGACCTGCTGTTCAATGGATGCTTCCCGCTGGTTATGGGATGAATACCGGGCGTAAACTGCCGCCCGGCCATGGCGGGCATTTGGTTGTTTCTTTTTCATGGTATCACCTTTTGGGTTTGCAATCCTGCCCGCAAGGTGGTACAATACGATTGTCGGGTCGATTGTTCCATCTTTGGGCAAGCTGATCTATGGAAACGCCTTACAGTTGCAGCTGTGGGGCGTTTTTGTTATACTAATGTACGGATAGCCCCAACGATTGAATCTGTGTTCCAGCCAACTATATCGTTTGCTCTGGCTTGCAGATAATTGGGAACCCGCTCCTGACCCCAAGGCCTTACGACAATGATCGGCTTTCCCATTCGCACGGCCTCATCCACTTCATATTCCATCCAATGATGGTAAATAGCGTACATTCCGCCTAATACAAGCACTACTTGCGCATTGCTTATTTTTCTTGTAATTGCCCGCTTTATCTCTGCATCAGAAGCATTTATGCTAGAGAGTTCAAGCGGCTTTTCACTTGGGGCAGAATAATTGTAATAAGAAAAATATGGTGCTGCATCCAACAAGTTGACTAAGCGGTAGTAATCCGCACCATATTCCCACGCGTGGCTAATAAAAATTCGGTAAGGGTATAAGCCTGGCATTTTTTGAACATCCTTTCTATTGAATTGAGGTGACATTATGAAATTTCAGAAAAAACCTGTCATTGTAGACGCATATCAAACAAAGAAAGACCTTGACATCAAAACGCTGGAAGGCATAATGCACGCAGCACCGGGCGATTGGATTATCACCGGCGTAAATGGTGAGCAATATCCTTGCAAGCCCGATATTTTCGAGAAGACTTATCAGCTACTGGAAGAATGACTTTTCTTTTCTGATTCACCTGACGAAACATTATTCGTTTTCCACCTTGAACTTTCGGACGAAATAAGCGCTTCAACGTTTTTGACAAACAGTTGGTCATAACCTTCTTCTTTGCAATAAGGGAACGCTTTCATTTGATAAAGATATTTTTCATGCCGCAAAAGTTCGCAAGTGGATCGGTATTCTATCCAGTTTTCATGGAATCGGTACAATTTGCAAATTCCCTCTATAAGGGTAATAATTGCGCCGCCTATTCCAATCACCACAGCAATCAGCTTGCATCCTACTGCATATCCTGACAACAATGGAATAATCGCCGCGACGATCAGCTCCATCACTTGGAATCTTTTATACCACCTCTGCGCTTCGGCAGCCTTTTTGTCATACCATTCAATCTGTCCATCCAAACGGATTCTGATATAATCATCAATTCCATTTATTTCCTCTGCTTTTTGCGGTTCGCTTTCTTTCTGCTCCTTTTTCCAAAACATCTTTTATCACCTTCTTTAACGCTCTCGGTGTTGGCGCACCGGGGGCGTTTTTTATTTTTATCTTCTTCTCCGCCTCTTTTTCGGGCAGAAGAAAACCAGGATGGGTGCAAACACCAGAATGGCGGCAAACACCATGGCATATGCGCTAATAACCACGATTCCCGCCGCGACAACCAGCAGGGCAACTGCGGCGGCTCCAATGGCATACAGGGCAATTTTCAGGACGACCTTTAATATTTTCAGGATCATCCGCTTTCTTCTCTGCTCTGTTGATTCATACACGCGCAACAAGTCGTCCAGTTCGTTGCGCCCCCAAAGTTTTACCCCCAGGGAGGCCGCCATTTCCCTGGCGGCTGGGGTAAAATCCTGGTTTGTCAGAACCACCGGCACACTGCTGCCATAATAGGCGGCACCTGCATAAGCTTCCTGCACCGCATGGTTGCCAACGGGCGAATTGTACCGCTTGCACTGGATGGCATAGGATATCCCGTTGTTTTGTGCCAGAACATCAATGCCATAATCGCCGCTGGCCTGTGTAACTTGCACCTGTTTATAACCATTGGCCCGCAAAGCATCCGCACACAGATGCTCAAAATCATGGCCTTCCATGCCATCGCACCCCTGCACAGTGGAGACCTGGCGTTGAACCTCCGGCTGCGTTTCGACAATTTCCGGTACCAGTGGCTGCGCCGGCGTTTCTTCTGCCGGTGGCTGTACGAGTTTCTCCTCCGGTGCGCTTGCCTCCTTCACAGTGCTGCGATTGATCTTAATGCCTTTGGCTGTAGGGGCAGCTTTGGGCTTTGCATATGGCGGCAGCACCACCCGCGGTTGGGCCCCCTCATAAGGGCCAATAACTTTTGCCTGTTCCAGCTGGTCCAAAATGTGGGCCGCGCGGGCATACCCCAGATTGCAGCGCCGCTGCAAAAGGCTGGTGGAGGCATACCCTGCTTCAATCACGCACTGCCGTGCGTACTCATACATGGGGTCTGGCCATTCGTCGCTCTCTACCCTGCTGGCTTCCCGCACAAAATCGTCATCATAGTGGTGCCCAGTTGCCACGGGAGCGATCAGGGTTTCAATTTCTTCGTCGGTCAGTTCTTTGGTCTGCACCCGCACAGGGTTTGCATAGTTAATGGGAGAGAATAATGCCGTTCCGGGGATCGGCAGCAGTTCCGCCCCGGGGGCTCCCATCCGGTTTGCCGCGTTCTTTGTTGCCACGCGGAATGCAAGGCGGCTGGCAAATCCGGCAACAATCTCTTCCTCCGGAACCTGCCGGGCCGCCGCAATTATGTGGATGCCCACCGGGCGGCCCTTCTGGCAGATCTGCTGTATCTGACCCACACATTCTTTCTGCGCAAGCAGATCTTCCAGGCCGTCTATTACGGCAACAATGTGGGGCAGCGGCATTTCAGCCTGCTGGTTATAATCCTCCAGTTCCCGCGCGCCGCACTTGGCAAACACAGAGTAGCGCCACTGCAGTTCCATGCACAGTGCAAGCATGGCGCCGGCCTTTTTTTCCGGGGCGGAAACCAGCGGCATCAACAGGTGTGGCAGCTCCTTGAACTGTACGAACTCCACACCTGTCTCGTCTAACAGCACCAGCCGCAGCTGCTCCGCCGAGGCCCCATGCACCAAAAGCGCCGTCTGTGCCCGCAGAAAGCTGGAGCGTCCGCACCCATTCATTCCGCAAACCAACAAATGCGGCAGCTGATCCAGCGGGTATACCACCGCGTTTTGTGCTTCATTTGTTCCAATATACAATTCAAGAGGTTTTCGTTCCGGAATCGAACACATGGTACTTCCCTCCTGGCTGGTTTGATTCACTGATTAAAGTTTATCCCCCTGCACTGCGTCCAGTAGTGCAGGGCTTTTTTTATGTAGTCTTCGTCCAGGTCAAAATATTCTGCCAGCTGCCAGGGTTCTGTGTAGCCTGCCCGCATCGCCGTGCGAATCTCGTCCGGCGGCAGGCAGCGGCGGAATGCGTCCGCATCGGCGCGGTATTCGTTCTGCTCCACCAACTGGAACGGGCTGTCCACCTTATGCAGTGCGCCTGTGTGCAGGTGGCCCGATTCATGCAGCATTGCGGTACGCATCTGGCGCACGGTATGCAGACGCTTGAAATTCAGCACAACGGCATAATTCTGACCATCCCGCACGGTACAGGCCGCCCTCGGCAGCATTGCGAACGGCATAACATCCACATCATTTTGTTTGCAATATCCGTAAAAGTCGGACAACTGAAACACTGGATTTATTCCTCCTGCTTTTTCTTCGCCCGGCGATCCCGCATCACCTTGACCATATCGCGCAGCACTGCTTTGTCATCCTCGGAAAGCTCTTTGTATTCACCATAAAAAGCAATATCCACATCGTCCAGGATATCGTGGACAGGCATTTCTGTCTCCGCTTCCTGGCTTTCAGCTGCTCCTTCCAGGCGTTTGCGGTCAACGCCCAGTGCCTCCGCCAGCTTTATTAAGGTAGCTGGTTTTGGCGGTTTGTCAGTCGATTTCCAGCGCGCGATGTTCCCGCGGCTCATCCCGACCTGATCAAGCAGTGCTGACATTGCGATACCTTTTTCATCGCAGAGTGCTTGCAGCGTATCAAAAAACACTAAAATGCACCTCCGGAATTTGTGCAAAACGCAGAAGTGCAGAAAAGTGCATTAAATCACTTGCAAAGTGCACTTAAATGCCCTATAATGCACTTATGACATAAGGGCACCGCGTTAGTACTGATGTTTAGCAACTTCATAGTACTACAAAAGTGCACTTACGTCAATACAAAATGGAAAGAGAGGTGCATTTTTTTTGAACTTTTGGAACACTTTCACAAATTTATGCGTGCAGCATGGTGAAAGTGCTACCACCGTTCTCAAAACGCTTGGCCTGAGTAAAGGCAATGCCCAGCGCTGGAAGAACGGCGGCGGCCCTACCCTGGCAACGGCTGCTAAGATTGCCGACCACTTCGGCGTCCGCATTGATGACCTTGTGGAGCATCCCTAACAGCTATAACCATTCTACCACAACCCCTGTCCCATAGTCCGGACTTTGAGCCGGAAGGGCTGGAAATTTTTAGGAAGTGAAAGCTTGAAAAGAATCCGTCCTTACCTTCGTAACGCTTTTTCAAAAATCAGTGGCTATATGGACACGCATAGAGTGCCGTTATGGCTGTATTGCTTACCGGTTATCTTTTCCACAATGGCGATTGTTTTCTCTATTTTAGCAATGCTATTAAAGAGATAATGACGGCCATGAAAGAAAGCACGTTAGACAAAAGGATTCCAATCCATTTTCTTTTGTTTTCTTTTTGAAATCGTTCTTCTTCTCTGCGAAAATTCTCTCTTTTTTCCAGTTCCATATCTTCTTTGAATTTTAGGTAAAGTTTTCCCTTTTCTGTTATGTAATAGACATCATCGTATTCTTCGGGTTTGAATTTGGCAATAAGGCCAAGTTCTAAAAGGTGAGCGGAATCAAAAGAGTTTATCTTTGCAACATCAAAGCGAACAAGTGCTTCAAGAATTCTCTCATCTTTCATGCTTAACACGATTTTACCAAAGTCAAGCATTTTAACACGTCCTTTCCAAATGCGATTATATCAACATCCCCATCAGCCTATTCAAACTACTGCCATGAACCTTTTAATTCTCGTTATCAAGATACTCATTACTGAGCAGAAAGTCAATTTTTTTGACAACATCTGTCACATCTGCGAAAAAATCGAACGCTGGCTTATGCAGCATCGCTAAAAAGGAGACATCCCCTCATGAACACCGAAAAAGATTTCCCCTCTTTTGACCCAACAATCACCGCCCAGACCAAGGATGGCAGCACGGTTGAGATTGGAAGCATTGCTCCCGATTTCAGCGTCAAGATTTTCCCCGGCATCAACTTTGCTGACCTGGCCCACAATGCCATCCTGGGATCCGAGGACATGCACATCACAACCGGGTGCATCCGCAGCAAGTCCGGCAGCAGTACAATCTATGATCTTGACGAAGAGGAGGTTACCCCATGACCCTTTCCCCTCTCCCCGCCACCATCAAAATCACCACCCCCGCGGAGCCGGACCCATATGCTACGGAACGGCTGGCGGCAGCAACGCTGGATTTTTACCACCGCTTCATGCAGCGGCCCGATGCCCAAGAGTTGCTGGAACGCAAAAAAGCCGAGCTGCGCGCCCGCGGCGTGCGGCTGAACTGAAAAGGAGAACGACAATGCCCCAAACAAAAACAGCCGCCCCGGTGCTGCAACACCGGAACGGCCAGACGAAAAATTTCATCACTTGTATTCTACCCCACCTTGCCCGCATTTGCAAGGTCTGCGCCAATTTTGCCCTGCTTGGCTGTGGCCTGGGCGCGCTCTGCGCCGTAACCGCACTGGCCGAGGGTGGCGGGGCGGCTGCCCTGCCCGGGCTGGCCGCCTGCCTGCTGGGCGGGTGGGCTGCTATGATACTGCGGGAGGTGGCAGCGTGCGCGGAATCGTGATTGACCCCGGCGCAAAGCCGGAACCTTACCGCCTGCCGGACACCCTGCAGGAGCTGCAGCGCTTTATGGGCGGGTACGCACAGCGCTGCCCGATCGACAACAGATTTGCCGCGCTGTTTTACCTGCCGCAGGCCGGGCAAAGCCTGCCGACCCGGCATTACAAAGGCCGCTGGTTTTATGGGCGGCTTTGTATTGTTGGCTGGCACAAAACCAGCATGACCGACCTGCCCAAGCCGCTGGCCGAAGAGCTGCTGCAGAAATTTGAGCCTGTGGAAGTACAGGCATAAGGAGAGTTTACAAATGAAATATAAATCTGACGTGAACATCAAAATCAGCTGGAAGGCTGACGAGAACGAGATCAACACCGTAGCAGAAGGCTGCGAAGCCGACGTCCTCGACGTTCTTGCAAAGGTCACCGTTTCCATTTTGAGGAACACTTCCATCTGTGGGCTGAACGGCAAGGAACTGCTGGATGCATACATCGCATTTCTCACCCATTTGTACACAAAAGACCTGCCCGTTGAAGAGACATGCATCAAAATCCCCGCAAAGGCTTTTCTGGGAGGTGCGCAAGATTGACCGACTACATGATCTGCCAGAACCGGGACAACCACCTGCTGTACGCCTTAAAGCACGGCAGATTCTGGTTCTGGGACAAATCCCAAAACAAATGGGTGCCCAGCGATTTTGCCGCCCAGCAGTACGCCAAGGCCCAGACCAAAGAGCCTGACCTGACGCAGGAAGACTGGCTGGGGGAATGCTTCGGCATCCTGATGGATGACTACGAGGTACCGGACGATGTGGTAAAAGCCCTGCGCACACTGCCTAACAAGGAGGGAACACCATGCAAAGTGAACACGACTGCCCCGAATGCGGATGCTGCTGTGACTACGGCCGCCCCTGCTGCCACGTTGGCGGAGGAAACATCGACCACCCCGGTGGATGCAAACAGCTGCCCGCCGGACCCCTGCTCCCCTGCGGATGCTTCCGGTGCAATGTCAAGCCCGTCCGGTGCCGCAGCTGCCTGTTCGGCAGCGGAGTTTGATTATTCGGGGCTGGATGCCCAGACCGTTACCGACCTGCACCTGGCGGAACAGATCTATACTTCGGGGCGCAAACTGGCCGAAATGGGCCTGCGCCGCATGGCGGATGGCGTTTCCATCGCGCATGACGCACTTGTCGCAAATTGCGACAACTCGAAATACGGTAAACGCGGCGAAGATACATTTCGTCGTTGGTGTGCCAGTATGAGCATCAGCAAGGATGCGGCATATCGTCTGCTTCAAGTCTCTGCCCTGTTTGATTCCAGCAGCCCCCGCCAGCAGCAAGTGCTGGAAGAACTTTCCCCTTCCTTATTGTATGCCGCCGCCAAACCCAGCGCCCCCGCCAACCTGGTGCAGGCCGTCAAGGATGGCGACATCACCACCCACAAGCAGTATCAGGACCTGCTGGCCCAGCTGAAAACTGCCGAATCCGCCCGCGATGCCGCCCTTGCCGATGTCAACGGCCTGCACGAGCAGAACCGCCAGCTGCAGGCCGCTGTCACTGGTGCCCAGGAAAGCTACCGCACCGCCCACAAGAACGAAGATTCCGCCCTGCGCCGCGCCGCCGATGCCGAGCAGCGGGCCAGCGAGGCGGAAAAGCAGCTGGCCGGTGCCCGCCAGGTTGCCGATGCCGCCCGGATGCGTGCCGACAAATACCAGCGGGAAGCCGAGGCCGCCAAAGCGCAGCCGGTGGCCGCCGCTGTGGACGAGGATGAGATCAACCGCCGTGCCCACACCCTGGCCGATGAACTGACCGCTCCTTTGCGCAGCGAGCTGGAAGCCGCCAAAGCTGCCGCCGCCACACCGGAACAAATCGAGCTGGACACCCGCAACGCCTATGACAGCCTGCTGCTGGCCGGGCGCGCCATGCAGAACGCCTGGAAGTCCGTCAAGCCGCAGCTGGCCAAGCTGCCGCCGGACACCCGCGCCGGGGCCATCAACCAGCTGACCAACACCCTGACTGAAATTCAAACGGAGGCCATAAAATGTCTGTAAAAATCACGGCTCTGGAAGCCGAAAACGTAAAGCGCATCAAAGCCGTTGCCCTCACGCCCTCCCCCACCGGGCTGACCATTGTGGGCGGCAACAACAATCAGGGCAAAACCAGTGTACTGAATGCCCTGGCCTGGGCCCTGGGCGGCGAGAAGTTCCGCCCCACCGCCGCTGTGCGGGACGGTGCCCTTGCCCCGCCCCACCTGAAAGTGATCCTGTCTAACGGCGTTGTGGTGGAGCGCAGGGGCAAAAACAGCAGCCTGACCGTGACGGACCCCACCGGCCAGCGCAGCGGCCAGCAGCTGCTGAACGCTTTTGTGGAGCCGCTGGCGCTGGACCTGCCCCGCTTTATGCAGGCCAGTGATAAAGACAAGGCCGACACCCTGCTGAACATCATCGGTGTGGGGGATGCCCTGACCAGCCTGGACCGGGAAATCAAAGCCCTGTACGACCGCCGCACCGTGATCGGCCAGATCGGCGCCCAGAAACGCCACGCCGCCGAGGAGCTGACCGAGTACCCGGACGCCCCGTCCGAACCCGTCAGCGCCATTGAGCTGATCCAACAGCAGCAGGAGATTTTGCTCCATAACGCCGACAACCAGCGCCAGCGCGACCGCCTGACCGAGATCACCCACGCCAAACACCGCGCCATGGACGAGCTGACCCGCCTGGACGAGCAGCTCAAAAACCTGCAGGAGCGCCGCGGCCAGCTGCTGGAGGAATACAATGCCGCCTGCCTGCAGGAAGAAGCCGCAACAAAGACGGTAGCCCAGCTGCAGGATGAATCCACCGCTGAACTGGAACAGAGCATCCGCAATGTGGAGGAGATCAACCGGCAGGTGTCCGCCAACCTGGCAAAATCCAAGGCTCAGGACGAAGCCGAGCGCTATACGCAGGAATACACCGCCCTGACGGAGCAGATCAAGGCAAAGCGCACCGCCCGCATGGATCTGCTGAACGGGGCAGACCTGCCCCTGACCGGCCTGGGCGTGGAGGACGGCAGCCTGACCTACAACGGCAAGCACTGGCAGGACATGAGCGGCAGCGACCAGCTGCGGGTTGCCACCGCCATTGTGCGCCGCCTGAACCCCGACTGCGGCTTTGTGCTGCTGGACAAGCTGGAACAGATGGACCTTGCCACCCTGGCGGAGTTCGGCAGCTGGCTGCAGGCCGAAGGATTACAGGCCATTGCCACCCGCGTTTCGACCGGCGGGGAATGCCAGATCATCATTGAGGATGGCAGGGTGAAAGACGCCGAAGAGCCGCCCGCCCCCAAGGCATGGACGAAAGGAGCGTTCTGAAATGAGCAAATATGAAATCACATCCGGCACCATTGCCGCGCCGGTCAAAACTGTTCTGTACGGGCCGGAGGGCATTGGCAAAAGCACTTTTGCCGCCCAGTTCCCCGCGCCTGTGTTCATCGACACCGAGGGCGGCACCAAGCGGCTGAACGTTGCCCGCCTGCCTGCGCCCACCAGCTGGGCCATGCTGCTGGACGAAGTTGCCGAGGTCAGCCGCGGCAGCGTGCCCTGCGGCACCCTGGTGATCGACACTGCCGACTGGGCCGAACGGCTCTGCATTGACGCTGTCTGCGCCCGCGCCAAGGTCAAGGGCATTGAGGATTTCGGGTACGGCAAGGGCTATACTTACGCGAAAGAGGAGTTCGGCAAGCTGCTGGACGCCCTGGAAGAGGTGCTGAACACCGGGCACAACGTGGTGGTTCTGGCCCATGCCGCCATCACCAAATTTGAGCAGCCCGACGCCGTGGGCAACTATGACCGCTGGAGCATGAAGACCAGCAAGCAGGTCGCCCCTTTGCTGCGGGAATGGTGCGATATGCTGCTGTTTGCCAACTACAAAACCGTGGTAGAAAAGGCCGGCAGTGCCCCCAACGCCAAGAACAAGGCCAGCGGCGGGCGGCGGGTTCTCTACACCAGCCACCACCCCTGCTGGGATGCCAAAAACCGCTTTGGCCTGCCGGAAGAACTGCCCTTTGAGTATGCCAGCATCGCCGCCTGCATCCCGGACCCGCACCCCGGCGCAGCCCCCGCGCCGCGCCCCATCATGGCAGAGG
>ERZ1034913.746-NODE-746-length-23270-cov-42.062933_pt1 | contig 23270 bp, 15 predicted proteins | sample MGYA00520697_ERZ1034913 | MGnify/ENA primary metagenome ERZ1034913 (study PRJEB33766, sample SAMN09781786) | gut metagenome | biome: gut microbiome | host: Homo sapiens | place: Madagascar | study: EMG produced TPA metagenomics assembly of the PRJNA485056 data...
CCCCCACCCCACCCCCAGCCGCCACGGAGGCATCTCCCTCCTCCGTGGCGGCACTTTTGTGCGTAGGGGAGGAAGGGCCGCCACGAAATCGGCCCATCTACTACGTTTATCCCCTTACCCCCAACCATGCCAAAAAACGCGAAAACAAAACCGCAGGTAGAACGCCTGCGGTTTTGTTCAAAACGAAGGCATGGTCAGGGGTATCGAGTCAAACGTAGTAGATGGGCCGATTTCGTGGTTGGCGCCGCCAAATGATCCCCCGGGGACGGAGGAAAACGGATCATTTTTGGCCCCACGCGGCTGGTGGGTGCGTTCGCGCAGGACCGTTCAAACAAAACTATGCCGGTTTACGGGGCTGAGTCACGAGTCCCCAACCATGCCGATATTCGTGAAAATAAAACCGCAGGTAGACGAGCCGTCATTTTGCAGAAAACGCGGGTATGGATGGGGGTCCTGAGTTTAGCCCCGTAAACCGGCTTAGTTTTGAAATGGCATTAAATCGATGGCAGCCATTTTGCTATGCCGGAGCGGTCGGCCACTGGTCAATTACCCCCGCAGGTAGGCGATGGCGATCTGCGTGCGGTTGCGCAGGCCCATTTTGGCCAGGATCGAGCTGATGTGGTTGCGCACCGTGCCTTCTCCCATATAAGCCGTGGCGGCAATCTCCTTGTTATCGAGGCCGCGGGCGATGAGCTCGGCGACTTCGAACTCGCGGTCGGTCAGGCTGGCAAAGGCTGCGGGCCGGCGGGGCGTGCCCGTCTTGTCGCCCATCCCGTCAAAGTCAACATCTTCGATCGCCTTGCCCTCGAGCACGCGTTTGCCATCCATGACCTGTGCCAACGCTGGCGGAATGGCGGCGACATCGGTCTTGATCAGGTAACCGCGGGCGCCCAGCTTGAGCGCCGATACAATGTACTCGTCATCCGAGAATGTCGTCAGAAACACCACGCGTGCCGCGGGGTCGTGCTCAAGGATCTCGCGCGCCGCCGAAAGGCCGTCGCGCCCCGGCATCTGAATGTCGAGCAGCGCGATATCGGGTGCGAGTTCGGCGTAGAGTGCCACCGCGTCGTTGCCGTCGGCTCCGGTGCCCACCACTTCGATCTGCGGCTGGGCGCCCAGGATAATCTTGAGCGAATCGACTACCAAGCGGTCGTCGTCGACAACTATGAGCCTCATCGGGCGTCATCTCCTTGCTGTTTGGGGACGGTGGCAAACACGCGCCAGCCGGGGGCACCGGCGCGCAGACCGGCGGTGAAGGTTCCGCCAAGCGCCTCGACGCGCTCACGCATGGAGACGAGCCCCATGCCTTCTGCGACGTTGCTGCTGCTCGCCGGGGTCGCGTCCGCGCCATCATCGGTAACGATGAGCTGGTAAAACGATGGATGCTCCATGCACCGCACGGTAATGGTTTTGGCATGGGCGTGGCGCATGGCGTTGGACAGCGCCTCGCGCAGCACCGCCGCAAAGCAGTTGCCGACGTTGGCGGGCGCATGCTCGGCCAAAACCTCAAGCTCAATCTGCGGACCGCTGTCCGAGCGTGCGCCTTCAACGATGCGTTCGAGCTGCACGGAGAGGTTGGTTGCATTGTCGTTGAGCGCGTGGACGCTGGCGCGCACGAGCTGGAGCGCCTCGTCAACGGTGTATTTGACGTCGGCGAAATCGGCGGCAACGCCGGGCTCGTTGGCATGGACCACGCGCAGGGCTTCGGTTTGAAGCGAAGCGCGCGTGAGCTGGTGGCCCACGTTATCGTGGATCTCGCGCGCGATGCGGGCGCGTTCGGCGAGCGTCGCGAGCTCGACTTCGTAGTCCTGGCGGTCGGCGAGGTCGCGGTTGCGTGCCTCGAGTGCCAGGGCGCGTTCTTGCAGCTTGTCGCGGGTGCGACGCATGCGTTCCTGTTCGCGCTCCAGCTGCGCGGTGCGCAGCGACAGCAACGTGGCGGCGACCGAAAGGATGGCGGTTAGCAGCAGCGTTCGGGTGGTGAGCCCGCCGCCGCGAAGGTCCGCGACGAGCGCACAGGCAAAGACAGCGCCGACACCCAGCGCGGCCCAGGCGTGCTCGCGGCGCACGCGCCGCGCGATGTCATAGAGGGCGAGAGGCGCAAACGGCACAAACGGCGGCACGAAAACGGCCGCGATGATGTAGACGTAGCTCGCGGTCTCGCTTGCACGGCGCGTGCGTTCCTTCTGTGCGAGCTCGGCCAGTGAGGTGGCAATAACGCCAAGGCAAAACGCCGCGACCAGGCGAGCATCCACAGCAAGGCCCGTGGCGGCTGCGATGCAGCACGCCAGCACGATCGATTTGTCGAATAGCCTGTTCATACGGGTATTGTACGCGATGGCGCGCGCGGGGGAGGCCCCACCGGGAGCAACCGTGACATTTGTCCCAGCAAGGGGGACCGCGACTATATCTCGCCGACAATCATTTCACCTGAGCATTTTTGGTAGCTGTATCTATCATTTTTGCTAGATACAGCTACTATTTTTGCTAGATAGATTTATCAAAAGGAGGCTCTAGGTGTATAGGCGCAAGATATCGACCGTGTTACAGCAAAGACTCATGGGGCCGCGTTCCTTTATTCAGGTGGTTATGGGTCCCAGACAAACTGGCAAGACCACGGCCATCAAGCAGGCGGTCAAGGCTTGCGGGCTTCCGTGTCGCGTGGCGAGTGCCGATTCGTCGCGCGAACTCGCGGGGGATTGGATCGACCTTGAGTGGCGCCAGGCTCGGCAGCTGACAAGTAATGGCTCGCGTGCCATCCTTGTGCTCGACGAGATACAAAAGGTTACGGGTTGGTCCGAGACGGTCAAGGCCCTGTGGGACGAAGACTCTTGGAACGACACCGAGCTTCTCGTGGTGCTGTCCGGTTCGTCGAGCTTGCTTCTCGGCAGTGGGCTGACCGAATCGCTTGCGGGGCGATTTGAGCTACTGCGTTCGACGCATTGGAGCCTATCCGAGATGTCCGAGGCGTTTGGCTATAGCTTCGAGGATTATCTGATGTTTGGCGGGTATCCGGGTGCCACGATTCTCAAGAGCGATGTCAATCGTTGGCGAGAGTATATGCGCGATTCGATCGTGGAATCGACAATCTCGCGCGACGTATTGCAGATGGAAGACGTGCGCAAGCCGGCGCTCATGCGAGCCCTCTTTGAGCTGGGCGCGCAGTATTCGGCGCAGGAGATATCGTATCGAAAACTGCTGGGGCAGCTCGACGATAAGGGAAACACTGATACCGTGCGCCATTATCTTGATCTGCTGTCCAAGGCGGGCATGATGAGCGGGTTGCAAAAATACGACGCCAAGCAGGTGAGGTCGAGGGCAAGCTCGCCGCGACTGCTTGTGCATGATCCCTCATTAATGTTCTCGATGTGGCGCGGGACGGGTGACTTGTTGGCTGATTCTGCCCTGCGAGGGCATTTGGTCGAAACTGCGGTGGGCGCCCGGCTCATCGCGCGTGCTCAAACAGAAGGCTTTGAGCTGTATTGGTGGCGTGAGGGCAATCTCGAGGTGGACTTTGTGGCGAAGCGCGGCGATGACGCCCTTGCGGCGATCGAGGTTAAAAGCGGCCGCGTGTCCAAGAGCGGTATGACTGAGTTTTTGGCGCAGAACCCTCAGGCGAAGCCGATGATTGTGGGCGATCGTAACGTTTCGGTTGAGCAGTTCTTGCGGGATGAGGTGGAGCTGTTTTAGCTGGTGATTGCTACGTCGCGGACGGGCCAAAGTAATCAGAAATGCAAGCCCCACTTACTTAAGATTTGGGACAAACACATCTGATTGCTTTGTCCCGTGGCGATGCCGGTTCTGTTGGCGCCGCACTTGTGACAAAGCTCACTGGTGCGGGCCGCCCGCTCCTGCGATGATGCAATCGTACCGGGCCGCAATCAACGGAAGGGCCGCCTCATGACTGACATCGTCCACGTCGAAAATCTCGTCAAGCGCTATGACGATCTTATTGCGCTCGACCACTTTAACCTGAGTATTGCCCCTGGCGAGATCTTTGGCCTGCTGGGCCCCAACGGCTCGGGCAAGACCACGTCCATCAACTGCATCCTGCAGCTGCTCGCCTACGACAAGGGCACCATCGAGCTATTCGGCGAGCGCATGACGCCCGCCCGCTACGACCTCAAGCGCCGCATCGGTGTGGTGCCGCAGCAGGTGGCGGTGTTCGACGAGCTCACTGTGCGCGAGAACATCGACTATTTCTGCAGTCTCTACGTCAACGACCGCAAGCGCCGCCGTGCGCTCGTGGACGAGGCGATCGACTTTGTCGGTCTGGGCGACTTTGCCAAGTTCCGCCCCGGTAAGCTCTCGGGTGGCCTGGCGCGCCGCCTCAACATTGCCTGCGGCATCGCGCACAAGCCCGAGCTCATCTTTTTTGACGAGCCCACGGTGGCGGTCGACCCACAGAGCCGCAACGCCATCCTGGAGGGCATCTGCCGCCTGCGCGACGAGGGCGCCACGGTGGTGTATACCAGCCATTACATGGAGGAAGTCGAGCAGATCTGCAGCCGCATCATGATCATGGACGGTGGGCGCGTGCTGGCGCAGGGCACTAACGACGAGCTCAAGCGCATGATTCAGATGGGCGAGAAGATTTTAATCGAGGTCGGCGAGGTTCCGAGTGCGGCGCTCGGTGCCGTCGCAAGCCTGCCGCACGTTCTGGACCTTTCGGCAACGGCGGGACAGCTCACGTTTTCGTGCGAAGCGAGCCCGCACAACCTGACGGACATTCTCGATGCGCTGCGCTCGCGTGACGTGCCGCTCGGCCGCATCTATTCCGAACCGCCGACTCTCAACGACGTGTTCCTCGAGATCACCGGCCGCGAGCTGCGCGACTAGGGGGCGGCCATGTTCAACACCATCATCACCACGCTCAAGACGCTATTGCGTCGACCGAGTACATGGGTCTGGGGCGCGATCTTTCCCATTGCGCTTTCAACGATGTTCATGTTTATGTTCGCGAACCTGAGCTCCGACGGCAAGGTCGACCCGGTGCCGGTTGCCGTTGTCGCTGACGAAGCCTGGGGCGCTTCGTCCTTTAAGGACGTGACGGACTCGCTTGCCAAGGAGGGCGACGATCAACTGCTCGAGATTCACGAGTGCGAGGATGTGACCGCCGCGAACCGTGCGCTCAAGGCCGGCGAAGTCGCGGGCATCTACACGGTCGACGCTGCGGGCACGCCCAAGCTCACGCTGCTTTCGAGCTATGACAGCTCGCGTGCGTCGACCGTGCTTACCGACCGCAGCATCCTTGAGACGGTGGCAAGCTCGTATACGCAAAATGCCGAGCTCATGTCCCAGATTGCCCAAGACAACCCGGCCGCCCTTGCCGACCCGGAGGCGGTTGCGCGCGCCCTGTCGCTCGAGGGCGGAACCCGTCGCGTGAGCTTGACGCGCACCACGCCCGACGGCACGACCATTTACTATTACGCGCTTTTTGGCCTGGTTGCGATGATGTCTGCCGAGTTTGCCGCTTTGAGCGTCGTCGACCTGCAGCCCAATCTGTCGGGCCTTGGCGCGCGCCGCTGCGTGGGCGGCCTTTCCAAGACGGCGTCGCTGGCCGGCATCTTTGTCGGCTCGTGGCTGGTTTCCTTTGCCTCGATGGCGGTTGCGATTGGCTACGTGCGCCTAGTCGTTGGCGTCGACTTTGGCGGGCGCGAGGGGCTGTGTCTGGTGGGTGGCGCCGTGTCCGCGCTTGCCGCGACGGGCCTGGGCCTTTTTGTGGGCACGCTGCCCGTTAAGGGTGGCAAGGCGTCCAAGTCGGGCATCCTCACAGGCTTTGCCACCACGTGCGCCCTGTTCGCCGGCCTCTACGGCGAGCCGGCGATGGCGCTTGCCGACGATGTCGCCCGCGCCTGCCCGGCCGAGTGCTGGCTCAACCCCGTCAAGCTCATCTGCGACATGTTCAATCGCCTGTATTTCTTTGAGGACCTGGGGCCCTTCGCCGTCCGCGCCGGCGCGCTCGTCCTGATGGCCCTGGTGTTTGTCGCCGCCGCTACGCTGATCTTTGGAAGGAGCCGCTATGAGCACCTTTAAGACCGCGCTTCGCATGGCGCTGGCGCACCCGTTCTACCTGCTCATCTATACGGTGTTCATCTCGCTCATGGGCGTATTCATCGCGGCTTCGGTGAGCTGGAACTCGTCGCAGCTTACCGAGTACAAGCCCTACGACACCAACGTGATCGTGGTCGACCGCGACAATAGCGACCTTTCGCGGGCGCTTACCAAGCACCTGGGCTCACGCTTTGACCTGGTCACGGGCATCGGCGACGACGCGTACGACCTTGCGGACGCGCTCGCCAAGAGCAACAGCGCCAAGGGCAGTGCCGATTGCGTGTTCTTTATCCCGGAGGGGTTTGAGGACGATCTTGTTGCAGCCGCCCGTGCGGGGGAGGCCCTGCCCAAGCTCGACGTGACCTATGGTTCCGGCACCATGGCGGCGGCGCTTTCGTCCGCCGAGGCCTCGCGCTGGATCTCGCTCGCGGGCGCTGCGGCGGCGCTTGAACCCGCTGCCTCCAACGGTGACGTCGCAAGGGCCGCCGAGCACGCGGCCGCAAAGCGCGCGGAGGTCCAGATCGAGCAGGTCAAGGTCGACTCGACTGCTGCTACCACGCTCGAGTCGTACTTCAACTTTGGCGCGTACGCGATCATCTCGTCGGTCATCGTGTCGGTGGGACTGGTGTTTTCGGGCATGAACGAGCCCGAGCGCGTGCGCCGCATGGATGCCAGCCCGGTCTCTGAGCGCCAGCGTTCGCTCGCTGTGTTCGCGGCCGCCGCCGTGCTCACCGTCTGCATCTGGCTCGTGTCGAGCATGATGGGCGTCGTGGGCTTTGCCAGCGCGGTTGCCGAGGTCGGCGTGGGTCGCGTGTGCCTGGCGCTGGCGGCAACGTTTGCCCTGGCGTGCACGCCGCTGGCCGTTGGCTTTACGCTGTCGAGCCTGGGCGCGCGCGAGGAGCTGCTCAACGGCGTGGGTAACCTGCTTGGCATGCTCATGACGTTTTTGGGCGGCGCCTGGATGCCGCTGTCGCTCATGGGGTCGGCCGTGCAGACGGCGGCGCACTTTGTGCCGACGTATTGGGTGAACGACGCGATCGGCAAGGCGCTCGCCGCGGACCTGACGTCCACCGTGCTGGGCGACATCGCCTGCGATCTGGGCGTCACGGTGCTCTTCGCCGCCGCCATCGCCGCCGTAGGCCTGGCCCTCACCCGCGCCAAATCCCACGCCTAGCTACCTGGTCATCGGGGACGTTCTTAAACGGCTAGTCATCGGAGACAGTCTTTGTCGATTCGCCGGCCCGCCGGTCGTGCCGGCAAGGACTGTCCCAATATGTCGGCACTTGGGGACGTTCCTTTCCTGCCGGCACTCATTGGGGACAGACTTAAATGAGCGATTTCACTCATTTAAGTCTGTCCCCAATGAGTAGGTTGGAAAAAAATGCGCCTGTCGCTTAAAAATAGTTCGCCCGGGTTTACTATTAGCCTAGAAAAGTAGCAGAAGGCTAACAACGGGGGATAGCATGGCGACAAAGCGTGCCTACGTCCAGGTCAACGGACTCAAGAAACACTACGGCGACGGCGATGCGCGCCTGACGGTACTCGACGGCATCGACACGTCCATCAACCGCGGCGAGATCTGCGTCATGCTGGGGCCCTCGGGCTCGGGCAAGTCGACCTTTCTCAACCTGATCGGCGGCTTGGAGGATGCCGACGGCGGCTCCATCATGGTGGACGGCTGCGATCTCACGGCGCTCAAGCCCGCCGATCTGGGCGAGTACCGACGCCGCGAGCTGGGCTTTGTCTTCCAGTTCTACAACCTGGTGCCCGACCTTACCATCAAGGAAAACATCGAGGTCACGGCGCACCTGTCCAAAAAACCGCTCGACGTCGACGATCTGCTGCGTTCGCTGGGCCTCTACGAGCACCGCAACAAGTTTCCGCGCCAGGTCTCGGGCGGCCAGCAGCAGCGCTGCGCCATCGGTCGTGCGCTCGTCAAAAATCCGGGCCTGCTGCTGTGCGACGAGCCCACGGGCGCGCTCGACTACAAGACATCCAAGGAAATCCTGCAGCTCATGGAGGACGTCAACCGCACCTACGGCTGCACCATCATCATCGTCACCCACAATGCGGCCATCGCGCGCATGGCCAATCGCGTGCTGCGCCTGCGCGACGGGCGCATCGTCGAGGATGAGCTCAACGAGTCACCCGTCGCGGCCGCCGAGCTCGATTGGTAGGCGGCGCCATGACACCTCTCGCAAAACGTCTCCCGCGCGAGCTGCGCCGCAATATCGGCAAGTACCTGGGCATCTTTTTGCTTATGTGCGGAAGCATCGCCCTTACCTCGGGCTTTTTGCTCGCGGCGCATTCCATCGGCTGCCTCATTGACGACATGCGCGATGCGTACACGATCGAGGACGGCCGCGTGACTACCTCCTTCGAGGCCACCGACGAGCAGCTCAAGGCTGCCGAAGACGCGGCAAAGGACGTCGGCGGCGTTACGTTCTACAAGAACTTCTCTATCGACGCCATCATCAAAAAGGCGGCTGGCGACGACGGCACCAAGCGGACCCTGCGCACCTATGCGCACCGCGCTAAGGTGGACATTGCGTCCTACTGTGAGGGCAAGGAACCCAAGGCGGACGACGAGGTGGCCATCGACCGCGTCTTTGCCACCAATAACGACCTCGCCATCGGCGATAAGGTCGAGCTCGAGGGGCGCACCTATACCATCTGCGGGATCATGACGCAGCCCGATAGCCAGGCGTTGTTCCTCGACAATTCGGACTTTACGGTGAACACCATCACGTATGGCGTAGCCGAGGTCACCGACGCCGGCTTTGCCGCGCTTGAGGACGCCGGCGGCGCGCCTGCCTACACCTACTCCTTTACCTTTACCGATCGCGACCTCCCCACCGCGGATCGCATCGATACGGAGCAGGATATGGTCGAGGCGCTGGCCGATGCCGATGCGCGCGTGGACGATCTGATCGATGCCGATTCCAATCAGGGCATTGGCTATGCGCGCGACGACGTGGACGGCGACTCCATGATGTGGATGACGTTGCTCGACATCATCATCGTGATCATGGCGTTTGTCTTTGTGGTGCTCACCGACGCCACCATCGAGGAGGAGAGCGCCATTATCGGCACGCTGCTCGCCAGCGGCTATCGCTGTCGCGAGATCGTGCTGCACTACCTGGCACTTCCTGCCATCGTGGGCGTGCTCGCGGCACTTTTGGGTACCGCGCTCGGCGTTGCGTTCTTTACCGAGCCCATGCGCGGTCTCTACTACGGCTCGTACAGTCTGCCGCCCTTCCAGGTGTACTGGAGCTGGGAAATCTTTGTGAAGTGCGCCGTGGTTCCTGCCTCCGCGCTCATCCTCATTACGCTGGTGGGCCTGCTCCGCAAGATGGGCAAGACGCCGCTGCAGTTCCTTCGTCACGAGGCGAGTGGCAAGTCGGGTACCAAGCGCGGTCTGCGGCTGCCGGAACGCATGGGCTTTGTCTCCCGCTTCCGCCTGCGCGTCTTCCTGCGCAACCTGGGCAACTTCGCCACGCTCTTCGTGGGCATCGCGTTTGGGTCGCTGCTTTTGCTCTTTGGCCTGGCGATCCTGCCCACGATGACGCACTATGCGGACAACCTGGAGACGAGCCTGGTCGCCGAGCATCAGTACACACTCAAGGCGCCGCTGGAGCTCGAGGGCACTGCCGAGGAGCGCGAGCAGTGGTCGGCACTCGAGCGCTTGCAGTCGGTTGACGGCGCGCTGCTTTCTGCCGCCCAAGATGCCGATGACGAGCTTGACGGCGCGGCCGATGCGGCGCAGACGGCAGCCGATGCCGCGACCGCATCTCCGTCTGCCGAGAGCCTGACCGCAGCGCAGGATGCGCTTGCCAAGGTCCAGGACAAGAAGGATGCGCTCTACGCGCGCCTTGACGATCTTGCCGATGCCCTCGGCTGCAACCGCGATGAGGCCATCGATCTGATCGACAGGGCCTCTAAGATCGACACTGACAACGACGATATCCACCCGGTCAATACGACCGACAACGGCGCGGGCGCAATCGCGCAGGCCGAGAAATATGCCGTTTACCAGCTGCAGTACGACCGTGGCGACGGTAATGGCGAGGAGACGATTTCTGTCTACGGCATCTCGTCCGATTCGCGCTACTGGAAGGGCCTCAACATCGGCGATGGCCGCGTCGTCTTTGGCGGCGGTCTGCTCGATAAGTTTGGCTGGAGCGAGGGCCAGAAGGTCACGCTCAGCGACAAGTACGAGGGCGAGCATTATTCCTTTGAGTACGCGGGCAAGGACTGTGCCTGGGGCTCCAAGTCGGACATGAACATCTATATGAGCATCGATGACTTTAACGAGCTGTTCGACAACGACGCCGCCTACTTTAACGGCTATGTGAGCGACGAGAAGCTCGACCTCGATGCTCGTTACTTTGCCGGCGACACCACGCCCGACGACATGCGCGCCGTGGGTGACCAGTTCATCGGCATGATGAGCAAAATGATCGGAATGATGATCGGGCTCGCGGTGTTTATCTTCCTGCTGTTTATGTACCTGCTGACCAAAGCGGTGATCGACCACAGCGCCCGTTCGATCAGCTACATGAAAGTCTTTGGCTATCGCGATAGCGAGATCTCGCATCTGTACATCCGCTCGATCACGCTGTGCGTGGCGGCGTCGCTCGTGCTGAGCCTGCCCGTGATCATCGGCTCGCTTACGGCTATCTTCCGCTCTATGCTGCTCGCCTACAACGGCAATATTGAGATTTATGTGCCCGCTTGGTCCATGGCGGCGTGTGTCGGCATCGGCTTTGCGACCTATCTGGTCGTGGCGCTGCTGCACACGCGCTCCATCAAGCGCGTCCCCCTGGCCGAGGCCCTCAAAGTCCAAGAGTAGTCATCGGGGACAGACTTAAACGACCAAGAGTGGTCATTGGGGACAGGCTTAAATGACTGGTCATCGGGGACAGTCTTTGCCGATTCGCCGGTTCGCCGGTCGGGCTGGCAAGGACTGTCCCCAAGCACTCATTTAAGTCTGTCCCCAATGAGTGGCTAGGTGTTGCGCTTGACTTCGACCCTACTTCAACGGGTACCATCCTCTATGTCTGTAACGCCATATAGACCGAGGGGATAGATCTATGACCGCAACTGCACCCGCAGCACCCGCTAAGGTGTACTTCACCAACCTGCGCACGCATGCTCGCGAGAGCCAGCTCGACAAACTCAAGCGCCTCATTCGCCGCGCCGGTATCGAGCAGATCGACTTTGAGAACAAGTTCGTCGCCATCAAGATTCACTTTGGCGAGCTGGGCAATCTGAGCTTTTTGCGCCCCAACTACGCCCGCGCCGTCGCGGATGTCGTCAAGGAGCTGGGCGGCAAGCCCTTCCTCACCGACTGCAACACGCTCTATGTCGGTAGCCGCAAAAACGCGCTCGAGCATATCGATACCGCCTACCAGAACGGCTTTACCCCGTATGCCACGGGCTGCCAGATCATCATCGCAGACGGCCTCAAGGGCACCGACGAGGCACTCGTTCCGGTCGAGGGCGGCGAGTACGTGCGCGAGGCAAAGATCGGCCAGGCACTCATGGATGCCGACATCGTGATCAGCCTTACGCACTTTAAGGGCCATGAGCAGGCGGGCTTTGGCGGCGCCATGAAGAACCTGGGCATGGGAGGCGGCAGCCGTGCCGGCAAGATGGAGCAGCATGCCGCCGGCAAGCCGAGCGTCGATACTACCAACTGCGTAGGTTGCCGTGCCTGCGAGAAGATTTGCGCGCACAGCGCCATCACGTTTGACGGTACGCGTGAGCGCGAGCTTGCCAACGGCAGCACCCGCACGGTTCACGTGGCTGCCATCGACCACGATCGCTGCGTGGGCTGCGGACGCTGCATTGCGGCGTGCAACCAGGACTGCATCAAGCCCGACTATGATGCCGCGGCCGACGTCCTCAACTACAAGATCGCCGAGTATACGAAGGCCATTGTCCAGGATCGCCCCAGTTTCCATATTTCGCTCGCCATGGACATCAGTCCCAACTGCGATTGCCATCCCGAAAACGACACGCCCATCGTCAACGACATCGGCATGTTCGCGAGCTTCGACCCGGTCGCCATCGACCAGGCCTGCGCCGACGCCGTCCTGGCGTCCGAGCCGCTGCCTAACACCGAGCTTACTGACAGCGCGGCCAAGATGGAGCATAATCACGAGCATCTGGAGGGCGAGCAGGCCAAGGATCCCTTCTGCATCACGCATCCCGACACCGACTGGCGCGCGTGCATCGCGCATGCCGAGAAGATCGGCCTGGGCACGAGCAAGTACGAGCTCATCGAGGTCAAATAGCGCCTAGCTATTGGACAAAACAAGCGCCTTTGTAGCACAACTGTTAGTAAAAGCCGCCCGTGAGCACAGTGCCCACGGGCGGCTTTTTGGAAGTGCTAGGGGGTCAGATAGACCAGTAAACCGTACTATTTGCCTAAAAATTCTCGTCGAGGAAGCTGTCGACCGTGTTCCAGTAGAGTTCGGGGTCGACTTGCGCGCTCTTGGCGTGGGTGGCGCCGTGGATAGTGAGCTTCTGTTTAACCTTGCTGGCGCACGCGTCGTAGTTTTGGTCGAGCATGCTGTACGGCACAAAGGTGTCCTGGTCGCCGTGGATAAACAGCATGGGAACCGTCGCGTGTTTGAGTTGCTCCACACTGCTTGCCTTATGAAAGTCGTAGCCTGCGCGCACGTTGCACACCAAGTTTGCTACATCGAGCAAGGGAAAGCTGGGCAGGCCGAACACGTCCTTGAGCTGCAGAGAAAACTCGTCCCAAACACTCGTATAGCCACAGTCCTCGATAATGCATTTCACGTTTGCGGGCAGAGATTCCCCTGCCACGTTCATGGCGGTTGCCGCACCCATCGACTCGCCAAAGACCAGGATGCGCGCCTCGGGATCGGTAGCAACGATCCGCCCGATCCACGCGACGACATCGAGCCGCTCGGGCCAGCCCATGCCGATATAGTCGCCGCCGGAGCGCTCGTGGGCGCGGGCGGCAGGTGCGAGTACGTTCATGCCGCGGTCATGGAATCGTTTGGCGTATCGGGCCATACCGATGGGCTCATCGGTGTATCCATGTAGGCAGATAGCGTAATTGTGCGTGCTCTCTGGGGCGGCAAAATACCAAGCGGCAAGTTCGGTTCCGTCATCTGCGGTGAGGCTGCTGCTCTCGCGGTTCTCTTTAAACCATGCCCGCGCCTCGGTTCCCTCGGCATCCGGCTGCTCGCCTTCTTTGTCGTTCTTGCTATCCTGCATCATCTTCATGGTGTACGGCGCTTGGGGGTTCAGGGCAAAGTCAAACAAAAAATTGCCGGCAAACCCCAGCAGCGCGACAACGACTACCAACGTAACAATGCCGGCTATCTTGAGCTTTCGATGGGGGTGTGCGCTTTGAGGCATTTACGGTTCTCCTTATAGATGTTAATACATCAACATTTAAAACAAGCGCATTATGGATGTTCGCCGTTGATGCGTCAACAAGCAAAGAATGGGTAAACAAAGGGTCACGTATGGTGCAAATTTCGCACGTACCCAGACGCTTTGATATAGTGTTGAGAACTCTTTACGTTGGAGGATGTAACCGGCATGTCCGATTCGAGCGACAGTTCTAAGCCGCGACCCAAGACCGCGGCCGTTCCACACTACACGGTGGGCGAGGAGATCATGAACTCCGTCACCCATGGTGTCGGCTGCCTGCTGGGTATCGCGGGCCTGGTGCTCCTGATCGTATTCGCTGCCCTGCGCGGCGGAGGCCCGGCCCACATGGCAGCGGCGATTGTCTATGGTGTCAGCATTATTCTCGAATACTTGGCCTCCACGCTCTATCACGCGATTCAGCCCGCTCGCGCCAAACGCGTGTTTCGCATCATCGACCACAGCTGCATCTACCTGCTCATAGCCGGCAGCTATACCCCGTTTTGCCTCATCACGCTCGCAAACGACGGCGGCCCTGCGCTGTTCTTTGCCGTGTGGGCCATCGCCATCATCGGCATCGCACTCGAGTGCTTTTTGCGCGAGCGCCAGCCGCATTGGGTAAGCGGCCTGGTCTATCTGCTGATGGGCTGGCTCGTCGTCTTTAAGCTGCCCGAGCTCGTGTCGCTGCTCAACCCCGTGGCACTTGCCCTGCTCGCCGTCGGCGGCGTGTGCTATACCGCGGGCGTGCCGTTCTATATCGCCAAAAACGTGCGCTATCTGCACAGTGTTTTCCACTTGTGGGTGCTCGCCGGCAGCATCTTCCAGTTCATGGCGGTGATCCTCTTCGTAATCTAGCGACCGCGCCCACGGCCCCGCTCGCACGGGCGACCGGCGCAATTGCCCTATCCGTCACCTACGCTTACTACCCAACGTCCCGAATCTTGGAGGTTCGAGAAACTCCCGATGGACATAACCATCTCCCTTATTACCACGCTTGTCCTGACGCTTATCAACGGCTACTTCTCCATGTCCGAGATGGCTCTCACCACGGCTAAGCGCGCCGTGTTGGAGCACGATGCCGAGGAGGGCGATAAGCGCGCCGAGCGCGCCGTCCAACTCGCCGCCGACTCCGATCAGCTGTTGGCTACCATCCAGGTCGCTATCACGCTCGTGGGCTTTGCCTCGTCCGCCGTCGCCTCGACGAGCCTGTCCGACCCGCTCGCCACGTGGCTCATGAGCTTTGGCATCGCGCCGCTTTCCGCCATCGCGCGCGGCCTGGCGCCGGTCATCATCACCGTCGCGGTCGCCTTTGTGTCCATCGTGATCGGCGAGCTTGTGCCCAAGCGCATCGGCCTCGCTAACGCCGAGGGCGTATCCAAGCAGGTCGTGGGACCGCTTTCCGTGTTCCAAAAGATTGCCCGCCCGCTCGTGTGGCTGACCGGTGCCTGCTCCGACGGCCTGGCCCGCATCCTGCGCATCAAGAGCGCCGATGACCGCCAGAACGTCTCGGAGGAAGAGATCAAGTACATGGTCTCAGAGCAGGACGACCTGCTCGACGAGGAAAAGCGCATGATCCACGAGATCTTCGACCTGGGCGACACCGTGGCTCGCGAGGTTATGGTGCCGCGCGTGGACACCACCATGTGCGAGGACGACGAGACGGTCGCCGACGTGCTGTCCACCATGCGCCAGACCGGCTTCAGCCGCATCCCTGTCTATCACGAGGACCCCGACAACGTCGCGGGCATCGCGCACATCAAGGACCTGATCCAGCCCGCGCTCGACGGCAAGGGCGACCAGCCCATTGCCGACTTTTTGCGCGACGCCACCTTTGTGCCCGATACCAAGGACATCCTGCCGCTGCTGTCCGAGATGCAGACCTCGCACGACCAGATCGTGGTCGTCGTGGACGAGTACGGCGGCACGGCCGGCATCATCACCATCGAAGATATCGTCGAGGAGATCGTCGGCGAGATCGAGGACGAGTTCGACCCCGACAACAAGTACCTCACGCGCCTCTCGCGCCGTGAGTGGCTCGTCGATGGGCGTTTTTCGTGCGATGACGCGATTGAGCTTGGTTGGCCGCTCGAGGAAAGCGATGATTATGAGACCATCGCCGGCTGGATTTTGGAACTTTGCGACTCGGTGCCCGACATCGGAGAGGTGTTTGAGGTCGCGGGGTACAAGTTCAAGGTACAGTCGATGCGTGGCCAGCGCATCTCGCTCATTCGCGTGATCGCTCCGGCCGAAACCGATAAGAAGGATTCCGAGTCCTCGGCAGAGAAGCCGGCGGCGTCGGGTGTGGGCTCTGCGGATCCGCACGATGGCGACGAGTAGGGCAAGGACGAGTAGGGGAGAGTTATGGCAGGCCTGTTCAACATCCTTAAGGTCACCGTCAGCGAGGACAAGATTTGCGCGCACGTGCTGGTGAACCCCGGCATGCCGCTCATGACCTCGGAGGATATCGAGGCCACGGCGCGCGTGTACTACCTGGTGCCGGCGATTGCCAAGCACCTGTGCCTGGGCGATTCCGGCCGCGAGTTCCAGGACTGCATGGGTCAGACCGAGCTCTGCCACCTGCTGGAGCACGTGACGGTCGAGCTCATGAACGAGACCGGTCTTGCTGGCAGCATCTCGTGCGGTCGCACGCGCGTGAGCGAGCATGACGAGCGTGTCTTTGAGGTCGAGCTTTCGTGCCCCGACGACGCTCTGGCCATCGGTGCGCTGTCGTCGGCCACCTTTATGATGGACTGGGCGTACCTGCACGCCGACCAGCCTGCCCCCGACGTGGAGGGCACGGTCGCGGGCCTGCGCAACCTGGTGCTGGGCATGCGCGCCGAGGCCGAGGGCAAGGATCCTCACGAGGCCGTCGCTGCTGCGAACGGCGAAGATGCTGCCGAGGACGAGGGCGCTGACGAGGGCGATGTGCCGGTCGACGCCGAGCCCGTTGCCGATGCGACCGCCGAGCCCGTTGCCGCCGAGCCCCAGGGCGTCCCCAACTTTGACGACGAGCCCCAGGTGGCGATTGATACCGAGGGCGCGGTTGCCGAGAACCACGAGGCCTCCGCTGCCGTCTTTGGCGGTGCGGCGACGGTTCCGGCAGGACCTGCGCATGAGGGCGGCTTGCCGCTCGTGGACGGCGCCGGCGAGGACTCGGGTGCCACGGTGACCATGCCGGCTATGCCTCAGGAGTAGGCCTACGCGTTTATCACCATCACGTACCTGCGTCTTTGCCGTACGCAGATGAGCGGAGCGGCAAGTGATGCGCTGCGGGTATAATGGACAGCATTCAAACGGTGGGCACCGACGTGCCCGCAGGAGAGGAATGATCATGGGTAAGACTTTCAGCTTTGTCTCCGGCGCACTTTTTGGTGCCGCTGCCGGCGCTATTGTCGGCGTTGCTCTGGCCCCGCGCTCGGGCGCCGAGACCCGCGCCATGGCTGCCGATATCGCCAACGACGCCTGGGACAATATGCTCGACACCTACGAGCACAGCGCCGAGGAGGCCCGTGCCGCGGTGAATGACTTTGGCCCGATGGTCGACGCCAAGACCGACGACCTGCGCGCCAAGGTCGACCTGGCCCGCGAGCGCATGGACCAGCTGCGCGAGCAGCTCAACGACGCCATTTCGGGCGGCAACGTGACGCCTGCCGCCGACGTCGTGGTCGAGAACGCCGTCGAGGCTGATACCGAGGCTGCGGAGCCCTCGACCGAGGCATAATGCGCGCTGGGGATTTTGTCGGCGCCAAGATCTATCGCAAGCCTACCGAGGACAAGCGCACCAAAAAGGACGGCACACCGCGCAGCCCTAAAAAGCTCGGAAAGATTCACTTTCCGGTCTTTACCCCGGGCGGTACGCGTGTGGTCGGCTTTATGGTCCGCCAGTCCGATATCGCGGGCATGATCGAGCGTCCCGACCGATTCGTAGCGCTCGACGCCATTGGTGTCTACGAGGGCGCCATTGCGGTCGATGACGTCAAGGACACGTACGATGCCGCCGCTGCCAAGCGCCTCGACATCAACCTGGACGATTGCATCATCTGGGTCGGTATGGACGTGCGCACGGAATCGGGCGACGTCGTGGGCTATTGCTCGGACGTTGAGTTCAAGCCACGCTCGGGCATCGTGCAGGCATTCTATGTGACCGCCGGTGCTGCTTCGAGTGTTTTGGTTGGTGACACGCAGGTGCCGCCGACGATGCTGCGCGGCTATGCGGACGGCGCGATGATTGTTTCGGACGAGGTCAAGTCGCTCGGGTATTCGGGCGGTGCGGCTGCCAAGGCTGCCGAGGCCAGCGTCGTGGTGGGCGACAAGGTCAAAAAGGGCGCCAAGGTGCTCGACGACAAGGGATCGGTTGCCGTGGACAAGGGCAGTCGCGCACTGGGCAAGCAGCTCGGCAAGACGCGCGGCATGTTCAAGGCCTTTAAGGACGAATACCAAAAGGCGAGCGGAGGCTCGTCAAAAGCTAGCAAATAGCGACGTACCAAATGATGGGAGGCAAGCCGGAGACCTGTTGCTCCGGCTTGCTGTGTTTATGGGGGAGGGCACATGCGCCAAAACGGATCCAACTTAAACGGGCGTTCGGGTGCGCGTCCGACGGCGCGCCGCGACCTGGGGCAGCTGCCCAGCGGTCAGCGCAAGCGCCACCGTAAGCCCGGCGCGATGTACCTCAACCATAGCCGCGGCTTTAGCGACCGCAGCGCTCACATCGGCAACAGCCGTACGCCCCGTCGTTCGTCTCGCCTGCCCTATGCGCTCATCGCCGTGGGCTGTGCGCTCGTGCTGTTTATCGCTGCCGTCGTGGGCTACGTCAACCGCAGTGTGGACGTGGAGCTCAACGGCCAGAAGACCGCGGTGCGTGTGGGCTCTACGCTGCAGAATCTCATCGACGACCAGGAGTTGACTGACACCTACGACGCAGGCGACCTGCTGGCCGTCGATGACAGCGTGCTCAAGCGCCATGGGGGCGAAAAACTGTCGGTGAAGGTCGACGGCAAGCGCGTGAAACAGGGCAAATGGGATAGTCGCGAGCTTACGGGCGGCGAGAAAGTGACGGTCAAGGACGGCCGCAACACCTACGAGAAGCACGAGGTCCAGGCCACGACCATCGAGCCCAAACTGACGGTCGAGGGCACGGGTGCCATTGAGTATGTCAAAACTTGGGGCGTCCAGGGCCGCTCCGAGGTGTGGGTCGGCGAGCAGTCGGGCAAGACGCAGGACCGCGGCGAGGTTGTGCCCGCCGCCGACTGCGTAGTCGAGTGCGCAAGCGTAGCGCCCAAGGGCAACGAAAAGTATGTGGCCCTGACGTTTGACGAGGGCCCGAGTGGCGCGACCAAGCAGATCTTGCAGGTGCTCAAGGAAAAGGGCGTCACGGCGACGTTCTTCCTTTCGGGCGATGCCGCGGAGGCCTCGCCTGCTACTGCCAAGGCGATTGTCGATGCCGGGTGTGAGATCGGCTCCAACAGTTACAGCGATGATTCGCTCAAGGGCGAAGATCGCGAGACGGTGCGCAATCAGATCACGAAGGGCACCGAGGCGATTAAGTCGGCGACCGGCGTTGAGACGATGCTGTTGCGCGCCCCGTACGCCGCCTTTGACGAGCAAAACCGGATTGACTCGATGGACCTGGTGTCCGCCGTGGTCTCGTGGAATATCGACTCGGGCGACTGGCTGCTCAACGGTGCCGACGAGCAGGTCTCGACGGTGCTCGATTCGGTGACGCCGGGCAATATTGTGCTGCTCACCGATAGCGACGAGTGCGCTGAGCAGACGCTCGAGGCGCTGCCGCAGATTATCGATGGCCTTGTTGCCGACGGCTACAAGATCGTGACGCTCAGCGACCTGGTCAAGACAGACACGGCGCTCAGCAAAAAGCTCACCTCGCTCACCAAGGTCACCATGCCCAAGAACGCCGTATTCCCCCAACTCGCCGAGGACGACGACACCACGGAGTAGTCCCCAACGACTATGTCACGGATACGTCAGCGTTTGGTATGCCTGCAATGTGCAGCGCATAAATTCGATGCCGCAGGGCGATGCTGATGCTATAGTTACTGCGGTTAATGAGGGTCAAGAGAAAGGTTACAGGTGAAATCCAAACCTCGACCATACAGTCGATGACCCCATGCAGGTGCTTTTTGCGCATGCACGGGGTGTAAGCGTCGAGCGGCGTGCCGCCCGCGCATGCGTATACATATCCAGAAGCCCCCGGACGCCGCACGCGCGGCCGCGTCCGGAGGAATAATGATGGGGAGCACCATTGAATTATCTGAGTGAGATGCTCAAATTGCCGGTCTTGGACGTCGATGGCGAAAAGCTCGGCGTTGTGAACGATTTTGGCATTGCAACCGGCGAAGTTTTTCCGCACGTGACGTCGCTCGCGTTCCGCGGTCCCGGCAAGACGCCGTTTATGATCAGCTGGCGCAAATGGGTCGACCGTATCGACGAGACGGGTGTACACCTTAAGTCGCCGGCCACCGAAATCCGTTTTTCGTACCTGCAGCCGACCGAACTCTTGCTCGCCCGCGACGTGCTCAACAAGCAGATCGTCGATACGCAGGGCATGAAGGTCGTGCGCGTCAACGACATCAAGTTCTCCATGTCGGGCGAAAATCAGCTGCGTCTGCTGGGCGCCGAGGTCGGCGCCCGCGGTCTGCTGCGTGCAATCAGCCCCGCGCTCGAGCACGTCGTCGAGGGCTTTATGAAGCACCTGGGCAAGCCGCTCAGCGAGGACATTATCGCCTGGTCTTATATGGACCTGCTCGATCGCTCGACTAAGAACATCCAGCTCTCGGTGTCGCACAAGACGCTTGGCGAGCTGCATCCTGCCGACATCGCTGACATCATCGAGCAGCTCGACCCGCGCCTGCGCGCGCAGGTGTTCGCGCAGCTCGATACGGCACAGGCCGCCGAGGCCATCTCGGAGTTCGATGACGACGAGCTCATGACCGAGATGCTCGAGGGCCTGTCCGACACGGACGCATCGTCGATGCTGGCCATGATGGACCCGGACGACGCTGCCGACCTGATCGACGAGCTCGATTATGAGAAGGCCGAGAAGCTCCTGCGCCTGATGGGCGTCAAGGAGGAGAAGGCGATTCGTAACCTGCTGGGGTATGAGGACAACACCGCCGGCCGCATCATGACCTCGGAGTTTGTCTCCCTGCCCGCCACGGCAACGGTCGGCGATGCTATCGAGGCGATTCGCAAACTCGACGAGGACTTTGAGAGCGTCTACTACGTCTACACCGAGGATCCGAGCGGCATGCTGACGGGCGTGCTTTCGCTGCGCACGCTGATCGTTGCCGACCGCGACGCCACGCTGGGCCAGCTCGCCTATCGCGATCTGGTCTACGTGTCGCCCGACGAGGACCAGGAAGACGTGACGGACGAGATGACCAAGTACGACCTGGTTGCCATTCCTGTCTGCGACGAGAACCGTCATATCCTGGGTATCGTGACCTTCGACGACGCCATGGACGTTATCGCCGAGGAGCATCAGGAGGACCTGCAGATCGCCGGTGTCGGCTCGGGCGATAGCGCGTCGGACGATTCGACGAACGTGCTCAGCTGGTTCGTGCATCGTCAGTACTGGGTCGTCGTGTGGGGCATCGCCTCGTGCATTATGGCGACGGTGCTGGGGACGGCGCTGGGCTCCGCGCATCTGGTGGTGTTCCCCATGTGCGCCATGCCGCTCGTGCTGCTGGCGGCCTCGCGCATGGTGTCGTTCGTCAAGAACTACTTCCTGGAGTATGACGGTCACGACGACGAGCCCAAGCCGTATCTGGGGTTCTTCTTCCAGAGCACGGGCATGGGCCTGATTCTGTCACTCGTGACCTACCTGTGCGCCCAGCTGGTGCGCACCGCTGCATTCCCCGATGCGCCCATGTTTGAGGAGCAACTCTTTACCGGGTGCTTTAATATCGCTGCCATTATTTGCCTGGTTGGCAACATGAGCGCCGTGATTTACCTGATGGTGCTGTTCTGGCGTGACGAGCATGACCTCAACACGTCGGGCACCGCCATGAACGTCATTGCCGTCATGATTTCGTGTGTGGCGTATTGCATCGCCGCGGTGCTGCTCGCCATATCAGTCATGGGTTAGGTGGTCGCGTGCAAAATACCAAGCAAAAGTCGGGCACCAAGCAAAAGTTGACCATCGCGGCCATCTTTGGCGCTATGGGTCCCGGTCTGCTGGCGGCGCTTTCGGGCAATGACGCCGGCGGCATTGCAACGTATTCCAGCGCGGGCGCCAGCTATGGCTACAAGATGCTGTGGATGCTTCCTGTCATGACTGTGCTGCTCATCGTGACGCAGGAGACCGCGGCGCGCTGCGGCTGCGTCACGGGCAAGGGCCTGGCATCGCTCATTCGCGAGCGCTTTGGCGTGCGCAAGAGTGTACTTGCTATGGCGGCGCTGTTGATCGCCAACACGGCTGTGACCATTTCGGAATTTGCGGGCATCGCGAGTGGTCTTGCCCTGTTTGGCGTTCCGGCGAGCATCTCGGTGCCGCTCGTGGCGCTGCTGGTGTGGATGCTTACCATGTCGGGGAGTTTCCAGCGCATCGAGAAGATTCTGCTGCTGGTGAGCTGCGTGTTCGTGACCTACATCGTCGCCGCGTTTATGGCTGGCCCCAACTGGGGTGAGGTCGCGGTCGACCTGGTCGTGCCTAACATTCAAAATGACCCCAGCTACGTGTCGCTCGTGGTCGCAACGATCGGTACCACCATCGCGCCGTGGATGATTTTCTTGGCGCAGAACAACGTGGTCGATAAGAACGCGGGCGAGGACGATATCGTGCTGCAGCGTATTGATACCGTGAGCGGCTCGATCGCTGCCGATGTCATTGCCGGCTTTATTATCATCACGACCGGTACGGTGTTGTTCCCGGCGGGTATTCAGATTAGCGATGCCGCCGATGCTGCCCGCGCGCTGGAGCCTATTGCGGGTCAGTGGTCCACGGTACTGTTTGCCTCGGGCTTGGTCGCGGCGAGCTTCTTGGCCGCCTGCGTGCTGCCGGGCGTTACGTCGAGCGCTATCTGCGAGGCATTTGGATGGGAGCGCGGTGCCGACCGCAGCTGGGACGAGGCCCCGGTCTATCGCGGCATCATTACGGCCATCATCGGTATCTCTGCCGTGCTGGTGCTTATGCCCGGCGTCGATCTGTTCCAGATTATGATGACCTCGCAGGTCATCAATGGCGTGCTACTGCCCGTGGTTCTGGTGTTCCAGGTGGTTATCGCCGCCGACCGTCACATTATGGGCGCCAACCGCAACGGCCGCGTATGGAACGTGCTCACGTGGGCGACTATCGGCGTGATTACGGTGCTCACGGTCGTCATGTTTGTCCTGCAGGCGATGGGCTACAGCGCTTAGCGCCTCTTTTGGACTCCAAACAGGCCGCTGCCATGGGTTGCGGCCTGTATTTTGCCTGTTATAGGGGGTTAGTAATATGTGAGTGGACAAATAATGCCAAATATGAGTACTGTTGTCTGGCCGATAGCATTTACGACCAAGAAAATAATGAACATAGTTAAGAATCTGTTTATTAAAAGCGGGTCTCCAAGTCCTAAGCCGGCCATTCTGGTCAACTGGAAGGCTCGCGCGCTACCGCATGAGCGCCATTTTGGGTAGTTTTGCCTGCTACTAAAATGGTAACAGTACTCATATTTGCCCCTTTTTGTCCACGACCCCTTGGAGCCGGGGTAGCGCGCAGAGATGTGGTGTAAGAGGCGGGGCATGCCCCGCCTCCTCCCTTTCTTGAAAGGGAGGGGACACCGCCTAGAATTCGTCGTTGGAGTAATGAA
>ERZ1034913.749-NODE-749-length-23223-cov-60.162638_pt1 | contig 23223 bp, 16 predicted proteins | sample MGYA00520697_ERZ1034913 | MGnify/ENA primary metagenome ERZ1034913 (study PRJEB33766, sample SAMN09781786) | gut metagenome | biome: gut microbiome | host: Homo sapiens | place: Madagascar | study: EMG produced TPA metagenomics assembly of the PRJNA485056 data...
CCGGCGGCGACATCGTCACCGGTGCCGCTACGGTCATTCTGGCGATGGGCGCCGGTAAGAAGGCCGCCGCTTCCATCACCAAGAGCCTGCTGGGCGAGTAATCACCTGCAGCACTAGCCATCAAACGGCAAAGTCCCCGTCGAGCACACGCCCGGCGGGGACTTTTTCTATGCCGGTCGACCGACCACCACAAAGGGGACAGGCACCTTTGTGGTGGTTTGGAGCCTGGTCGGTCGCTTTGTCTCAATCTGTAACAGTTAGGCCCCGTTGAGCCCCGTAGTTGTTACAGATCGAGATATTGCGCCAGCCGTCTCCGCTTTGTCTCAATCTGTAACAGTTAGAGACCAAATATCTCGCTACGTGTTACAGATCGAGACATTAGGTTGGCGGCCGAACAGTTCATCTCAATCTGTAACACCTGGAGCCCAAATATCTGGCTTGGTGTTACAGATTGAGATTTTGTAAAAGCCGAAAACGAGAGCCGCCACCAAAACCTAGCGCTTGCGACGCTTGGTTGCGGCGGCACCGGCGGCGGCAACGGTTGCGCCGGCGATGCCCAGAGCGGCGACCGTCATCGCGGCAGAGTCACCCGTGCTGGCGAGCTCCGTGCCGCCGGACTTCTTGCCGTTCTCGCCCTTACCCTTGGACTTGTCCGTCGTCACCGTGGTCGTCGTCGAAGTCGAACCACCCGCAGGAGCCCCGGTACCGCCAGAGCCATCCGCACCGCCACCCTGCTCGCCGCCGCCAGGCGTCGGCTTGGGTTCCGGCTTGGGCTCGGGCTCCGGCCCGGGCTCCGGCTTGGGCTCAGGTACCGCCTCATCGGTCACCGTAATCGTAATGTTCAGACGCTCGGAATACTCGCTGTACGGCATGCCAGGGCGCTGTGCCGCAATGCGCACATACATATTGCTATCGAGCGCAATAGGCTCGGTGTACTTTACGCGGCCTTCGTCACGGCAGGGGCAGGTGTCGTTGGTGGTGTACCAAATCGTCGCGCCATCCTCGGCCGAAAGCTCCAGCTTCGTACCCTTGGGCACCGTAATGTAGTTCTCCTTGGGCGACCATGCACCAAACGTCGTCGCACCAATCGTCGCCACCGGTCGCGCCGGTCGCACTGCCTCGGCAGACACGCGAACGTCGACCTGCTTGGACAGCGCCGTGCCGTCCACCGCCGCCGTCAACGTCGTCAAACCGGGCAGAGCACCATGTAGCACAAACGTCGCCGCGCCGTCCTCGCCCGTCACGGCCTGAGCAGAATCAACGGAGCAGATAGCCGAGGACTCCAGCCCAACACTAACCTTGGCGCCCGCAAACGGCTTGCCCGCCCTATCGGTCACATGCGCCACCAGCTCAAAATCACTGCCCTCAAGCATGGTCACGGCCTGCTCCACGTTGAGCTTGAGCTTGTCGGCGCGAACGCCCACGACAAGCTCGCCACTTGTCCAGCGCGCCATGGCCGTGCCGGCGTAGTTGCGAGCACCGTCGAGCTCAAACGCCACCGTCGAGCCCGCCTCACGCGCATCGGCATAGCGAATACGCAGCACGCGCGACAACGGCTTGCCATTGGGATCGTCCTGCTTGTCGAGCCACGCATACGTCACGTCGCCCAAGCCCTGCGCGTACAATGCGGCCAGGGCATCGTCGCTCGCATCCATATACTGCGCAAACTCAACCTCGATGCAATCGGCATAGGCATGGGCCGAAGCCACCTCGGGCGCCGCCGTCGACACCAAGCCAATGTTCACCTCAGTCTGAATCGGCGGCACGCGCAGCCAAGCCGAACGCGCCTCCTCATACCCGTCCTTGGTCACGCGCACCTGATACCAGCCGGTCGGCGTATTCCAGTTGTAAGCACCGTCCGCACCCGTCGCAAGCGGATTGTCCTGCTCATACTCCTCGGCATCCCAACGCACTGCATTGGTACCGGCTGCATCGTCGGCGCTCCACAGCTCGACCGTTGCGCCTTCAACCGTATTGGACAGCAGGCCCTCGTACACCACGCCCGCAGGGTCGGGTGCAGCCTTGGCAGCCACATTGCGATAACGTGCCTCGAAGATCGACTGCATCTTCTCGTCCGAGATCAAGCCGTCCTTGTTGGCGTTATAGACCTCGGCATCGGTCAGCTCGCCCCAGTTGACCGTAATACGATTCTGGCACGCGCGCTCCACCTGCTCGCAGGCAACATCGTAGGCGCATTCGGCATTGGTCAGCTTAATCGCGCGCTCCGAACCTACGCTGGTCGAAGCCGCGTCATAGGCAGCGCCCACCACAGTACCCGCCGAACCGGCCGTCAGCACGCCGGCGATTGTCATAATGGAGCCCACCGCCACATCGGTGCTGTCGTGGCAGAGTTGGCGATACAGCAGATCCTCAAACGCACGCGCCTTCTCCATGGCGTCACGCAGCGCGTAAATGCACTTCCAGTCATCCTCGGTCTTCTCGGGCTTGGCAAGCAAGCGCGTATGCTGAAGCTCATAGCCCTCGCGCTCGCCCTTCACCTTCTGCATGCGGACGTTCACGTTCTCCCAGTTCTTGCTGGCATCGTTCACGCCGTAAATGCCGGTAAAGATGCCGATGCCCTGGGTCGCCGCGGGAAACGCCTGGCCGGCCGCCTTCCACGCATCGGTCTTAAAGACCTGTCCGAACATCTCGCACTCAATCTTATAGCTCTTGAGCGAACGGATCGTGCGGATGAGCTTCATATGGGCGCTCACGTCGCCGTTGCGCTTCCAAGCCATAAGCCAGCCGCGAATCGTAGAGTTATTGAGGCTATGGACCACATTCCAGTTGTCGTACAGGTTGTCCAGAATGTCACACTGCATGGCGATCGAGTTAAACAGAAGCGCCTGGCTCTTGTTGTTATTGGAGTTCTCGATAAATTCCGACTCTATATAGGCTGTCTGCTCGCCATCGGGCGCGGCGACCTTAAAGCCCTTGACGGTATCGTCGTCAGCCGCCTTGTAGCTCAGCGAGCTGCCGAGCGCCTGGCCCAAATCGTTAAACCCGCTCGTCGACTGGCCGTTGTACTCGCTGGCCTCAATGCCCGCACACTTGTTGAGCGCCGCAGCGCTTGCGTCATTCCAGCTTCCGTATTGGTTGAGCCGGCCGATACCCATCGACTGGCCCACCAGATCCTCGGCCTGCTGGGCAATAAACTCCGCTCGCGATGCATGGTCGACGAGCTCCTTGATGGCGGCCGCATCCGCCGCATTTGCACCCTGAGCCGACGCGAGCTCCTGGTACCAATCCTCGCCGGTGCCATACGCGTCCTCAAAGATCATCTTGTCCACGTTGACGCCATAGCTGTCGCCCTGCTTGGTCAGCAGCGCCGCCGACCCGCCGACCGCGGCCTTGAGCTCAGCCGCAAACTGAGCGGCCTCGTCGTTGCCAGCATCATCACCCTCGCCTTCGCGAGCAGCAGGGGCACGGCGGGCCTTGCGAGCAGCGCCGCCCTGGGCTTGGCCCTCTTTGCCGTCCTTGTCCTCCTCGGCAAACGCATCGGCGACCATCTGATCAATCGCGTCGTTAAAGGCCTCGTCGACATCATTAAACGAGTTATCCATCATATACTCGTGCCACTGCTGCACGGCATTCGAGAACTCCTGCTGGCGCTCCTCGGCCGCGGCGGAATGCTTTTTGGCCGACGCGTTGGCGTCAAAACTCAGCATGGTCATAAGCTGAGCATTGGAGATGCGGTAGATCTGCGGCATAAAGATCTGCTCAAAGTTGCCGCAGTTCACATAGGTCGAGTCATTCGCCTTGTTGAACTCGTCGAGCAGCTTAAGGTAACCCTCGTCCACATACTCCGCCACATAGCGCACATGGGTGCCCTCGCGCGACTTTTGAGTCAGAGGAATCGTCACCGTCTTGCCATCCACGCAGTCCACGTACAGGTCGAGCGTGTCGGCGGCCTCTTCGTTTCCCACCTCGAGCGTGATGTCAAAGGTCCAGTAGGCGTTCTTCTTTTGTGGCAGATGATGGAAGGTCCACAGACTCTTTCCGGTGTCCTTGCCGTCCTTGACCAAGTTTTGCGTACCGCCACGATACGTCACATCAAAGTTCCAGACCGAAGCACCCGGAACATAGCGCACATAATTGCGAGCCGTCACCTCTGCGGCAGCGGCGGCGACGTCGGTCGAGCCCACGCGCGCCTCGAGCGTCACGCGCTCGGCGGCAAGCGTATCCTGCGGCAGGTCGTATTCAATCTTGGCACGGCCGAGTTTATTGGTCTTGCCGGTGTACTTTGCGGCCGAGGCGCCCGCGCCCACGGTAAGCTGCACGCTTTTGCCGGGCGCCGCATAAACGTAGGCCACATTGCCCAGCAGGCTGTGAACGTCGGTGTTGTCGACCTCGATGCGCGATCCGCTAACCTCGAGCGTGGTGCTTCCCAGCGGCAATGTCACCTCGCCCAGCGTAATAAGCGGCGAGATAGCAAAGATGCCCGCGGCCTTAGGCTTAAAGCGCACAAACACATCGGCGCCCATGCCCTTCTTCATATCGAGAACGAGGTTGTCACCCTCCCACGTCGCGTCAGTCCACCATGTACGGGAGCTATCACCGGGATCGCGAGAGCCTGCGGACACATCCTCGACGGCATCCTTGGCCAGCGGAATCTCAATCTTGGCAGCCTGGCTGTCCTTGAGCTCGTAATGAATGCGCAGCTCGGTCTCCACGCCAACGACCGCGGACGAATCAGCGATAACCGAGCCCGCCGTCAGCCCGCGCTCGGCACGATACGTCTCCACGTCAAACGTGGGGACGTCGAGCGTCACGTCAAGCTGTTTGCCGTCCTCAATCTTCACCTGCTTTTGCGCGATATGCTTCCCCACGGTCAGCCCTAGGCGGCTAAACGTGGAATAGCTCGTCGCTTGGATGTCGTAGCTCGTCTTGTTAAAGGCGACGATGGTGTACGAACCGGCCTTAAGGCGCGGCGTCTCGACCTTCATGATAGGCGTGGTGCCATCGTCTTCGTAACCCATCAAATAGGTGACGCCGTCGGCGACTAGCTTGCCGTCGGACGTACGGAACACCAGCACGCGGTTGGCTCCCTGGTAGTCGCCCTTGGTCGTGACCGTCGCCGTACCCCAAGGCTTCAAGTCGATATCGACCTTGCCAGCCGAGGGCTTCACCGTCGCCGTCGCCCCACCCAGCTTGAGGCTGTCTTTGGGCTCGAGCGTTATCTCCAGATCCTGGTCCGCGTCGGCAATGGCCTGCGACACCACGAGCGCTGTACCCTGGATACGGTAGTCGTTTTCCTTGTCGCCCTTGGCAGGTTTGAGCGTCTTGCCGCCGCTCTTCACCGTCAGATCGATGTTATCGAGACTATCGAGCTCAATGCGTTCGGTCTTATCCTGGCCTGCGACCGGTTCGAGATAGGCCACATTGAGTTCAATCGCGCGCGAGGCCGGAATCTTGGTAAAGTCCTCCGCCTTAATCTCTCCGATATTCCATGTGCCCGTCATCTGGTCGCCCGGGCGCGCCAGCACCATGTCATAGTAACCGCTGAGCGAAATGCGCAGGGTGGCTGCTGTCTTGGAGAGAGCGTCCGCTGTAAAGCTGCCGTCATCGCCAACCGCCAGCGGCGTGGACTGCCCCGCCTGCACGAGTGTAGCCGTCGCGCTCTGGGGAAGTTTGCCCGTCACCTGGGCCGCCTCGCCCATCCACTCAAACGTGTAGGCAGGCTTTGAGGAATCGACGGAGTCCTTGCGATCGGCCACGGCATCGGCAAGCTTTTTGACCATCGAGGGGTTGCCAGCCGAATCGGTCGCATAGGCATAGATGGTCTGGCCTTCACTAAAGGGAATCGCATACGTTACGCCATCGATTGTCACGCGCTCATTATAGTCGCCCGGATAGCCCGCCTCACCAAACTGAAGATCGGGGTTCATCACGCGCAGGGCAACGGCATTATGGTTCGTCTCGTTTCCGTATCTCGTGTTCTCAAAAGCTCCCCACTCTATCATTTCCACGCTTTTGGGTAGCACAATCTCTTTGCCGGCAATCGCAGGATCAAGAGAGGCGAACGCGAGCGCCCCGATAGATTTGACACCATCACCAATCGTCACCGACGACACATGCGAGCACCCATCAAAGGCGTAGTGCTCAATCCGCTCCACCGTACCCGGCACATTGATCTGCGTAAAGGTGAGTACCGTTGTATCCGAGACATAGAACTGCGGCACGCCGCAATTGGCGAAGGCACGATAGTCGATAGTCTTAACCGAAGGCGGCAGCGTTGCCACCACATTGTCGTCAAGCTGTTCGCAGCCCTCAAAGGCCTGCTCGGGAATCGTGGTAAAGGCCGCGTTATTGGGCCAGGTCACCGTCTGAAGTGTCTTGCTTCCGGTAAACGCATTCCAGCCCAACTCCTCAACCGAATCGGGCAGTGCGATTTCCTTGATGCTGCTGCCTCCCAGGCCGCCAACGGTGCGGACGTGCGAATCGGGGGCGAAGGTGACCGATGTGAGCGCGGCACTTCCCATGCCCGCCAGGCTCACGACATTCTTGCCGTCAATGGTCGAGGGCACCTCCAGCATGGTGATGCCCGAGTCGCCGTACTCGATCGAGATTTCGTTGGTGAGGCTATCGATTGAGAAGTAGTACTGAGCGGGAGTCTGCTCGCCGGCCACGTAGCCATCATCGTGTTCGCCCTTTACGCCCGTAGCGCCCTTCGAGGTTGCCCAGAGCTCAAGTTCCTCGTTCCAGGTTGCCTCGGTGCCGGAAGCCTCCTCTTGCTTCTGCTGCTCGGCGAGTTCCTTGCCCTCGACAAGATCGGTGGCAAGCGTACCCGCAGGTGTGCTCTCGGTCTGTCCGGCGCCCGTCAGGCCCGCCGCCGATGCAATCTCGGAGGCCGGGGGCGTAGGGGTGTCACCGGCCTCGAGCGCTGTGGGGCCGGCAGCGCCGGCATCGGGCGCGGGGTCGGCAGCGTTGGCGGCATCGGCATCGGGCGCGGCGTCGGCGGGGTCGGCGGCGTCTACTTGGTCGACATCCGTCTGCACAAAGGTGCTATCGGTGGTGAGCACCTCAGCAAACGCGCCCACAGGCAACGAGCCTGTCACCATGGTGAGGGTCACCGCGGCAATGGTCAGGCGGCGGCAAAGCGCTCGAACAGTAGTCCACCTCATGGTCGTTCCTTTCCTGCAAACCAAAAGTCATCCAGCGTAATCGTTGTCCAAAAACAAAGCGAACGGTAGGTTCATATATACGAACCTACCGTTCTACCTGCGCAAACCACCACAAAGGGGACAGGCACCTTTGTGGTGGTTCTGGACTCGGCCGGTCGGTTTGTCTCGATCTGTAACAGTTAGAAACCAAATATCCCGCTTGGTGTTACAGATCGAGACGTTAGGTTGGCGGCCATTCGGTTCATCTCAATCTGTAACATCTAGAGCCGTTTTGGGCAGTTTGGTGTTACAGATTGAGATTTTGCTGAGGCCGAGAACGAGAGCTGTCACCCAGCTCTAATGCTTGCGACGCTTGGTCGCGGCGATGCCGGCGGCGGCTACGGTTGCGCCGGCGATGCCTAGGGCGGCGACCGTCATCGCGGTGGTATCCCCCGTGGTAGCCAGGACAGCATCGCCCTTCTTGGCCTGCGTGGTTTTCTCAACCGTCTTGGTCGTGGCGGTTGTCGTGGCCGGCTTGGCCGCGGGCTTGGTCTCGGGCTTCACCTCGGGCTTGGTCTCAGGCTTGACTTCAGGCTGCGGTGCGGGCTTTTCGGGGTCGACCGGAGTCGGCGTGGCTTCGGGCGTAAACGTCAGATCGGTGTTAAGCCACAGGGTGTAGATCCAACCGCTCTCGGGATCAACTACACTCGCTTCGCCCACCTGGTAGCCGCACTCCTGACCGTTGATCACCAGCTTGGTGTCGGGCGTGAAGTAGAAGCCGCGCGCGGGCTTGAGGTAGATACCGTAGCGATAGGTCACGCCGGACTTAAAGGCGTCGATGTGATTGGTGATGTGCTGGTCCCAAAACTCAACGGAATTCACCTCGCTACCGTCGCTACCCATCCAGTACTCACACTGAGGAAGGGAGTTGGAACCCGTCGGAACATTCGCCGTAAAGACTGGCCTATCGCCCGCCTTGAAGGTGGTCGTGGCGCCGTTGATCTCGATAACGTCGATGGCCCGCCATTCGTCGATCGGCTGCTCGCACAGCATATTGTCGGCGTTTGGCGCGAAGACGCCGTTGGCGGTCTTGATGTGGTGCGCCCAATGACCGTTGACGTTCATATTGCAGTCATCGGCCACGGTATTGTCGCCCTTGAGCCTCAGCTCGACGGAATACATGTAGAACTTGCCCTCTTCGAAGTGGTCAATCTTCTTCATGCCCGGCTTGTACTCTGCGGGATCGGAATACCAGAAGGCGACGGGTACCGACTCCCCGGATTCCATATCGAGCTCCATTTCTTCCCAGCACTCGTAGGCAATCTCGTACTTGTCGGCATCGGCGGCAGGAATCGTCGCGGTCGCGCGCGGCGCCTCGCCGGGCGCGTAGTCGGTCTTCACGTCGTTGACGTCCAGGTTATGGAGGGCTTCGTTTTCCGACGAAGCAGGCATCGTAATTGTTTTAATAGCAGGGACATACAGGAATTCTCCGCTTAGACTCGACTTTACGGTTTCCCCGTTTACGGTAACAACGGTTTCATCGCTGAAGGAATATCCGTCTTTTGGCTTCAGCATAAGAGAATACACGTACTCTTTCCCGCTTTTAAACTTTGTAATAGTCGGCAGGGAACCATGTGAGCCGTTATCGGAATACCAGGCAGCAACGGGTTCGTTGTTTTCAAATTCCTGCCAGCATTCATAAGCGATTTCGTATTTATCTGCATCGTAGTTAGGGACACCTGCCGTCGCCTGCGGACCAGTATCCAGCTGCCAATTGAAGTTCGTATTCTGAACATTGGCAAAGGAGATGGATTCCGATTCTGATTCCGCTGCCGGGATAACAAGGCACGCCCTCTCGTAGACATGGGTGCGGGTGTAGTAGTCATCCCGGATCTCGTTAATAGTGGGTTTCCCGGTCGCCTCGGTGTCTCCTTTAAAGGCGTCGTCCGGATCACCGATGATGATATTCCCGGGCTCTGTACCCGTATACGTAAGCTTGGATCCATCATAGGTGGTCGTCATCTTGGACTTATTCTCCTTGTACTCCGTAAAGTACTTCTGCTCCTCCTTCTGTCTCTGAATCTTGCTGATATCCAGGGTAAGCGTTGTTTTATTGCTCGCACTGTCATACGCCGCATGGACGATCAAGTCCCCCAGGCCGATAAAAGTCAAAGCGCTACCATCGAGAGCAGACTGGTCTCCATCTACAAGGGCAATCCCCTCCACATACTCAATCGTTTCTTCTTTCTTGATGTCGGTGTAATTGTTCCGCACCGTAATATTGACCCTAACGCCACTGCCGCCTGTCACATCGGTCACGCCACAGGGCATGACGGCGTTGTTTGCCGACGAGCTGTCGGTGCCACCAAGAGAGTCATCTTGGTTGGCAGCGCCCGCATCGTTTGCCGTTGCCGCCGGTGCTTCCTGCTGATCTTGCTGAGCTTCTGCCGTGGGCGGTGCCGCCGGAGCCGCGTCAGTCATCGGCGCAGCCGGAGCCACCGGTACCGGCGCCGGAGCCGCCGTATCCCCCGCAACCGTCGGCGTCACCGGAGCTGCGACAACCTCATCCGTCCCAGCGGCGGGATCGGCGCATTCCGTCGCCAGCGCTACGCTCGGCAGCAGCAGCTGACCGACCATAAGCGCACACGCGCCGGCGCAAGCGATTTTGGCACCCACACAACGCCAGGTACCGTGAACCAGCGAGCAGGTACGCTCGCGCTGGGCTTGCTTTTCAAAGTGGCTTCCGCACATAACGGCCTCCTTGGTCGATGGGCCATACCACCACAAAGGTGCCTGTCCCCTTTGTGGTGGTCCTGTACCACCAAGATGTGCCAAATGACTCCGTATGCCTAGGTTCGTAGATGTGAACCTAGGCCTCTACCTGCGGTTTAATTCAATATGATTTCGTTGTCGCCACACGCGTCCCGAGAACGCTACAATCGAGGACACAATCATTCGTCCATCCAAAGGACCGTTCTTGAACCTGAGCAAGCCTAAAATCAACGCGCTTCTAGCCCTCGCGCTCTTTACCTTTGTCTTCCTTGCCGCCGAGTTTCGCTTCGACGTCAACGTCGGGCTGCTCGCCGGTGCCGAACGCGTTGTAATCGCACAGGGCTTTATTCTGGGCGCGAGTGTACTCGGCTTTATCGGATACGCGCCGCTGCTCGGGCTCGCACAGCGCAAAGGCCACTCATTGGCAGCCGCCAACGCCGCTGTTCCCATCGCCATCCTGGGATTGGCCCAAATCCAGTCCCCCACGGCTCCACTTGCCCTCGAGATCCTAGGCTGCATCGCATTCTTTGGACTCGGACTGTTAGGCGCCGCAGCGCACCACACCTTTTCGTTGGCATTCCGGGATGACCCCAAACTCGCCACTGGAGCGGGAGCAGCCTATGCTGCCGGCATCCTGATGCAGTTCGCCGTCAACCTGATTGATTGCGGCGGCATCGTCGAGCTCATCATTCTTGGCGCGGCAACGATTGCCATCTCCGCCCTCAGCGTCGTTCCCCAAAAGGCTGCCGAGAGCTCAAACCCCGCCATCAATCCCTTTATTGAGCCCTCTCACGCCCTCGCCAAGCAGGCGTGTTGGAGCATCGCGCTCGTCATGATTCTCGCCTGCTTGTTCTCGACCCTCGACAACGTGGTCACGCTCTCCAACGCCCACGGCACCATTGCCGTGCAGACCTGGCCGCGCCTTTTTTTGGCGGCGAGCGGTCTTGCCGCCGGTCTTATCTTTGACCTTGCCGAGCGCCGATACATGGGACTTGTCATGCTCGGCATCGCCGTACTCTCGACCATTTCCATCCTGGCCGTGGAAGCCGGTGCCGATCCCAACCTGGGTCTCATTGTCTTTTACCTGAGCTCGGGCTTTTTCGTCACGTTCTTTACCGCCACGTTTACTCAGCTGGCACCGCGCATGCACGTGCCCGCCTTCTGGGCCGGCATGGGCCGTGCGGCCAATAACGTGTGCGCGTTCACCACGTCGGGCGTCTCGCTTGCGCTTGTGACCTCTGGCAACGTCGCCCTCATCATGATCGGCGCGCTCGTTTTGCTCGTCGCCGCCTGTGCGGCATTCGTGGCAGCCGGCTTGTTCCGTCTACCCCAAACCGAGCAGGAGCGCGAACATCAACAGCTCGCCGAGGAGGCACTCGCTGCACCCAGCATCGAGGAACAGCGCCAAGCCTTCATCGCCGACCACGGCCTCACCCCGCGCGAAGTCGACGTGCTCATAGCCGTTACCCAGGACGAACGTCCACTTAAACAGGTCGCGGAGGAGCTCGGTATCTCGATGCGCATGGTCCAGCGCCACCTGAGCTCCATCTACCAAAAGACCGACACGCAGACGCGCGCCGGTCTCACCAAGGCCTTCCCCTCGGCCTAAAACAAGAACCACCACAAAGGTGCCTTTCCCCCTTGTGGTGGTTTTCTATGGCAGCGGCTCCTCGCAGCAACACCCCTCTAACAAAGCGATGCTACATATCGACCGAAACCCGGCAGCGCAAACTCAAAACGCCCTTGCAAGGGTTCTTCAATCACTCCTGCCTCAATCAGACGTTTCTTATATGTCGAAATCGAACCAGAGCTTTTCTTAAGCCTTGCAGCCAATTCTTGCCTGGTCGTCGTCCCCACCGGATTCATTGCACGAAGGAAATCCAAGTCCCCCTGCGACAGTTCCGCTGCTGTCGAGGCAAAAACGCGCGATTCGAGCTCCTCTTGCGCAAGCTTTGCACCACGTTCGACATCTTCAATAGAAACTTCAGGCTCTTGACGCGAAGCGTTCCACGCCCGATACCCCACCAGCTGGAACATAAATGGAAAACCATCGATCGCCTCGGCAGCACGCTCGACTGCCTCGTCAGAAATCGTTTTGCCGCCGTCTTCAATCGTCAAACGGAACGCCTCTTTTACCTCAGTCGGTGAAATTGAACGCAGCGAATGTTGGGCTGCACGGCGCAGAAACGAGGTCGATTTTCCCGTCAGCAGTGCCAGCACACGAAACGGCAGTCCCGCCATAAGCAAAGCCACCTTTTTATTCTCGCTCACAAAATGCTGGTAGGTGGTAACGAGCTCCGTCATTTGTGCAAACGATGCATCCACCTCGTCAACGGCGATAAGCACCCCAGTATCAGTCGCTTCAAGCTGAGCAAACAGAGCGTTCATCTTGGTGCGCCAGTTGGCACCACCATATTCCATGTCAACGTTTTCCCAGCTCATACTCCCTATGGGAGCAATTCCAACGCTGGTCAAGCGCTTAGAGACGGGCTTTTCAATCAGAGAGGCAGCCGATTCGTTGAGACGCTGCAAAATGTCTTCGAGCATTCCATCCGAAGCCGTTACATTCGCCGTAATCCAGCCCTCTTGCTGTGCGCGATACGACAGATATGCCAAAAGTGCCGTTTTGCCCGTCCCGCGCGCACCATAGAAAATCGAGCAGAGATTGGGATCGGAATTGTCGTTTTCAAACGCCAACACCATATCATCGATGATTTGCTCACGACCGGCCATATACGCTGGCACGCGACCGAACATTGGCGTGAATGGATTTGCCTGCCTGTACGCTGTTGCTGCCGCCATAAAGCCTCCCTTGGACTTGCGTAATTCAATTATGCCCTATTGTCTTTGAGTATTTTGAGCACCGTTGAGTTTTTTGAGCATCTTTGAGTTGCTTGAGCATCCTTGAGTTCTTTGAGCGAACGCCCATCAACAGCGTCGGTTGCCTTCCTCGGCTTAAAACAAAAACCACCACAAAGGTGCCTGTCCCCCTTGTGGTGGTTTTGGTCGGCTAGCCTTCGAGCTGAGCCACCTTGTAGCGGTAGGCTGCGGCGATGACGTCCTTGCAACCCTCGCGGCCCAGCTTAACGCGGTTGACGACGATGTCCTTGCCGCTCGTCATCTTCCACTTGCCAGCGCTGTAGCGCTTATAGAACGCCTCACGCGCCTTCTGCTGCTGCTTGACCAGCTTGGCGCCCTTCTTTTTGTTAAGGCCACGCTTCTTGCGCACAATCTCGACGCGGTCCTCAAAGGGTGCGGTCACCAACACGGCAATGTGATTGGGGTTGTTACGCAGCAGGTAATCGGACAGACGGCCTTCGATAATGCAGCTCTCGGTCTCGCCCAGATCCAAAATCACCTGGCTCATCTTTTGGAACAACTTATCCGAGTACGAACGCGCATCGTAGCGGTCGGGCAGAAACGCCATGTTCTCCACGGCCAGACGCTCGTCGTAGGCGGCCATCTTGTCGAGCGACTCGCCCGCACGCAGCGACGCACGCACCAGCAGCTCGTTATCGTACAGTGGAATCCCCAACTCGTCGGCAAGCATGCGGCCAATCTCGTGGCCCTCGGCGCCAAAGTCGCGCGCGATGGTAATGACCACAGGATTCTTCTTATTCTCCAGATCGCTCATCGCGATTCCTTTCTAACAAATGAGAAAAAGGCGATTCCTGATTCCCATTTTGCCACTTACGACCGTCCTGGTTTCCCAAGTGCGGCAGATTGCCCCGAAAGAGGAGCGCCGCGTACTAAATGTACGCAAGCGACGATTGAGGGGCAAGGTGCCGTGCTTGGGGAAGCAGGACTATGCGGCCACGATGCGGCGTTGATAGGCGCGGACCAGCAGCGAAATGCCAAAGTTGAGTGCAAAGTACATCGCAAACACCAGACCGTAGAGCATAAGCACCTGCGACAGGTCGATCGCGTGGGCCATCACAACGTTTGCCGTGTACATGAGCTCGGCCACGTTAATGCCCGAAAGATACGAGCTGTCCTTAATAACGGTCGTGCACTGGCTAAACAGCGCCGGAATGATTGTCTTAAACGTCTGCGGCAGAATGATGTAGCGCATGGTGGCAAAGAAGCCGAAGCCCTGGCTCTGCGCCGCCTCAAACTGGCCGCGCGGAATCGAGTTGAGACCGCCGCGCACAATCTCGGCCATAACGGCGCTGGTGAACAACGTAAAGGCGATGGTCGAAATCACAATGTCCAAACCCTGCACCGTAAAGTAGATAAACAGAATCCACAGCAGGTTTGGCGTGCAGCGGAACAGCTCGATATAGGCGCTCACCAAAATACGGAACGGGCAGGGCGCATAGCTTTTAACGAGCGCCAGCACCGTGCCAAAGATGAGCGAGAAAAAGATCGACAGCGCCGAGATCTCGATTGTCTTAACAAAGCCGCCCCAAATGTAGAGCAGGTTGGTCGCGTTGAAGATTTCCATGCGCTAGGCCTCCTCGACGTTGTCGAGCCCCAGCTCGGCCAGGCTCACGCCACGCGGACGCTCCTTGGAGCGGCGCTCGAGCCACTGCACCAGCATGGCGAGCGGAAAGCAGATGATGAAGTACATAAGGCAGCAGACGATGTATCCCTGCAGGTAACCGTACAGACTCACAAAGTTATCGGAACGGTACATAAGGTCGCCGCCGGCCACAAGCGCCAGCACCGACGTGTTCTTGACCAGGTTGAGCGCCTGGTTACACAGCGGCGGCAGAATGATCTTGAACGTCTGGGGCAGCACAATGTACCAGTATGCCTGCGCACGGGTGAAGCCCTGGCTCTGGGCCGCCTCCATCTGACCGCGCGGAACGGCCTCGATACCGGTGCGGATGACCTCCGAGATGTAGGCCGCGTGATACAGGCCCACGCCCAAGAAGCCCAGCACGAACGGCGCGATGCGCACCGGCTGGTCGGCGCCAGTTATGGCCTGCAAAAACTGCGGACCGGCCATGTACATAAAGAGCACCTGCACGGGCAACGGGGTGTTCTGGTAGAACTCCACGTACACGCGGCTTATGGCACGCAGCACGCGCGAGCGAGTGGTAGAGAACACGCCCAGCAGCGTGCCCAGCACCAGCGACAGCAGCAGACCGGCAACGACTACCTGCAGCGTCACGCCAAAGCCCTCCCAGAAGGGCCCCATGTTTTGAAATGTCGTCGACCAACGGTCGGCGTCAAATAATCCTTCGAGCATTTGATTCCTTCCTTGGACGATGCGCCTATACAAGACCCCAGGTCTTGACCTCTTGGTCGAGCCAGCCATCGGCCAGGCGATCGCAGATCACCTGATCGACCACGGCCGAAAGGTCGCAGCCCTTCTTGGTCGCCACGCCGTAGCCCTGCTCGCCAAACTTGACCTCGGGCTGCAACAGCTCAACGGTCTCGTTCATGTAACCGGCCAGCGTGGAGCGGTCCATGGCAAAGACGTCGATATTGCCGGCGTCGAGGGAACTCTTGATGATGGGGTAGCCGCTAAAAGCCCTAAACTCGGGCTCGCAGCTAAAGCCGTTGTCTTTGATCATCTGCTCGATCAGGCCCTGTGTGGTGGCACCCTGGCTCACGCCGATGACCTTGCCGTCCAGATCCTCAATCGAGGTAAAGCCCGAACGCTTCTTGACCATGAGTCCCACGTAGTCGGTTCGATACGGCGTCGAGAAATCCCAGCTCTTCTTGCGCTCGTCGGTGATGGTGTAGGTCGCCGCGACTACGTCGAGCTGGCCGTTATCGATCAGCGGGCCGCGCGTCTTGGGCGTTACGTCGGTAAACTCGACAAGCTCCTGGGCGCGGGCCTCCTTGTAGCTCACGCCAAAGACGGCAGCGGCGATCTGGTAGCACAAATCGACTTCCATGCCCTCAAAGCGACCCTTGGCGGTGTCGTAATAGCCGTAGCCGGGAACATCTTTCTTGACGCCGGCATTTAGATGGCCACGCGCCTTGATGGCCGCAAGCTTGGACCCCTTGTCGGAGCCCTCGCCGCTGGTAGAGTTGCCGCAACCGGTAAGCGCGGTCCCCGTCAGCGCAAGCATGCCGGCACCCGCCAGCTGCAAAAAGTGACGGCGCGACACGGCCGCCCTCGTCATATCCGTCATGTCCATCACCGCGCCTAGTGCAGAATCTTGGACAGGAACTCGCGGCAGCGCGGGTTCTCGGGGTTATCGAAGAAGTGCTCGGGCGTGCCCTCCTCCAGAATGCGGCCGTCCTCCATAAAGATGACGCGGTCGGCCACCTGGCGCGCAAAGCCCATCTCGTGCGTCACGCAGATCATGGTGATATCCTCCTGCGCGAGCTCAATCATAACGTCCAGAACCTCCTGGACCATCTCGGGGTCGAGCGCCGAGGTCGGCTCGTCAAACAGGATGATGGGCTGCTTGGTGCACAGGGCGCGGGCGATGGCGATGCGCTGCTGCTGACCGCCCGAGAGGTTCTGCGGATACTCGCCGGCCTTATGCGCCATGCCGACGCGCTTGAGCGCGGCGATGGCGATCTCGGTCGCCTCCTCCTTGCTCTTCTTTTGCAGCTTGATGGGCGCGAGCGTCAGATTGCCCAGCACCGTCATGTTGGGATACAGGTTGAACTGCTGAAACACCATGGAACTATACTTGCGAGCCATCTCCAGGTGATTCTTTTTGGTGAGCGGCGTACCGTCGATAATGACTTCGCCCGATGTGGGCTCCTCAAGATAATCGACGCAACGGATGAGCGTCGACTTACCCGAACCGGAGGGCCCGATCATTACGAGCTTCTCGCCGCGCTTGACGGTGAGGTTGATATCTTTGAGCACATGCAGGTCGCCAAAGTACTTGTTGAGATGCTTGATCTCGATCATGTCTGCCATGAATGTCCCTTCCCTGCGTTTACACGAGTTGAACTATTGTACGGAAAGAACCACGTTTCCGCAGCCCACACTACATCCCCGTAAAGAACCCGCAACCTTCCGCCCACTCATTAGGCACTCATTGGGGACAGACTTAAATGAGTACCCAACGAGCGGGCACTCATTTAAGTCTGTCCCCAATGAGTGCCCTTCAGCTGCCATCAAAAAAGGGGCGCGACCGCAATGGTCACGCCCCCCTCAACATCAACTATGTGTCGGCCGGCACTTACGCGAGTTTGGCACCGACGATCTTTGCTGCTGCCGGCTTATCGAAGTTGCCGCCGGTGGCCTTACCCAGAGCGCCCATGACCTGGCCCATCTGCTTCTTGGACGTGGCGCCCAGCTCGGCGATAACCTGCTCGATCAGGGCCTCGAGCTCCTCGCCCGAAACCTGCGCGGGCAGCAGGCTCTCCAGAATCTTGACCTGCTCGGTCAGGTTGTCGGTACGCTCCTGGTCGGTACCGGCCTTAATGGACATCTCCAGCGTCTCGCTCGTCTGCTTAATCAGACGCTTGATCATGCTGTTGACGTCTTCCTCGGTCACATCACGACGCTCGTTGACCTCGATGTTCTTCACCTCGGCCTTAACCTGGCGAATGATAGACAGGCGAACCTTGTCCTTGGCCTTCATGGCCGCAATCATTTCCTTCTGCAGCTCTTCGTTGGTCATCTGCATATCCTCCTCAATAGCGTGGGCGGCACTCACGCGGGCACCGCCCCATGATTACTTAGTCGTCGACGAATCGTCGGTCGAACTCTTGGTGACGCCCTTCAGGCTGACGTTGTACGGCACGTCCTTGGGCATGGGGTTAACGGTGATGTCGGCGTCCTTCTTGTACTGCTCCAGCCATTCGCTGTACGCGGTGCTTGCCGTCTGCGTCTTCACCACGTTGGAGACGTACTTCTTGATGTCCTTGGGCACCTGCTTAATGTCATCGACCTGATTATCGACATGGAAGTAGTCGGTGCACTTGATGATGTGGTAACCATAGGTCGACTCGACGACGTCGCTTACATCGCCCTTGTTAAGTCCCTCGAGCGCCGCCTGGTAGCTGTCGACGAAGGTGGTGAGCTTGTCCCAACCCACATCGCCCTTCTTATCCTTGGAGCCGGTATCGTCGGAGTACTGCTCCACGGCGTCCTCAAAGCTCAGCTCGCCGGAGTTAATCTTGTCCAGGCACTCCTGCGCCTTGGCCTTGGCGGCAGCCTTGTCCTCGTCAGATGCGTCGGAAGCGACCTTGATCAGGATATTCGACGAACGACGGGCATCGTTGTAGTTGGACAGGTTCTCATTGATGTAATCGACAATCTCGCTGTCCTTGGGCTTGCTGGTGGGTGCCACGGCATCCTTGAGCTTCTGCTGCGCCAGGCTCTCCTTGAGCGAATCCTTGTAGGTGTCCTCGGTGTAGCCGTAGGTCTTAAGCGTCTTCTTAAAGGTCTTGGCGCCGCCCGCGCTCTTGCACGCGTCCTTCCAAGCCTTCTCGACCTCCTCGTCCGACACCGTCACGCCGTTTTCCTTCTGCGCCTGCTGAAGCAGAATCTGCTGCGTGTAGGAGTCGATGAGCTGCTTGCGGTACTTCTTGGGCGTGAGGTCATTGTCGACCAGGTACTGCGCCCAGTCCTTGTCCTTGGTGTAGCCATAGGACGTGCGCATGCTCATAATCTGCTTGGTCACGGTGTCCTCGGTGAGGTTGGTGCCGTTGATAGTAGCAGCCACGCCACCAGTGAGCTTATAGCCCGAGCTGGCGCTTTCGGTCTGCGACATCAGGCCGGAGCACGCCATGGCCGAGACGGAGAGCAGCATCGCCAGCACGCCAATGACCACCAGGACAATCTTGACGGTCTTGGACACATAGGTCTTGCGCTGCTTCTTGCGAGAGCTGGAGGCGGCGCGGGACCGTTGCTCGGACGTCGGCGCGACCTCGGGGTTCTTTTTCTTGTTTGCCATGTTTGGCCTTTCGCATCACGAATCGAACAAACGCCATTGTGTCACAACGCAGCCCCCGCGGCACACCTGGTGCATGGGACACAGGTTAATCTGCACCATTTTGGTGCAAAGGGAACGTCCCCCACTGCCACCCTAAAAGTGGCGGCGGATGGCGTCGACCATGCCCTGGGGCGTGGTCTGGCCGAGCACGTCGGCTGCAGCGTCGGCATCCATAAAGATATTCATGAGCGCCTGAAGGGCCTCGACCTGGCCGCCCGGCTCGGCGATGCCCAGATTAATGACGATCTGCGCCGGCACCGGGGCGCCCATGCCCGCCATCGCGTTGAACGTCACAGGTGCGGCGGGCTTTACCACCGCGATATAGGGCTTGGCCACAAATCCCGGATCGGTATGCGGAATGGCGATGTTGGCCGCCGGCATGGCAAGACCCGTGGGATAGGCATCCTCGCGCGTGCGAACGGCATCGAGCCAACCGGGCGCAATGTAGCCGCGAGGTGCAAGCTCGTCCTCGAGCCGTGCGAACACCTCATCCGGCGTCGCGCACTCCCAATCAAAAAACACCAGCTCAGGCGTAAACAGTGCTTCGTTATCCGCCATATCGTCCTCCAAAGTTGCATGAGGGCCACAATGCTCAATATGATAGCGAAACGAGGTATGCAAGGTTAGTCGAGTATCCCAATGAGCTCGAGTGCACGCGCGGGTGTCAAGCAAACCTCGGGCATCGCCTCCAACATGCGTCGATCACTCGTGACTACGTAGTCGACATCCGCTGTGTCGCCCGAAGCGATGATGAGGTTGTCCTCAAGATCCGGCATGCGCTTGCCAAGCATTCGTGCCATCTCACACTCCGCCAACGAAAGCGGAGAAGCGGTTGCCACCTGCATCATATGCTCGATACAGGCCCATGATGCCGGAGCAAACGACACGTTTACTCCGTTCGCATTCCGCCGGGCTAGTCGCCGAGGCAAAATATAGAACACGTCCTTTGCCGTCGTTGGCGTATACAGAAGGTCGATCTTTCCTGCCTCGGCAAGCTCCACCAGGTGCTTCGCTTCGTCGAATGCCCCCTCTTGCAGGTAATAATCAAGCCACACATTCGTATCCACAAGCAGGCGCTTTGCCTCGATCATCGGCAATTCGCCTCCATGTCGGCAATCATCGCGTCATACATATCATCGCATACGGCATCCCAGTCTTCCGCAGACGATTCAGCTGGCGCAAAATCCGAAGCGCTTAGCCCCAACGAGGAAAAAGCTAGTCCACACCCCTGCTCGGCAAGGCTCTTCGCGCGGGGCATCTCACGCTTATCCGCCAGCATAAATCCCGGCAACGCTTGATGCTCGACAAGATAGGCCCAAAGCGCGCGAATGGCATCACTCGGCCCCAATCCATTGCGAGTCAGGACCGCATCGCCACCAGCCTTGAGCATAGGATCGATTCGTGTGTTGAGCTGCACCATCGCCGTTCCCATAGCGGCTCCTTTCTACGTGCTAGCAGTATAGCAAACCTGTTAGGCCACACAAAAGGGCCCCGACCGAGCACGGACGAGGCCCTTACCGGCTTCTTGGTTCTAATGACGACTTTACGCCTCAACGAAACCTAGGCGACCCTTTTACACGAACTAACGCGCCGCATCAATTGCGACCTTGCCGCTCTCCAGCACGTGGACGCGACCGTCGGCGAGCATCTGCACGACCTCGGGATACAGCACATGCTCGATCGCATGGATGTGCTCCTCGAGCATGTCGACATCCCAGCCCTCCTCAACAGCCAGCGCACGCTGGGCGATGATAGGGCCGTTGTCGTAAATCTCGTTGGCAAAGTGCACGGTCACGCCGGTCACCTTGACGCCGCGCGCAAAGGCATCGTCAATCGCATGGGCACCGGTAAAGCTCGGCAGCAGCGCCGGGTGTAGGTTGACCACGCGATTGGGGAACGCCGCCAGCAGCGGCGTGTGCACCATGCGCATATAGCCGGCCATCACCACGTACTCGCAGCCGCGCTCGAGCAGCTCATGCGCGATGATCTCGTCAGCCGCGATGGGGTCGGCATAGATATCCTTGGACAGCGTGAGTGTCTGGATACCCGCACGCTCGGCGCGCTGCAAGCCCTTGGCCGAAGGACGGCTCGACACTACAAGCTCAATCGAGGCGTTGAGCTTGCCGGCGGAGATAAGGTCGATCAGCGCCTGCAGGTTGGTGCCCGAACCGCTGATAAGCACGCCGATCTTGAGCGGCTCGGCCGTATCGGTGCCGGTCGGACGGGTGTAGGGCACAAAGCCCAGGCCCTCACTAGCAGCCATCTGCTCGTTAGCGCTCATCGGAGTACACGACCTTACCGGAACCCTCGACGCACTCGCCCACGCGGAACGGCTTCTCGCCCAGCGCGACCAGAGCCTCGGTCACGGCAGCCTCGTCCTCGGGGGCAACGATCAGGCACAGGCCGACGCCCATGTTGAAGGTCTTGCATGCCTCGTTGGGCGCGAGCTCGGCCTGACGCGACACGTAAGTAATGACGGGCGGAACGTCCCAGCCCATCTCGGCACCGTTGCGGGTGACCACGGCATCGACGTCGTCGGCGAGTGCGCGGTTGAGGTTCTCGGTAATGCCGCCGCCGGTGATGTGAGCAATGGCGTGCACGTTGGCGCCGCCGCGCAGCAGCTCAAGAATCGGCTTCACATAAATGCGCGTGGGGGCCAGCAGGGCGTCAGCCAGCGAAGCGCCGCCGAGCTCCTCGAGCGGACGGCTCAGCTCCTCGGCCTTAGCGGCGGCCTCGGGCGTGCCCGGCTTGATGCCGTCGACGCCGATGACCTTGCGCACGAGCGAGTAGCCGTTGGAGTGCACGCCGGTGGAAGGCAGGCCCAGGATCACATCGCCCGGGCGAACGTTCGCGGGGTCGAGCATCTTGGGACGATCGACGACGCCCACGGTAAAGCCGGCGAGGTCGTAGTCGGCCGGAGCCATAACGCCCGGGTGCTCGGCCATCTCGCCGCCCACGAGCGCGCAGCCCGCGAGCTTGCAGCCGTCGGCCACGCCCTTGATGATCTTTGCCATGTGCTCGGCCTCGATGTGACCGATGGCAACGTAATCCAGGAAGAACAGCGGCTCGGCGCCCGAAGCCAAAATGTCATTGACGCACATGGCGACCAGGTCCTGGCCCACCGTCTCGTGACGGTCCATGATCTGGGCGAGCACGAGCTTGGTGCCCACGCCGTCGGTGCCGCTAATCAGGATCGGGTCTTCCATATCCTTAAGCGCGGCGGCCGAGAACAGGCCGCCAAAGCCACCGATGCCGCCGATGACCTCGGGGCGGTTGGTGTCCTTGACCATCTGCTTAATAGCGTCGACGGCGCGGCCGCCCTCGGCGGTATCGACGCCGGCGTCCTCGTACGTCACATGCTTGCTGTCGCTCATCTGAGCCTTCCTCTCCCACTACCGTGGCGCCGCGCGGGCGCCAAACGGTGCTCATAGTTGCGTTCATTTCGGCGCGCACCATAACAGCACGCGCCGTCATATCAACAAAACAGCAGATAAAACCTGCCAAAATAAACCTGTCCCTACATGGCAGGTTTTAGGCCTCGCCGTGCTCCTCTTCCCAGCTGCGGTCATCGTATTTCTCGACCACGGCGTCGTCGTCAAAGTGCAGCGGCTTGTCCAGGTTGCGGGGCTTAAAGCCCTCCATAAACTTGTCGCGGCCAAAGCTCTCGGGAATCGCCACGGGATAGCGGCCGGTAAAGCACGCGTCGCAGTAGCCGCCCTTGGGCATGACCTTCAGCAGACCCTCGACCGAAAGGAAGGCCAGCGAATCGGCGCCGATATACTCGCAAATCTCGTCGACCGTCTTGTTGGCGCTGATGAGCTGCGACTGCACGTCGGTATCGATACCGTAGAAGCACGGCCAGATGACCTCGGGCGAGTTGATGCGGATATGAATCTCCTTGGCGCCGGCGTTGCGCAGCATCTTGACGAGCTGCACCATGGTGGTGCCGCGCACAATGGAGTCGTCGATGACGACCAGGCGCTTGCCCTCGATGTTGTCACGCAGCGGGTTGAGTTTCATACGCACGCCCATGGCACGCAGCTCCTGCGTAGGCTCGATAAACGTACGACCCACGTAGCGGTTCTTGATAAGGCCCTCACCAAAGGGAATGCCACTCTCGTGCGAATAGCCCTCCGCGGGCGGTAGGCCGGAGTCGGGCACGCCGATGACCAGGTCGGCCTCGACGGGCTCCTCGTGCGCCAGCTGACGACCCATGTCATAACGGCAGGCGTAGACGCTCTTGCCGTTCATGATGGAATCGGGGCGAGCGAAGTAGACCTGCTCAAAGATGCAGTTAGCAGGCTCTTCGGCGGCAGGCACGCCTTGCTCGGACACAAGGCCCTCGGCGCTGATGCGCAAAATCTCACCGGGACGGACGTCGCGGACGTACTCGGCGCCCACGATGTCGAGCGCGCACGTCTCGGAGGCAACAACCCAGCCGCCGGCGCGGGTGACATGGGTGGTGGCGTCGACCGTCGCGGCGCCGT
>ERZ1034913.751-NODE-751-length-23213-cov-172.084420_pt1 | contig 23213 bp, 30 predicted proteins | sample MGYA00520697_ERZ1034913 | MGnify/ENA primary metagenome ERZ1034913 (study PRJEB33766, sample SAMN09781786) | gut metagenome | biome: gut microbiome | host: Homo sapiens | place: Madagascar | study: EMG produced TPA metagenomics assembly of the PRJNA485056 data...
TTATTTTTGTAGAGCCGGAGGAAACAGACCAGACGGTTTAAATGAGCCGGTTACCTGCAAAGGGGGATGTCCGTACAAATGTCGTCACCTGCCGGCAATACTGACGCTCCCCACGTAGTTTCTCTGCGGCCCGCTCTGCATACTGAACAACAGCCTGGTGCATGGCATCTTTGTCTGTGATTCGTTCACCAAAACTGCGACTACAGACAATCTGCTGTTTTGCCGGTGGTGCTTCTTCCAGGGATATGCAGGACTCGCCGTTGAGTTCGCGTACCGTACGCTCAAGAATGACGCTGAAGTTTTTCCGGATGAATGCCGTGTTAGCCTGCGCCAGCTGCAGTGCTGTGTTAATACCCAGCGCATTCAGCTTTTCCGTCAGTCTGCGTCCTACTCCCCAGACCTCACCAACTGGCTGCAGCCCCAGTAGCTTCAAGATCCGATTACGGTTTTCTGCCGTCAGCGCGACCACACCGGAAAACTGTGGCCATTGCTTTGTTGCCCACTGTGCACTTTTAGCCAGCGTTTTTGTAGGCGCAATGCCCACCCCCATGGTGAGTCCTGTCCAGCTTTTTACCTGTTCCCTGAGCTGATGACCAAAAAACTCCGGAGAGATGCAATGATTTATCCCCCGCAAATCAATGAACATTTCATCAATTGAGTAGGGCTCAACTGCGGGAGAAAGCGACTCCAGAACAGCCATAACCCGTTGACTCATGCTGCGGTACAGCGCATAATTGCTTGAAAATAAATGTATTTTCTTCTCCAGGCGCATCTGTCTCACCTGAAACCAGGGCTGCCCCATTCTGATGCCAAGGGCTTTTGCCTCCGGGCTGCGCGCGATCACACAGCCATCGTTATTGCTGAGTACGATGACCGGTTCGTTGCGAAGGTCCGGGCGGAAAACTTTTTCACATGAGGCGTAGAAACTGTTGATATCAGCCAGTGCAAACATCAGCGTAACTCCCGCGTCCTGTGTATCACGTGAGTGACAACACCAAAAATACAGATGTTTTCCGGATACAGTGTGCGGAACTCCGGGCTGTCTGAAACCGGCTCCAGTGCCGGGCGTGGGCGCAACAGCAGTCGTTTGACGGTGAACTCACCGTCGATCTCAGCGATAACGATGTCCCCGTGTTGTGGTTTTTCGGCCCTGTCCACTACCAGCAGATCACCATTCTGCACGCCAGCCTGGTTCATCGATTCACCGCTGGCGCGCAGAAAGAAGGTGGCTGCAGGTCTGCTGATGCAATAGCTGTTCAGATCCAGTTCCTGCTCAGCATAATCAGTGGCAGGCGAAGGAAAACCGGCCTGGCAACGATCGGCAAACAACGGTCGCACGTAACTGTCATCGCCTGAAGGGTCAGCCGGACGGTGATAAACGGTACTCATGCTGCAGGCAGCCAGCTGTCGTCCTGCCAGATTTCTTCCAGCAGAGACAGGATACGTTCTTTATCCTTGTCGTTGCGGGCTCCTGTGACAGATACAGACGGGGCGCTGCCCTGGTCTATACGCAGCCAGATTTCCGGGTAGTGTGGTTTCAGACGTTGTTCGATTTCATTCTGTAGCGCCTGAAGTGTGCCTGATTTGAGGTTTTTTGTGCTCTGGCGGTCGAAAAGAATTTCAATGCGGATCATGTTCTCATCTCCCTTTTCTTTTGCTGTATGCATATACAGTATTCTAATAACTGAATCCACACACAGTCAAATGTCATTATTGTGACTAAAAAGCGCTCAATTCTCTGAGAGTGTGGCTGTATGCCTGCTGTGGACTGCTGTGTTCAGCTTATCCACAGCATTTTGCGCACGGTTCTGTGAATAAAATACCTGGTTACCCAGGCCGTGCCGGCACGTTAACCGGGCTGCATCCGATGCAAGTGTGCCGCTGTCGCCGGCCTCCTCACCCGGTCACGTTTCGTCGTTCCTCCTCCACGCGCTGCGGCTTCGGGGCCGCACCTGCATTCGTATGCGGTCGCCCGGTTACAGGTGCGGCACGGCCTGATGGAGGCCGCATGTGAGAGGAGAATTCCCATGCCAAACTGGTGCTCGAATCGTATGTATTTTTCTGGTGAACCGGCACAGATCGCTGAGATTAAACGACTGGCCAGCGGCGCAGTCACACCGTTTTATCGCCGCGCCACAAATGAAGGTATTCAGCTGTTTCTGGCCGGAAGTGCCGGACTTCTGCAGACCACTGAAGATGTGCAGTTTGAACCGTGCCCCGGACTGACGGCTGCCGGACGTGGTGTTGTATCGCCGGAGAATATCGCGTTCACACGCTGGCTGACACACCTGCAGAACGGTGTGCTACTGGATGAACAAAACTGCCTGATGCTGCATGAACTCTGGCTGCAGAGCGGTACTGAACAGCGTCGCTGGGAAGGATTACCGGACGATGTCAGGGATACCATCACCGCACTTTTCACCGCAAAAAGAGGTGACTGGTGTGGCTTCTGGAGTAACGAGGATGTATCGGTGTGGTGGAACCGTCTGTGTGACAACGTACTGCCGGAAAAAACCATGCCGTTTGACCTGCTGACGGTTCTGCCCACCCGCCTGGATGTTGAAGTGAATGGCTTTAACGGTGGTGTTCTGAACGGTGTTCCTTCTGCATATCACTGGTATACGGAACAGTATGGCGTGAAGTGGCCTGTGGGGTATGAGGTGAATATCAGTAGTCAGGGAGACAACTTCATTCAGGTTGATTTCGACACGCCGTGGTGTCAGCCGGAAAGCGACGTTATTGCAGAATTAAGCCGCCGTTTCAGCTGCACGCTGGAGCACTGGTATGCCGAACAGGGCTGTGATTTCTGTGGCTGGCAGTTGTATGAGCGCGGAGAGCTCGTTGATGTGCTGTGGGGGGAACTGGAATGGTCTTCCCCGACAGATGACGATGAGCTGCCGGAAGTCACCGGACCTGCGTGGATAGTCGACAATGTGGCGCATTATGGCGGATGAAGTATGACGGAGACGGGCGGGAAACCGCCCGTTTCTTTTCCGACAAAGGATGTCGCCGTGCTCCTCTTTTTACTGCGCCGGCTGACGCGGCGCGGCATAAACGCTGCCTGTGGTCAGTGTCCCGCGTCCGGCGGGCACGGGACGGGCGCTTTTACCGCTCCCGGCTGGCGTCGATGACAGTGTACGCCAGCCTGTCGCCCTTTTCTGATGAACGCCCTTCAAGCCGCTTTCGCGGCATATTCTCGCCGTCAAAAAGACGACGGCTGCGATATTCCACGGTCGGCCTGACCCGTTACCGGACGCGGTGAACAGCCCACAGGCAGCGGGGAACGGGCGCCACAGGGGCGCCCTCCCGGTGCCCTCTGTAAGAGGAGGAGTGCTGTTATGTCCCGTTTTATCCTGGGTGACTGCGTGCGTGTTATGGCCACGATTCCTGATAACGCCATTGATTTCATCTTAACCGACCCACCATATCTCGTCGGTTTTCGTGACCGTTCCGGGCGCACCATTGCCGGTGACGTTAACGATGACTGGCTGCAACCTGCCAGTAATGAGATGTACCGCGTACTCAAAAAAGACGCGCTGATGGTGAGTTTCTATGGCTGGAACCGTATTGACCGCTTTATGGCTGCCTGGAAACGCGCCGGATTCAGCGTTGTAGGGCACCTTGTGTTCACCAAAAGCTACACATCCAAATCTGCGTATGTCGCGTACCGTCACGAATGCGCCTATATCCTGGCAAAAGGCCGTCCGGCGCTGCCTCAGAAGCCATTACCCGACGTGCTGGGCTGGAAATATTCGGGCAACCGCCATCACCCGACGGAAAAGCCTGTTACCAGCCTGCAACCGCTGATTGAGAGCTTCACACACCCGAACGCAATTGTGCTGGACCCGTTTGCAGGCAGCGGCTCAACCTGCGTCGCCGCCCTCCAGTCCGGACGCCGGTATATCGGTATCGAGCTGCTTGAGCAGTATCACCGTGCCGGGCAGCAACGCCTTGCCGCCGTGCAACGGGCCATGCAGCAGGGGGCCGCGAATGATGACTGGTTTATGCCGGAGGCTGCGTAAATGAACTATGCCGGACACGAAAAACTGCGCGCCGAAGTGGCGGAGGTGGCCAATGCCATGTGCGACCTGCGTACAACCATGAATGAGATGGAGCAGCGGTACAGCTTTAATGCCGACACCCTGCCGGAACGTCTGGTGCGTCAGACGCTGTTTCGCGCAAACCGCCTCCTGATGGAGGCATATACCGAAATTCTGGAACTGGATGCGTGCTTTAAAGATTGAGAAGGAGACGAGAATGTACGGAACATGCGAAACGCTCTGCCGGAAGCTGGCAGCAAAGTATCCGGGAGACACGCCGCTGATGCTGGTTATCTGGTCTCCGGAAGAGATTCAGGCACTGGCTGACGGTATGGAAATTTCTCTGACCGATCATGAAATCAGGACCGTCCTGGCGCGCATGGAGGACATCCCGGAAGACCAGAGGACTGAATCCGGTATTTCTTCCGCCGCGGTGATGGAGATTATCAGCAACGTGAGCGAAAACCGCCAGGTGACCGTCCCTGCTGAACTGCTGGCGTCCCTGATTCAGACCGCTGAACAGGCACTGTGGAAACGTGAGTGGGCCGCCCGTGATAACGGCCTCGTCGTCCCGGAATGCGTCACCCGCCGACAGGCGGTGGTTAATCAGGCCCGCGCCCTGCTGAAAAACAACACACGCGAAAACGACTGATGTTATCGCCGCCTGCGGGCGGCGATTCAGGGAGACCATGAATCATGAACGAAACGCTGAATGCACTGATTTGTCGCCACGCCCGTAACCTGCTGCTGGCGCAGGGCTGGCCGGAAGAGACGGATGTTGACCAGCGAAATCCGAACCATCCGGGCTGGATCAGCATTTACGTGCGGCTGGATGCGCCCCGGCTGGCGACGTTACTTATCAACCGTCACGGCGGCGTACTGCCGCCGCACCTGGCCTCTGCCATTCAGAAACTGACCGGAACCGGGGCGGAACTTGTTCTGTCCGGCAGTCAGTGGCAGTCGCTGCCGGTACTTCCGGCAGACGGAACGCAGGTGTCTTTCCCGTATGCTGGTGAGTGGCTGGCAGAAGACGAAATCAGGGCTGTACTTGCGGCGGTGCGCGATGCAATACGAAGCATCTGTTACCAGGTGGCAGACGATGCGCGGCGTATCCGGGCGGCGCTGACCACCACCGGTCAGACGTTGCTGACCCGCCAGACGCGCCGCTTTCGTCTGGTTGTGAAGGAAAGCGATCACCCCTGCTGGCTCGATGAAGATGACGAAAACCTGCCCGTGGTGCTCGATGCCATTCTGAACCGGGGAGCACGTTTTTCGGCAGTGGAAATGTACCTGGTCAGTGAGTGTGTGGAGCATATCCTGTCCAGTGGGCTGGCCTGCGATGTGCTGCGTATACCGGATGAACCGCCCCGCCGCTGGTTTGACCGTGATGTTCTGCGGGAGGTGGTCCGGGAGGCCCGGGCCGAAATCCGCAGCATGGCGGATGCCCTCGCAAAAATCCGGGGCTGATGATGGCGGGGAAAATCCCCGCCTTTTCCTGCCAGTCCCCGGACAGAGCACAAAGGAAGTCGCCGCCGGCTCCGCTTTACCCGGCCATGCGGTGCATGGCCTTGTGGGTTTTCAGTTATGTGGCCTCAGCGTCGTGTGCGGGCTGTGCCGTGCCTCCATCTTAGCCGGGCTGGCAGGGATGCAAGGGTACGCTTCGCCGCTGCGGTCACCCGGTCCCTCCTTCCCGTCTGCCGTGATTTTCCGGTCGTTCACCCGCTCAGATTTCGCGGTCTCACCCTCCAACTCCCGCCAGCCGTGTGCGTCAGGCTGCGGCTTCCCTTGCGCCCTGTGCATCCCCGCCTTATCGCCCGGCTACTATGGAGGCACGGCACCGCCCGGTGTCGCGGAATATGTGAACAACGGAGGAAAACATCATGCAATATGCGAAACCTGTCACTCTGAATGTTGAAGAGTGCGACCGTCTGTCTTTTCTGCCTTACCTGTTTGGCCGGGATTTTCTGTATGCCGAAGCGTCTGTGTACGCGCTGGCGAAAAAAATGATGCCGGAATATGAAGGCGGATTCTGGCACTTCATTCGCCTGCCGGACGGTGGCGGTTACATGATGCCGGATGGCGACCGTTTCCACATGGTGAACGGTGCAAACTGGTTTGACCGTACCGTGAGTGCTGATGCCGCAGGCATCATCCTGACCTCCCTTGTGATTAACCGCCAGTTGTGGCTGTACCACGACAGCGGGGATGCAGGACTGACCCAGCTTTACCGGATGCGCGATGCGCAGTTGTGGCGTCACATCGAATTTCACCCTGAATGCAACGCGATTTACGCGGCTCTGGACTGATTAACGGACGGGGCGGCAATGCCGCCCCTGTAAAGGAGACGAGAACATGTACTGTACTGTTAAAGAAATTATCCGCGAAGTGCTGGATACAGACGTGCCGGACAGTGAATGCGTTTTTGCCGTGGTGCTGACCCGTGGGGATGTGCGCCACATAGCTCAGGACTGGAGTCTGGCAGACGATGAGCTGGAAACCGTCATGCAGCGGCTGGACGATGCCTTTGAGCATGGTGCGGATGTCAGCGTTGTTCACGACGTTGTTCGTGAACTGATGGAAGAAAAGCGCGCCAGCCGTCATGTGACAGTCCCGGCGGTGATGCTGGAAAAAGTGATGGCGCTGGCAGGCAGTGAAATGAAGCGCCTGTATGCCGTCGGGAGTGAGAACGGGGGCGACGGTGACGCATTCGTCAGGGAGGAACGCGAAGCAATGGACGTTGTGTTACAGGCGCTGGACGGGGAGACGATGTCATGAATATCAGCACAGAAACCCGCGAAATTCTGCGTAATTACAGGGCCGTGATTAATGCGCGGCGTCGTGAAATGGGGCAGAAACCGCTCACCACCGCGCAGATTGTTGATGAAATCTGCGATTTTGTGGCGAATCAGCAGGCGGTTTTCCTGGGCGGTCACTACATCTTACAGGGCAGCAGAAACAGGTGATACAGGGGCAGGCGGTGGAGGCCGCCTGTCAGCCCACGCGAAAACCCCTGGCAGGCTGACGCCTGCCGGAAATGCGGGGTGCAGCGCCTGCGGCGCTGCCGGCCCGGCTTTCCGGTCAGAAGGTAGTGTATGGCTGTATGCAGGGAACAGGTGTGATATTCCGTGACACTGTCACCGTTTCTGGCTGTCTTTTATTGCGCCCACTTCGGCTCCCGGCTGCCTGGCGGCATCCGGTCGTCAGGCCCGACTCCGACAGGCAGCTGCTGGCGCACCCGCCAGTCTCCGCCGAACCCGCTGGCGCGGTTTCGGGCTGCCGCTACGGTCCGATGCGTGAAAACCCGGCTTGCAGCGACCGTTCCGGTCGCGCCGCCCCTGTCGCGCCGTGACCTGCGCTCCCTGCACACCTGACGGTGTGTGAGGAAACTGCGCCTGATGGCGCAGCAGTCTTCCCTCCTGCCGCCACCCCTGCGGCCTGTTTCCCGCTGTGGACTTTCCGGGGGGCAGACGTAACCCCCTCCCGTTCCATCTGTCCAGGGTGAGATGCACCGGCCACAAAATTTTTAGCCATAAACCCGGCTAAAAATTTTGCGTCCGCCCCCGGACAGCTGTCCCGTGAGGCGGTAAACGGGCCCCCATCGGAAAGGTCCACTGCGGGGAGAAACCCCTGTGAAGTGGACGGCAGGAGGAGCTTTCGCTCCTCTGAAGGGGCACATGAACGTCCCGTCGCCGGTATCCGGTTTATCTCACATCTTTCAGTCAGGAGGTTCTTATGAGTGCACGTGGTATCAACAAGGTCATCCTCGTCGGGCGTCTGGGCAATGATCCGGAAGTCCGTTACATCCCCAACGGGGGCGCAGTGGCAAACCTGCAGGTGGCTACGTCAGAAAGCTGGCGCGACAAACAGACGGGGGAGATGCGGGAGCAGACGGAATGGCACCGCGTGGTGCTGTTCGGCAAGCTCGCGGAAGTGGCCGGTGAATATCTGCGCAAGGGTGCGCAGGTCTACATCGAGGGGCAACTCCGTACCCGTAGCTGGGAAGATAACGGTATCACCCGTTACATCACTGAAATTCTTGTTAAGACCACGGGCACCATGCAGATGCTGGGGAGTGCACCACAGCAGAACGCTCAGGCGCAACCGAAGCCTCAGCAGAATGGGCAGCCACAGAGTGCTGACGCGACGAAAAAAGGTGGCGCGAAAACGAAAGGCCGTGGACGTAAGGCCGCGCAGCCCGAGCCTCAGCCGCAACCGCCGGAGGGGGAGGATTACGGGTTTTCAGACGATATCCCGTTCTGACTGGCCTGACTGTGATAACCGCCCCGCCCTGCGCGGGGCATCACCGGAGATATGAGGATGAGCGAATATTTCAGAATACTTCAGGGGCTGCCGGACGGCTCCTTTACCCGCGAACAGGCGGAAGCCGTTGCCGCACAGTACCGGAACGTCTTTATCGAGGATGACCACGGGGAACATTTTCGCCTGGTTGTCCGCAATAACGGTTCCCTGGTCTGGCGTACCTGGAATTTTGAGGACGGTGCCGGGTACTGGATGAATCATGCCATCAGGGATTTCGGGATTCTTAAGTAAGAGAGGTGCCGGACGCGCGAACGTCCGGCAGGACATAAGCAATTATAAGGGGATGATTATGCCTGTAACGAAGTGTGAACCAGAAACCACCCGCAAAGCAAGCCGTAAATCTGCAAAAACGCAGGAAACAGTCCTGTCTGCCCTGCTGGCGCAGACGGAGGAAGTGAGCGTGCCGCTGGCCTCACTGATTAAATCACCGCTGAATGTGCGCACGGTGCCGTATTCTGCGGAGTCCGTCAGCGAACTGGCAGGGTCCATTCAGGGCGTCGGACTGCTGCAGAATCTGGTCGTGCATACCCTGCCTGGTGAGCGCTACGGTGTCGCCGCAGGTGGTCGCAGACTGGCAGCACTCAACATGCTGGCAGAGCGTGGAATCATTCCGGCTGACTGGCCTGTCCGCGTGAAAATTATTCCGCAGGAACTGGCGACGGCGGCATCAATGACTGAAAACGGTCATCGTCGGGATATGCACCCTGCCGAACAGATTGCCGGATTCCGCGCAATGGCGCAGGAAGGCAAAACACCTGCGCAAATCGGTGATTTGCTGGGCTATTCACCCCGCCACGTTCAGCGAATGCTGAAACTGGCAGACCTTGCGCCTGTCATCCTCGATGCGCTGGCAGAAGACCGCATCACCACAGAACACTGTCAGGCGCTGGCGCTGGAGAACGACACCGCGCGTCAGGTGCAGGTGTTTGAAGCTGCCTGTCAGTCGGGATGGGGCGGTAAACCGGATGTGCGGGTTATCCGCAATCTGATTACGGAAAGTGAAGTGGCGGTGGCGGGGAACAGTAAATTCCGCTTCGTGGGGGCTGATGCTTTCTCACCTGACGAACTGCGTACTGACTTGTTCAGCGATGACGGGGACGGTTATGTGGACCGTGTGGCGCTCGATGCTGCTCTGCTGGAAAAACTCCAGGCTGTCGCAGAGTACCTTCGGGAAGCCGAAGGCTGGGAGTGGTGCGCCGGGCGCATGGAGCCTGTCGGTGAGTGCCGTGAGGATGCCGGAACATACTGCTGTCTGCCGGAGCCGGAAGCGGTGCTGACGGAGGCGGAAGAAGAACGCCTGAACGAACTGATGACGCGTTACGACGCGCTGGAAAATCAGTGTGAGGAATCCGACCTGCTGGAAGCAGAAATGAAGCTGATGCGCTGCATGGCGAAGGTCAGGGCGTGGACGCCGGAGATACGTGCCGGAAGCGGTGTGGTGGTGTCCTGGTGTTATGGCAACGTATGTGTCCAGCGTGGTGTGCAGTTGCGCAGTGAGGATGACGTGGCTGACGACGCTGACCGCACGGAACAGGTGCAGGAGAAAGCATCAGTGGAGGAAATCAGTCTGCCACTGCTGACGAAAATGTCTTCCGAACGCACGCTGGCAGTCCAGGCGGCACTCATGCAGCAACCGGACAAATCTCTGGCACTGCTGGCATGGACGCTCTGCCTGAATGTGTTTGGCAGCGGGGCGTACAGTAGTCCCGCCAGAATTTACCTGGAATGTGGGCATTACTCACTGACCAGCGCAGCGCCGTCAGGGAAGGAAGGTACCGCATTCATGGCGCTGATGGCAGAGCACTTTCGCCTTGCTGCCCTGCTGCCGGATGAATGGGAACGGGACATGACGACGTTCCTGTCACTCAGCCAGGAGGTTCTGTTATCCCTGCTCAGTTTCTGCACTGCATGCAGCATCCACGGCGTTCAGACCCGTGAGTGTGGTCACACGTCACGCAGTCCGCTGGACTCGCTGGAAACCGCCATCGGCTTTCACATGCGCGACTGGTGGCAGCCGACAAAAGCAAACTTCTTCGGACACTTGAAACAGCCGCAGATTATCGCAGCCCTGAATGAGGCCGGACTGTCCGGTGCCGCACGGGACGCGGAGAAAATGAAGAAAGGCGATGCGGCTGAACATGCAGAGTTCCATATGAAAGACAACCGCTGGGTGCCTGGCTGGATGTGTGCACCACGTCCACAGACGGATGCCACTGAACACACCGCTAACCTGGCTGATGCCGCCTGATGAACAACCACACCGCCCCGCCGGAGACGGGGCGGCAGCAAGGGAGATACCGTGATGAAAACTGAACTGACCCTGAATGCCCTGCAGTCCATGAACGCACAGGAATATGAAGATATCCGTGCTGCGGGAAGCGATATGCGCCGTAATCTCACTCACGAGGTGATGCGTGAAGTGGACGCACCGGCTAACTGGATGATGAACGGAGAGTATGGCAGTGAGTTCGGGGGCTTTTTCCCCGTCCAGGTTCGTTTCACGCCAGCCCACGAACGTTTCCACCTGGCATTATGTTCGCCGGGAGACGTCTCTCAGCTCTGGATGCTGGTTCTGGTGAATTGTGGTGGACAGCCTTTCGCCGTCGTTCAGGTGCAACATATCTTCACGCCTGTCGCTATCAGTCACACGCTGGCGCTTGCCGCGACACTTGATGCGCAGGGGTACAGTGTTAACGACATCATCCATATCCTGATGGCAGAAGGAGGTCAGGCATGAGCGCACGTTCACGGGCACTGATCCCCCTCAGCGCAGAGCAACAGGCCGCCATGCAGGCTGTGGCTGTCACCGAACAACGTCGTCGTCAGGGACGCACACTTTCAGCATGGCCTTATGCCAGCGCTTTCTTTCGCTGCCTGAATGGCAGTCGCCGGATTTCGCTGACCGATCTCCGCTTTTTTGCTCCTGCGCTGACGAAGGAGGAATTTCATGGCAACCGTCTCCTGTGGCTGGCTGCCGTGGATAAACTGATTGAAAGTTTTGGTGAAGTCTGTGTTCTTCCCCTGCCATCCGATGCGGGGCATCGTCTGTTCCCGTCCGTTCCTTTTCGTGAAGGTGAGCGGCGTCGTCAGAAAACCACGCTGACAGAGCAGAAATACAGCCGCCAGCGGGAACGTGAGGCAGAACGACGGGAACTGGAATACCAGACATGTTTTGCTCAGGCGCAGATTGACCTTGCGTTTCATACTCCCGCCACGGTCGGAAGCTGGTTGTCCCGCTGGTCTGGTGTTGTTGAGGAGCATGATCTGGAAACGATTTTCTGGGGGTGGTGCGGGCGTTTTCCATCACTGTCATCATTTGACCGGTTTTTCTGGCAGGAGGAACCACTCTGGCGGCTGATTTTTGAAGCCGGTGAGGCCGGTCGTGGTGCACCGGTACAGGTACGTGCACTTGAGCAGTGGATGATCCCGAACAAGCTGGAGAACGCAATATGATGAAATCAGACGAACAATATCAGGTTCCCGTGTGGATGCGACCTCTGTTGCCGTTGCTCTGCAATACCGGTGGTAATGATCCGGAGGAACTGCTGAATGATACAGAAACCACCGCCAGTGCGAATATTGTCCGTTATGTACTGATAGTTGCAGTGCGGTCGCAGATTGATCTGCTGCAGCTACTGTACAGGAAAGGACTGTTGCGCACAGAGATACCAGGTGGCTTTTCACCGGAAGAAGCGCAGGAACTCCTGGATAATCTGGTGCGCAGCCATATCAGCAAGGCGCTGTCGGGTGAGCGAATGGCAGCCCGTGACAGAAATGCCGATCTGACCTGGATTCGCCAGCAACTGGTCGATGCCGCCTGGTTTGTCCGTGCCACACTGGAAGCGCATGGGATGGGCGTCGGAAATGAGAGTCCCTCTGCTCCGCCGGAGACAATGCCGGACATACAGACACGGGAACTGGTTATGTTGATCAAGCGACTGGCATCATCGCTGAAAGCGGTGAAACCCGACAGTAGCGTGGTGCGTGAAGCGCAGGACTGGCTGTGCGACAGAAAACTTGTGGATATCACAGATATTCTCCGGTGAACCAGACATGTATATTTTACGCAGGGACACGCCGATCATGATCGTTTCATATCAGGGGTGGTCTGGAGGTCATGCGGCGTGTCCTCTGCACTCGCCGGAATAAGGAAGTCGCCGGCGGCTCCGCTTTTACCCGGCCATGCGGGGCATGGCCTTGTGGGTTTTCAGCTCTGTGGCCTCAGCGTCGTGTGCGGGCTGTGCCGTGCCTCCATCTTAGCCGGGCTGGCAGGGATGCAAGGGTACGCTTCGCCGCTGCGGTCACCCGGTCCCTCCTTCCCGTCTGCCGTGATTTTCCGGTCGTTCACCCGCTCAGATTTCGCGGTCTCACCCTCCAACTCCCGCCAGCCGTGTGCGTCAGGCTGCGGCTTCCCTTGCGCCCTATGCATCCCCGCCTTATCGCCCGGCTTTTATGGAGGCACGGCACCGCCCGGTGCCGCAGAACATGTGACTATGGAGGATTCGGGAATGTCTGTTGTTGCACCTGCTGTATACGTTGGAACCTGGCACAAATACAACTGTGGAAGCATCGCCGGACGCTGGTTTGACCTGACCACGTTTGATGATGAGCGCGACTTTTTCGCCGCCTGCCGTGCTCTTCACCAGGATGAAGCCGATCCTGAACTGATGTTTCAGGATTATGAGGGATTCCCGGGGAATATGGCCTCTGAATGCCATATCAACTGGGCCTGGGTTGAAGGCTTCCGCCAGGCACGGGATGAAGGCTGCGAAGAGGCTTATCGTCTCTGGGTGGAGGATACCGGTGAGACGGATTTTGACACCTTCCGCGATGCCTGGTGGGGCGAGGCTGACAGTGAGGAGGCTTTTGCGGTTGAGTTCGCCAGTGATACCGGCCTGCTGGCTGACGTGCCGGAGATGGTGGCGCTCTATTTTGACTATGAGGCGTATGCGCGGGATTTATTCCTGGACTCCTTCACCTTTATTGACGGTCATGTGTTCCGTCGGTGATTTACTCCCCCGCTCCGGCGGGGGTATGGCCTGCCAGGCCGCCGGAAAACCCTGGCAGGCTTACGCCTGCCTGAAATGCAGGAGGGCCGCGCCTGCGGCGCTGCCCTTCCTGCCCGTCATGGTGTGAGGCATTTTTCTGTTATGTCGTTTCTGTTGTTCTGATTTCCGGAGGCGGGGACACCTTCGGCTCCCGGCTGCCTGGCGGCATCCGGTCGTCAGGCCCGACTCCGACAGGCAGCTGCTGGCGCACCCGCCAGTCTCCGCCGAACCCGCTGGCGCGGTTTCGGGCTGCCGCTACGGTCCGATGTCTGAAAACCAGGCTTGCAGCGACCGTTCCGGTCGCGCCGCCCCTGTCGCGCCGGAAACGGCGCTCCCTGCACACCTGACGGTGTGTAAGGCCACTGCGCCTGATGGCGCAGTCAACCCTTCCGCCGCCACCCCTGCGGCCTGTTTCCCGCTGTGGACTTTCCGGGGGCTGGAGTAACCACATCCCGTTTCAGCAGTCCAGGGGAAGATATACCGTCCACAAAATTTTTAGCCATAAACCCGGCAAAAAATTTTGCGTCCGCCCCCGGACAGCTGCCCCGTGACGTGGTGACGGACGCCCCATCGGAAAGGTCCACTGCGGGGAGAAACCCCGAAGAAGTGGACGGCAGAAGGGGCTTTCGCCCCTCCGGGGAGCAACCGGTCGGCCCGGCGACCTGATTCAGCAGAAGGAGACGTTTTCATGACTGTCAGCAGCACGATTTCCGTTTTTTGCCGCGACGGGGTGTTCCGTACCGTTTACTGCCACCTGCACGGTGAGCCGACCTGGAACGGTCGCATCCTGCATACCCACTATGCCACCGGTCAGCAGGCCGAAGCCCTGGTTGAACACGGTGATATCCGTTGCCTCGGTCCCCGTTGCGACAAACCCGCCGGGCATACGCTTCAGAACCCGGTGGACGGTGTGACGGCTTATTACGGACGTGACAGTGGTTTCCGGATGGACAGTGAGGCGCGTGAGTACCGTTCTTTCATGGAGGCTATTGCCACTGAAAGCACTGAAGAGGTGCGCTTCCATTATGTGTTCATCGACGGCTACTGGAAGGTGATGTACCGCACGCCGGAAGGCTGGAAGATGAAAGCGCTCGCGCTGGCACTGCGTCGCTGTCCGAAATGAAAAAAAGGCAGGGCGATAAAACCTGCCTCTCTCCGCCGGCGCTTCCCCGCCAGGAAGCCCGGCATCTCAATCACTATCTATGGAGATTATGCTATGAGGCCATCAATTATCTTCGCAACCGCCGAGTATGTAAAGCGTCTGCGTGAAGAGTGCCTGCGGGAGAATAAACCCCTGCACCGCCATACCCGCTTCAGACGTCAGGAGCTGGCACAGGATGAGATTAACCCGGACGTCCTGGCGATGAGCGGCCATATCGCCAGACGCTGCAGTGAGCAGAAGCGGGTGCGTATCCCCGCTATGAAAGTCAGCGAATGGGGCCACCTGCTCCGCGCGCTTGAAATTGAGCGGGTCTGCCACTGATTAACCCTTGCCGTCTGCCTGTGCAGGCGGCAGGATACGTTCAGACATCTCACCAGGAGGAACCGTGAGTAAGAAGAAAAACACCACAACGCCCACGCCGCATGATGCCGCGTTCCGGTCGTTCCTGGCGAACCCCGACGTCGCCAGAGATTTTCTGGAACTGCATCTTCCGGCGGAGTACCGGCAGTTGTGCGACCTGTCCACGCTGAAGCTGGAACCCGCCACCTTTGTTGAGCCGGACCTGCATCAGTACGCCAGCGATATCCTCTGGAGTGTGAAAACCACCGGGGGTGAAGACGGCTATGTTTATACGCTCATCGAGCACCAGAGCACCGAAAATCTGTACATGCCTTTTCGCATGTTACGCTACAGTGTGGCGGCTATGCAGAGACATCTGGAGCAGCACAAAACGTTGCCACTGGTCATTCCGGTGCTGTTCTATCACGGTGAGCGCAGCCCGTACCCGTACAGCATGAACTGGCTGGACTGTTTTGAGAATCCGGCGCTTGCGGCTAAAATATACACAAAGCCGTTTCCGCTGGTTGATATCACTGTCGTTGATGACAATGAAATCATGAACCATCGCCGGATGGCCGCACTGACGCTGCTGATGAAGCATATCCGCCATCGTGACATGATGGAGCTGCTGGACAAACTCCCGCAGGTCATGGTGGAAATTTCAGACGAGCAGGTGCGTGTTCTGATTCATTACATCGTTAACGCAGGGGACTCTGTATCACCGGAATTTATGCGGGCGCTGGCTGAGCGTCTGCCGCAGCATGAGGATAAACTGATGACTATCGCAGAACGTCTTGAGCAAAAAGGTCGCCAGGAGGGCAGGATGGAAGGTGCGCTTGAAAAAGCCCTGGCTATTGCGTGCCAGCTTCAGAAAATGGGGATGACGCCGGAGCAGATTAAGCAGGCTACCGGGCTTTCCGATGACGAACTGAATAAAATAACTCACTAATGAGAGTATCACAGCCCGGCAAAATGCCGGGCTTTTTTGTCAGCAGGAGCAGAGCAAACAGTATGACGATTGCAGAACGTCTTATACAGAAAGGTTTTGAAAAAGGCGCTCTTGAAGTGACGCGGGAAATAGCCTGGCGGCTTCGGGATATGGGCTGGACGCCGGAACGGATTCAGGAGGCGACCGGACTTTCCGGTGAAGAACTGAAAAAGCTGTTTCCTGATGAGCAGTAGCCTGGCATTCAGCCAGGCTGTGAATCACGCTCACACATCCTCTGCCGTTTCCCCCAGTTCATTTTCCAGTCGCCTGATGATATCTGCCTTGCGCATCCCCTGCATGTGAGGCAGCAGGTCACGGACTGAAAGTGCCTGGGTGGTCCTCCAGACGGTGACGTCCACCTGTTCCGCATTTTCCCAGGCGTGCCATGTTCTCTGCGTCACGCCAAATTCTCTGGCCGCTTTTTCGCGTGACCATAGCATGCTTTTTCGCCAGATTCGCAGTTCCCAGCCGGTCATAAAACACCTTTGAAAAAGTGAAAAAACTTCACTTTATTTTATCATCATAATTGCCAAATCAGCGCGATAAATAAGTGTAAAAAGTGAAGAAATTTCACTTTTTTGTTTGTAAATGTCGTGCGGTTTTCTCTGTTTTCACCTGTGCGGGAGTGGTGTGCCAGTGACCACCACATGCCATTGTTGTGCCGTCGTTTTTCTTCAGTCGCGCCGTATGCGGCGCTCCCTGCACACCTTACGGTGTGTAAGGCCACTGCGCCTGATGGCGCAGCTGTCTCTGCCTGTCTGCCGCCGCACTGCGGCCTGTTCTCCGCAGACGGACTTTCCGGGGGTACATACATGACCACATCCCGTTTCAGTCGTCCAGGGGAGAGATGTACCAGCCACAAAACTTTTTGCCGCAGGCGTCAAAAACTTTTGCGTCTGCCCCCGGACAACTGCCCCGTGACGTGGTGAGCGTCCCCCGTCGGAAAGGTCCACTGCGGGGAAATCCCCGAAGACCCGGACGGCAGAAGGAGCTTCGCTCCTCCGGGAAATGACCTGGCTGACCCGGCAGTCGTGACGATGAGGAGACAATGTGATGAATCAGACTTTACCCACTGCTGACCTGAATACTGCCGGCACGACAGATGTTATTCCGTCTGTGGCTATCGACCGCATCATCGCGCAGCGTAACGAAGGTATTGCACTGTTCATGCAGGCGATGGAATGCCTGGCGACAGCGCGCAAGATTCTGCTCGATGCGTCAGGTGATATTTTTCTTTACGGGTTTGAAGACTGCGTGACTGATTCCGTTCGTCGCATAGATAAACCGGAAGAAGCGAAAAGGAATATCACCCGTCTTGCCGACCGGAAAATCTGGGACCGCCTGATGACAGATACGGGCATGTACACCTTCATGAGTTCATGCCAGCGTGATGAGTGGAATGGCCAGCTGATGAGCGACACCTGTCCTGAAATCACCCTGGACAATGTACTGGCAACATTCCGCCATCTGAATGCCAGCAAGATGCAGACATTTGAACAGGGACTGATTGATGTCTACCGGAAATTGTCATGGGATTACAGAACCAATAATCCCTGCCGTCTGGGCAAGAGAATCATTATTGAAAACATGCTGTACCGCTGGAGTAACGGGCGTGTGACGCTGGACTGCAGCGGACGGGAGGCACTGGATGACCTGGTACGTCCTTTTTATCTGCTGGAGGGGCGCAATGTTCCTGACTTCCGGAGCAGCATCGGGGCGCAGTATGGTGAATTTCTCGGGAACGGCGACAACGTCGGTAAGCTGTTAGAAGGGGAATATTTTACGGTGCGTGGCTACCAGAAAGGGACCGTACACATTGTCTTTAAGCGTCCTGACCTTGTTGAAAAACTGAATGATATTATTGCACGGCATTATCCTGGTACATTGCCGCCACGAGTCTGATTAAACAGAAAAGCCCTGGTATTTATGCCGGGGCTTTTTTTTCTGTAATCATCATAATCTCAGAACATGATGTGACATTGTCACATCAATTGTTGTTCATATCGATGCCATTTTTCCTGCCTGAATCTGTCTTTTTAGGTGCTGTTTTAGAGGAAGAACGGCGGGATGTTTTTTTCGATTCTGCTTCCCGAATAATGTCACGAAGTGCCTTCTCTCCTACTTCATACCCTGCATTTTTGAGCGTGTTACGAACATCTGTCAGTGTATAACCCTTTGTCCTTACCAGGACAATAATGTCATCACGAATGGCATCAAGAAAATCACGCAATGTTTTCCGTTGAGCGGTGAGATCTGGCAATTCCGATAAAGCAGCTTTTGCCAGCTGGATGTCATCATCTGAGTAAAATTTTTTAGAAGCCATTGGCACTTTCTCTCCGTTTAATGTTGAAGCCTGATTTTATCATCAAAAACTGACTCCTGGCAGGGCTGCGCCCTGCCTCTGCCGTCTGCATAAGACTATGATGCACAAAAATAACAGGCTATAATGGCCTGAAAAACGGGACAGGATGTGCAATTGTAATACCGTCACACGCGACGCTATTACAATTACCATCTGGTCAGGGCTTCGCCCCGACACCCCGTAAGGAGCCTGAAGTGAGTGATAGTGCGGTAAGAAAGAAAAGTGAGGTACGGCAAAAGACAGTTGTCAGGACACTCAGATTCTCTCCTGTTGAGGATGAAACCATCAGGAAAAAAGCTGAAGATTCCGGACTTACTGTATCTGCTTACATCCGAAATGCAGCACTGAATAAGCGAATTAACTCCCGTACAGATGATGCTTTTCTGAAGGAGTTAATGAGACTGGGAAGGATGCAGAAGCATCTGTTTGTTCAGGGAAAAAGAACCGGTGACAAGGAATACGCAGAAGTGCTTGTTGCCATAACCGAACTTACAAATACATTGCGTAAACAGTTAATGGAAGGTTGAGGATTCTCCGGTGAATGCAGTCATTCCGAAAAAGAGAAGGGACGGCAAGTCTTCGTTCGAAGACCTGGTGTCCTACGTCTCTGTCCGGGATGACATGACCGATAAGGAACTGGATTTATCTTCTTCTTCGCAGGCTGAACAACCGCACCGAAACCGCTTCAGTCGTCTTGTTGATTATGCAACACGCCTTCGAAATGAATCATTCGTGGCGCTGGTTGATGTCATGAAGGACAGCTGCGAATAGGTTAACTTTTACGGTGTGACCTGTTTTCACAACTGTACATCGCTTGAAACTGCCGCTGCAGATATGGAGTACATTGCACAGCAGGCACACTATGCGAAAGATAATACTGATCCTGTTTTTCACTACATTCTTTCCTGGCAGGCCCATGAAAGCCCGCGTCCGGAACAGATTTATGACAGTGTACGCCATACCCTGAAATCTCTCGGGCTGGGTGAACATCAGTATGTCTCTGCCGTGCATACCGATACTGATAACCTGCATGTTCACGTTGCGGTCAACCGGGTGCATCCGGTTACAGGTTATCTCAATTGCCTTTCATGGAGTCAGGAAAAACTCAGCCGTGCCTGCCGTGAGCTTGAACTGAAGCATTGTTTTGCTCCGGATAACGGTTGCTGGGTCCATGCGCCGGGAAATCGTATCGTTCGCAAAACTGCCGTTGAACGTGATCGCCAGAACGCGTGGACACGCGGAAAAAAACAAACTTTTCGCGAGTATGTTGCGCAGACAGCGGTAGCTGGTTTACGCAGTGAACCTGTACATGACTGGTTATCCCTGCATCGTCGTCTTGCTGAAGATGGTCTGTACCTGTCTCAGATGGACGGAAAATTTCTGGTGATGGATGGCTGGGATCGCAACAGGGAAGGTGTACAGCTTGACTCGTTTGGCCCTTCCTGGTGTGCAGAAAAACTCATGAAAAAAATGGGTGACTACACGCCAGTACCAAAAGACATTTTCAGCCAGGTGGAAGCACCAGGACGCTATAATCCGGACTTCATTGCAGCTGATGTTCGCCCGGAAAAAATCGCTGAAACAGAAAGTCTGCAGCAGTATGCCTGTCGTCATCTTGGAGAACGTCTGCCGGAAATGGCACGGGAAGGACGGCTGGAAAACTGCCAGGCTATTCACCGCACACTGGCTGAAGCGGGATTATGGATGCGTGTTCAGCATGGTCACCTGGTTATCTGTGACGGTTATGATCATAACCAGACTCCCGTTCGTGCTGACAGCGTATGGTCACTGCTGACGCTCGACAATGTGAATCAACTCGATGGTGGCTGGCAGCCTGTACCAACAGATATTTTCCGCCAGGTTACGCCAACAGAACGCTTCCGTGGTCGTCGTATGGAGAGCTGTCCTGCGACCGATAAAGAATGGCACCGTATGCGTACAGGTACGGGGCCGCAGGGGGCTATCAAACGCGAACTGTTTTCTGACAAAGAAAGTCTGTGGGGATACAGCATCAGCCATTGTAGCCCTCAGATTGAAGAAATGATCACACAGGGTGAGTTTACCTGGCAGCGTTGTCATGAGCTGTTTGCACAACAGGGACTGATGCTACAGAAACAACATCACGGGCTTGTTGTCGTTGATGCCTTTAATCATGAGCAAACGCCGGTGAAAGCCAGCAGCATTCATCCTGATCTGACACTGGGGCGTGCGGAGCCACAGGCCGGACCTTTTGTGAGTGCCCCAGCAGATTTGTTTGACAGGGTGCAACCTGAAAATCGCTATAACCCGGAGCTGGCTGTCAGTGACAGGTACGGGGTCAGCAGTAAACGTGATCCAATGCTGCGCCGGCAGCGACGTGAAGCCAGGGCTGAGGCCCGTGCTGACCTGCGTGCCCGCTATCTGGCATGGCGTGAACAATGGCGTAAACCAGATCTGCGTTATGGGGAACGTTGTCGGGAAATTCATCAGGCATGCCGTCTGCGGAAGTCACACATTCGTGCGCAGTACGATGATCCGGCATTACGTAAGCTGCATTATCACATTGCAGAAGTTCAGCGAATGCAGGCATTGATCAGGCTGAAAGAAGACATCAGGGATGAGCGACAGAAACTTATTGCTGACGGGAAGTGGTATCCACCCTCTTACCGTCAGTGGGTCGAAATTCAGGCTGCTCAGGGAGACAGGGCTGCTGTATCGCAGCTGAGAGGCTGGGATTATCGCGATCGCCGTAAAGACAAGTCACGCACAACGACGACAGACCGCTGTGTCGTGCTTTGTGAACCGGGCGGAACGCCGGTATACGGTAATACCGGTGATCTCGAGGCCCGTCTGCAGAAGAACGGGAGTGTTCGTTTCCGTGACCGTCGGACGGGAGAGTTTGTCTGTACGGATTATGGTGACAGGGTTGTTTTCCGTAATCACCATGACCGCAATGCGCTGGCAGATAAACTAGATTTGATTGCACCGGTATTGTTTGAGCGTGATCCCAGAATGGGCTTTGAACCAGAAGGAAACGATGGACAGTTTAATCAGGTCTTTGCTGAAATGGTGGCATGGTACAATGTGACGGGACTCTCTGAACATGGAAATTACGTTATTACTCGACCGGACGTAGATCAGCACAGGGAAGTGAGTGAGCGGGGCTATCGCAATTACATGGATAGTAACACTTACAGAGATGGAACTCAGCCAGTTCAGGATAGTGAGAATCGCTGGGAACCTCCAACACCGGTGTAAAGAATGTTATAAACGGGAGATTATTATGGCTTATGTCGATGATTTTAAAGAAGCAATAATCAGGACTCGGCGGTTACAACTTGCGCAACCCGTTGATTTATGTGAGATGCATACTCGCATAATGAACGATAAACGAATCCGCCATTTGGGAGGAATTATACGTCCTGTACTGGATCTGAATTCTGGGTATGAACAACTGGTTGCGCGATGTATGCCTGTTCATCTTCAAGCCAGACCTTTGGTTGAAGAATGGCTGGGATGTCCTGTTTATTTTACGTTGGGATGGATTGATGATGGGACCCCAAAAGGTATGTTCAGGTTTGATGAGGACTTTATTACTGATACATTGAAAAATGGTTATACAGGAGATACTGTCAATCTTCATGCATGGCTAACTTTACCTAGTATGGAAATTATAGATATCACATTATCAACAACAATTTCTATGTTGCAGGGGCATAAGAATCAGTTAGGCGGTGTTATTATTAAGAGAGCTGATGATATTAAAGGCTTCTCATATAAGCCAATGCTTATTGGTGATGAATTCCTGTTAAAATCTGGTATATTGCATAAGTTTACATATCTAGAATTGAACTAGTGTTTTTTAAATAAACTGGTGAGCCGCTTACTGATTAAATGTAAATATGTGAAAATGTTTGTATGTTCTTGAGGTTGTGTGATTACAAAAATATAATCGTGTGAAGATATAAAACCGTGCCAGGGCTGGCACGGCCTCTGTTCAGTACATTCCGTCCCAGTCCGGACGGTTGGTTTTTTTATGATGAAACCCGTTTACAGGACGCCCTGTCGGGGGGGCATTGTCCTGTGGAAGCGTTAACAGGGAGCCTGTTTAGGATTCTGTGTAAATGCCTTTTCTCAGAAGTGACCGTCCAGGCGGTCACCGAACTCGATAATAAAGCGGCTCATTGCCATTCGCCAGTCCTTCAACGGCATCGTCCATTTCTGGGACGCAGACTGGATTGCTAGCCACACCACTTTTTTCACCGAGTCGTCTGTCGGGAACACTTTACGCTTTTTGATCGCATGGCGGATCACGCTGTTTAGCGACTCGATGGCATTCGTCGTATAGATCACTTTGCGGATGTCCGTTGGATAAGCGAAGAACGTGGCAAGATTCGGCCAGTTAGCCTGCCAGCTTCGGCTTATCTGAGGATAGCGACTGTCCCAGGCCGCAGCGAACGCTTCCAGTGCCTGCTGACCTGCCTCTTCCGTGGGAGCCTGATAAATCGCTTTCAGGTCGCGAGTGACGGCTTTGTAGTCCTTCCATGACACGAAGCGCAGGCTGTTGCGCACCATATGCACGATGCATAACTGGATGCGGGCCTTCGGATATACTGTGTTGATGGCATCCGGGAAGCCTTTCAGGCCATCCACACAGGCGATGAGGATATCGTTCAGACCGCGGTTTTTCAGTTCAGTCAGCACATTTAGCCAGAACTTCGCCCCTTCATTTTCGGCCAGCCACATACCCAGCAGTTCTTTCTGACCTTCGATATTGATGCCCAGTGCCAGGAACACCGATTTGTTGATGACGCGACTGTCCTGCCGAACTTTCAGGACGATACAGTCAAGATAAACAATGGGGTAAACAGCATCCAGTGGTCTGTTTTGCCATTCTACAACCTGTGTCAACGACGGATGAAAGTAACCGGCTCATTTAAACCGTCTGGTCTGTTTCCTCCGGCTCTACAAAAAT
>ERZ1034913.753-NODE-753-length-23209-cov-7.735208_pt1 | contig 23209 bp, 17 predicted proteins | sample MGYA00520697_ERZ1034913 | MGnify/ENA primary metagenome ERZ1034913 (study PRJEB33766, sample SAMN09781786) | gut metagenome | biome: gut microbiome | host: Homo sapiens | place: Madagascar | study: EMG produced TPA metagenomics assembly of the PRJNA485056 data set...
GACGAAACGGGCGCCGCCGGGGCAGCATGCACCACAGCGGCCGGCGAAGCGGCCACGGCGACCCCGGAGCGCTCCAGGGCCTCGACGCGCTCCGCAAGCGCGGCAAGCGTCAGATCGCCTTCGGGGCGCACCATGCGCGTGCAGCCGATCTCGAACGACAGACGCGGGTTGGTAGAGGTTTTCAGCTCGGCCATGACGTCGCCGAGCGCCTGCAGCATGCGCGCCAGGCGATCGGTGCCGAACAGGGGCAGCTCATCGGCAAGCTGACGGCGCTCCGACGCGCTGACATCGAGCGCCACGTCGGTGCCCGCCAGGCTCATCACATACAGGTTGCGCACGTGCTGGGCAAGCTCGCGCGCGAACTGCGCCAGGTCGGAGCCCGATTCGACGAACTCCGCCACCCAATTGAAGCATGCTGCGGCATCGCGCTTCCCCAGCGCCTGCACGATGTTGGCCAGATCGCCGGAGTCCACGCCGCCGAGCATGCGTTCGGCAACCGCCAGCGTGACCTTGCCCTCGCCGAACGCGATGGTCTGCTCAAGCGAGGTGAGCGCGTTGCGCATGCCGCCGCCGGCGTGATGGGCGATCAGGTCGAGCGCGTCGCCTTCGAACTCCACGCCCTCGGCAACGCACACCGCGCCCAGGCGCGAGACGATGGACTCGTTGGATATGCGGCGGAAATCAAAGCGCTGGCAACGCGAATGGATGGTCTCCGGCACTTTCTGCGGATCGGTGGTGGCCAGGATGAACACCACGTGATCGGGAGGTTCCTCCAGCGTTTTGAGCAGCGCGTTGAACGCCGCGATGGACAGCATGTGGACCTCGTCGATGATATAGACCTTGTAGCGGCCGCGCGTGGGCGCGAACTGCACGCGGTTGATGATCTCCTCGCGCACGTTCTCCACGCCTGTACGGCTTGCCGCGTCGAGCTCGTAAACGTCCGGGTGCACGCCCTCGGCGATCATCCGGCAATCCTCACAGGTGCCGTCCGGGTCGGGCGTGGGGCCCTTTTCGCACAAAAGCGCCTTGGCAAGCAGGCGCGCCGTGGTGGTCTTGCCCGTGCCGCGCGGGCCGCAGAACAGGTAGGCATGGCTGACCTTGTCCTGCTCGATGGCGTTTTTGATGGTGCGCTCGATATGCTCCTGCCCCACCACGTCCTCGAAGATCTGCGGACGGTATTTGCGATACAGCGCCTCTGCCATATGGTTGCTCCTTGCCCTGCGTGCGGATATGCGAAAGCCCGGGAAGCCCGGGCGTTGTGGTCTGCCTTCCATTATACGGGCATCGCGTTGCAGCCGCGCGCCAGACGTCGCCGAACACGAAAAACGCCCGGAGCCTGCAAGCCCCGGGCGTATCACCGCGCATCCTGCAACGGATGCGCAGTCGAAGATTCCCACGAATAAGCACGAATGCCGCGCTACGCCTTCTTCTTGCGACCGTTCAAAGCCGCCTTCACCGCGCCGATGACCGCCGGGGCCACGGACACGGCCACAATGCCGAGCACGATGACCTCGAAGTGCTCCTGCACGAACGGCACGCCGCCGAAGAAATAGCCCACCAGCACGAACAAGCTGACCCAAGAGATACCGCCGATGGCGTTGAACATCGTGAACTTCGCGAAGTTCATGTGCCCAGTGCCGGCGATGAACGGGGCGAACGTGCGGAAGAAGGGCATGAAGCGCGTGATGACGATGGTAAGCCCGCCGTACTTCTCGAAGAAGCTATCGAGCTTGGCCATGCGCTCGGGCGTGAGAGCTTTCACCTTGCCGGAGTCGATGATGCGTTTGCCGAAGAAGCGGGCGATCCAATAGTTCGAAGTGTTGCCCAAGATGGCCGCCACATAGAACACCAGCAGCGTGGCGCCCAGATGCAGCCCGCCTCCGTCGGCCGAGAACACGCCGGCCGCGAACAGCAGCGAGTCGCCCGGCAAAAACGGGAAGAACACCAGGCCCGTCTCCACGAACACGATCAAGAACAGCGGCGTGTACACCCACACCGCACCCAACGTGATGATCCATCCGGCGATGGCGCCGCGCGGATCGCTTAAGAGGTTAAGGAAGAAATCGATGATACCCATATGTGCCTTTCGAACGCCGTTTCACCCCGGTTTGCACGCATCCGAGGCGCAGCCCTTCCGTTTTTGGGCGCAAAAAGAGCATCCTATATGGGACAGGGCGCTCGTCAGAGGCCCCTTATGGCTGCTTCCTCCCGGACCTGACCAGGTTCGGAACTTGGCGCCGCCCCGACCCATATAAGATGCTCGTTTCGACTTGGGCTAGTATACCGGCGCCCCGCTCCCGCTGCGGGCGCAGGGCCCAAGCGTTACCAAATGCACACAGGCGCTTTACGCCGGCTTGACGCTGGGCAGCACGCCGTTGAGACCATCGAACAAACACGCGCTGGTCACCCCGGCAAGGCTTTCAAGAGGGATCTCGGAATCGGTGATGAGCCAACGTCGGTACACCGCTACCAATCCCGCGCAGAAAAACGACACGATGTAGGGCACGTACGGATCGTCGCGACGCAGGCCGAGTACGTTGTCCTCCATAAGCACATCGACCAAGCTTGCCTCCAGGCGGTCGAGCACGTCCTGCAGCGACACATGTTGCAGCACTCGCTTGCTGCGCGTCATATCAGGGGCCAAAGCCAGGCTGATGCTTTGGAACAGCTTGCTCACGTCAAGCCCCTTGTCGCCATCCGAGCGCAGCGCATCGCGGCAGCTGGCCACGATGTTCTGGGCCTCGTCGCGGATGACCTCGTCCACCAGATCGCTGACCGAACGATAGTGCAGGTAGAACGTTTTGCGGTCGATATCGGCCTCGCGTGCCACGGAGGCGATGGTGATCTTGTGGTAGTCCTGGTTCTCCATCAGCTTGAAGAATGCCTCGCGGATGGCCTTGCGCGTGCGCACCACGCGGCGATCGGTGGACCTGCGCAGGTCTTTTGCCGTCGTTTCGCCCTTCGGCGCAATCGGGTCTGACACCTTACACCCCTCGTTTCCTGTTTACTTGCCGGCAGCCGGCGGCCCTTGTTCGTCTTCGCGCGATCGCCGCAGCGACAGCTTCACGCGTTAATCAACATTAAACCATTATCTGGATACTTATCCTCGTTCGTTGCAAAACGGTCAATTGCAGAATACCAGAATCCCACCGCATTTGAGGAGCGTAGATTACTACCCACCTGCGTATTTCTCGGGAAAGCTGTCGGAACGGCTCGATATGGGTTGCGAGCGGGCTTTTGCGCAACGGCGAAAAAACGGGCGCGGCATAGTACCGCGCCCGTTTGCGTTACACCACCTGGAAGATGAAGAACTTCAGGTAGTCGGTTTCAGGGACGCCCCAGACGATGGGGTGATCGGGCGCCTGCTGGCGCTCTTCGATCTGGCGCAGCTGCACGCCCGCATCGTGCGCGGCGCTGGCAACCACATGCTTGAAGCGCTCGGTGTCCATGAAGTGGCTGCAGCTGCAGGTTGCCAGATAGCCGCCGCGCGGCAGCAGCTTCATGGCGCGGTAGTTGATCTCCTTGTAGCCGCGCGAGGCGCTTTGGATGGTTTTGCGGCTCTTCGTGAACGCCGGCGGGTCGAGCACGATGAAATCGTACGTGCGATCACGCGCCGCCTCAAGCGCCGGAAGCAGGTCGAACACGTTCGTGGCCGTGAAGTCCATGCGCTCCTCCAGGCCGTTGAGCTGCGCGTTCTTGCGCGCCTGCGCCACGGCGAGCTCGGAGATGTCCACGGCGTTCACGTACGCCGCGCCGCCATGGGCGGCGTTGAGCGCGAAGCTTCCCGTATGCGTGAAGCAGTCGAGCACGTGCTTTCCCGCGGCAAGCTTGGCCACCGCGCGGCGGTTGTACTTCTGATCCAGGAAAAAGCCCGTCTTCTGGCCGTTTTCGAAATCCACCTCGTAGCGCACGCCGTTTTCAACGATCTGCGTGGCGGTGGGGCCGAAACCCTCGGTTCCCGGCGCGCCCGGCGCCAGCGGGTCAAGACCCGTTTGCCCGCCTTCGTCAGCCGCGCCCGCGAACCAGCCCGCAGTGAGCTCAAGGCCCTCCAGCTTGCGGGTTGCCACGTCGTTGCGCTCGTACAGACCGCGGATGGCCACGCCGTCCTCGGCAAGCACCTCGAGCAGCACCGGGAAAACCACCGGCTTGAGCTGCTCCATGCCCACGGACAGCGTTTCGGCCACCAACACGTCGTTGAAGCGGTCCACCACCAAGCCCGGGAAGCCGTCGGCCTCCGAGAACAGCACGCGACAGCAGCTGGCGTCTTCGCCCATGACGGTTTTGCGGTATTCCCACGCCCACGCCACCTTGCGCTTCCAGAACGCGCGATCGAACGCGTCGTTGGCGTTGCGCGTGATAAGGCGGATGCGGATCTTGCTGCTTTTCGACAGCAGGCCCGTTCCCAGGTACGACCCCTTGCGATTCACCACGTCTATGAGACTGCCGTTTGCAACCTCATCGCCCTGCCCCGGCGCACCCTCCATGAACAGCACCTCGGCCTCGTACACCCATGGATGCCCCTTGGCCAACGCATGCTCGCCTTTCGGCGTGATGGTGGCGCGAGGATACGGACGTTGAGCTTTCATGAGAGTCCTTTCGAGGGGATGGATTAAAGATTCGCAAGTGGCGCAAAAGCCAGCGAGGGCCGCTGCGGTGCCCCGAATCCGCGCGAGCACGAAGGCGCAGCGTACTACAGGTACACAAGTCTTCGGGTTCACGTGAAGGCGGAGTGCCACAGCGGCCCACAGCGTCGTGCAATTGCGCTGGCCTAACGGCCAGCGCAACCTATTACAGCAGTCGCAGGGAGACTTCCTTGAGCTGGCGGCCGGTGACGGCGTTCGGGGCGCCGGTCATGGGGTCGGAAGCGCTGGAGGTCTTCGGGAAGGCGATGACGTCGCGGATGGACTGCTTGCCGGCCAGCAGCATGACCAGGCGATCGAGACCCAGCGCGATGCCGCCGTGCGGCGGGGCGCCCAGCTCGAGCGCGTGGATGAGGTGGCCGAACTTCTCCTCCATCTGCTCATCTTCCACGCCCAGGCGGCGAAGCACGCGCTTCTGCAGCTCGGCGTTGTGGATACGGATGGAGCCGCCGCCCATCTCGAAGCCGTCCATGACGATGTCGTAGGAGTAGCTCGAGCACGCCAGCGGATCGGTTTCGATCTTGTCCCAATCGGCCTCGGGGATCATCGTGAACGGATGATGCTCGGCAGCGTACTTCTTCTCCTCCTCGTCGTACTTGAACATGGGGAAGTCGACGACCCACAGAAGGGCGTGGCCCTCGCGCGGGATGTTCAGGGCCTCGGCCATGTGCAGGCGCAGGGCGGAGAGCACGGCGGAAGCGGTGTCGTAGGTGTCGGCGGCGAACAGCAGCAAGTCGCCCGGCTCGACGCCGGCGGCCTGCTTGATGGCGCCGTGGACCTCGTCGCCGAGGAACTTGATGATGGGGCTCTTGCCCGCAAGCTCGGCGTCTGCATCGGTGTAGGCGATCCAGGCCATGCCCTTCGCGCCGTTGGCGGCGGCCACGTCGGCCAGCTTCTCGATGTCGCCGCGCGACCAGTTGCCGGCGCCCTTGGCGTTGATGCACTTCACGACGTTGCCCGCCTCGACGGCCTTGGAGAACACGCCGAAGCCGCAGCCGCGCACGATGTCGGTGAGCTCGACGAGCTCCATGCCGAAGCGCACGTCGGGACGGTCGCAGCCGAAGCGGTCCATGGCCTCTTTCCACGGCATACGCTGCAGCGGGAACTCATGCTGCACGCCCGCAGCGGCCAGGACCTCCTTGAACACGCCCTCCATCAGGTCCATGACGTCGGTTTCCTGAACGAAGGACATCTCGATGTCGACCTGAGTGAACTCGGGCTGGCGGTCGGCGCGCAGGTCCTCGTCGCGGAAGCAGCGGGCGATCTGGTAGTAGCGCTCGATGCCGCCGACCATGAGCATCTGCTTGAACTGCTGCGGGGACTGCGGCAGCGCGTAGAACTTGCCGGGGTTCGGACGGGAGGGCACCAGGTAGTCGCGAGCGCCCTCGGGCGTGGAGTTGGCCAGGATGGGCGTTTCCACCTCGATGAAGCCGCGCTCGTTCAAAGCGGCGCGCATGGCCTGGGCCACGGTGTGGCGCAGGTGCAGGGACTGGTACATCTCCGGACGGCGAAGGTCCATGTAGCGCCACTTCATGCGCGTGGTCTCGTCGGTCTCGATGCCGTCCTCGATGGAGAACGGCGGGGTGACGGATTCGTTGAGCACGTTGACCTTGCTGGCCAGCACCTCGATCTCGCCGGTGGCCATGTTCGGGTTCACGGCGTCGGCGCCGCGGTCGCGGACCGTGCCGGTGATCTGCAGCGCGTACTCGCGGCCCAGATGCTCGGCCTTGTGGAAGTCCTCCTCGGGCACGCAATCAGGGTCGACGACCACCTGCGTGTAACCGGTGCGGTCGCGCAGATCGCAGAAGATCAGCCCGCCGTGGTCGCGGTTGTGCCACGCCCAACCGCACAGCGTGACCTCGCGGCCCACGTCGGACTTGCGCAGCTCGCCGCACGTTGCGTCGTGCATGCAAAACTCGTTGATGTAATCCGTCATTCTCTCTTGCTCCTTGCAATGCTTTATGGGCGCCCGGCCGCAAGCGCGGGCCCGGGTTGTTGCTCAAACCTGGTCATTGTACATCACGAAAGGAGCTGGAAACCACACCGGCTTCCAGCTCCTTTGAAAATGCCATGGTTGCAGCGGCGCGATAGCGCCTTCCGCGGGTTATTCCTCGCCGGCGAACACATCCTCGATGCTGGCGTGGGCGCCGCCGAAAGGCTCGCCGCCGAACTGGGCCAGCAGCGTCTTCACCTGATCGAGCTTCACCAGACGCTCGTGATGGGTGGCCATGTTGCGCACCTTCGCCTGACCTGCGGCCAGCTCGTCGGGGCCGAGCACGGCAACCAGGCGCGAACCCACCTTGTCGGCCAGCTTGAACTGGCTTTTCAGGCTGCGGTGCTGGTGGTCCATCTCGGCGGCCACGCCCGCATCGCGGCATGCCTGCACCAAGCTGAACGCCTCGGCGCGCACGGAATCGTCAACGCACGCCACGAAGACGTCGCAATGCTGGGCGCTCGGGAACGCCTGGCCCGCGGCCTGGATGGCCAGCGCGCAGCGCTCGTAGCCCAGCGCGAAGCCGAAGCCCGGCGTGGGGCGTCCGCCCACTTCCTCGCACAGCTTGTCGTAGCGACCGCCGCCGCCGATGGCGTTTTGGCTGCCCATGCCCTGATCGACCTGCACCTCGAACACGGTGCGCGTGTAATAGTCGAGGCCGCGGACCAGCGTGGGGTCCTCGATGTAGGAGATACCCGCGCCGTCCAGGTAGGTTTTCACGGCCTGGTAATGCTCGCGGCAGTCATCGCACAGGTAGTCCGAGATCTTCGGGGCGCCCTCCATGACCTCGGCGCAGCCGGGGTTCTTGCAGTCGAAGGCACGCAGCGGGTTGATCTCGGCGCGGCGCATGCACTCCTCGCACATATGATCGGCATGGGCGTTCATGTACTCGCGCACGGCCTCGCGGTACTTCGGGCGGCACTGCTCGCAGCCCATGGAGTTCACCAGCAGGCGCGTGGCGTCCATGGGGACGCCGATGGCGGCGTAGAAGCGCATGAGCATGATGATGCCCTCGGCGTCGACGCTGGGGTCCTCCGCGCCCAGGCACTCGATGCCCACCTGGTTGAACATACGCTGACGGCCCTTCTGCGGGCGCTCGGCGCGGAACATCGGGCCGGCATACATGAGCTTGGCCGGAGCCGCGCCCTGCGGCACCAGGTCGTGCTGCACCACGGCGCGCACCACGCCCGCGGTGCCCTCAGGACGCAGGCTCAGGCGGCTTTTCGCCTTGATGGTGCCGCCGTCGATGACGCGCTTGAAGTTCTCGCCGGAGATGGCGGTGAACATCTCCTTGGACACCACGTCGGTGGCCTGGCCGATGCCGCGCACGAACAGGTCGGTCTGCTCGAACAGCGGCGTTTCGATGGGCTGATAGCCGTAACGGGCGAAGATGCCGAACGCGGTGTCGCGGAAATGCGCCCAGAACTTCGCCTCATCGGGCAGAAGATCGCGCGTTCCCTCCGGGGAGTTGATTGCCATGACGGTTCCTTACTTCCAATAGCTTACGTTCCGATGGTACGGACGGTTGAAAACGGTTAACCCTTGCATTGTAGCGCAGACGCCGCCACGCAGCGGCCCGCCAGGGCGCGACCCCACGCAATCAGCGCGGCTGCGGAACGGCTGACGAGCACGGCAGTTGCGCGCAGACGGCGACCGGCAAGCGCGGCGGTTGCGCGCAAGCGACGGCGAACGGCTTTACGCGGGCTCGCCGAAGCTGCGCAGCACGCCCATGAGCGCGTCGTCGGGACGATGGCGCAGGCGCGTGGCGAGCAGGCTGCGGGCCACGTTGGCAAGGCCGGCATCGCAGGCGGCGGCAAGCGCCGCATCGATGATGTCGAGCGTCTCGGACGCGGGCGCGCAAGGGATGCCCTCGGCGGCAAGGGCCGCCTCCACGCCGCCTGCCGGCGGGATGGACGCGCCGGTCTCGGCCACCAGCTCGCGCAGCTCGGCCGTGGCCTGCATGGCGATGGACGGCGACGCCTCGACCGCCTTCAGATAGCACGCCACGCCCGCGTCGGCGCTGCCGCGCTTCCACATCACGTATCCCAGCTGGTAGTACATGAGCGCGATATCGGTGGGCTGCAGGGAGACGCGAAGGCCCGCGCGCAACACGTCGAAGGCGCGTCCCATGTCGCCTTGCAACATATAGGCGCGCCCGAGCACCCGGTAGCCCATGGCGCACGACGGGCCCATTGCCACGGCGGCGCGGCCGTAGCGCAGCGCCTCGTCGGCGCGCTCGAACGAGCGCTCCAACAGGTGCGTGACCTCCAGGTGGCACAGATAGAACGAGTCGGGAACCACGCGCACGCGCTTGCCGGCGTCGGCCACGGCGGCGGGAACCGCAACGCCGTCGGCCGCCTCGATCGCCGCGTCAGCTTCGCCGCCAAGCGGTACCGACTGCGTTGCACGGGAAACGTTGTACAGCACCCTGGCGCTGTAGCTGTCGAACGCGCGGTACACCTCTTGGGACCCGTCCGCGAAGCCGTCGAGCAGCTGGGCCTCGGCGATGGCGCCGGTGAGCGCCTCCACGGCAGTTGCGGGATCGGTCTCGGCAAGCGAATGCGCGCGGCCGAGCGCCACCAGGCAGCGATCCTCGCCCAGGAAGCGCCCCACCACCGCATTCTGGTCGGCGGCGTCGATAGAGCCCTCGGCAAGCGCGGCCATCAAGCGCGTGCACGCCGAGACGGCGCGTTCGTCCTTCGCATCGAGCGCGGCGGACTGCACGCGGCGCACAGCGGCGATGGCCTCGGTGGCACTTTGCGCTTCCACGAGCGAATCCGCCAGGCCCTCGGCCATGCGGCGATACGCCGTGTCATATTCGATATCGAGATCGCGCTCGCACTTCGCGCCCAGGGGCCCTTGCGCCCATGTCGGAAGCTCGCCCGCTTGGTCATCGGCGCTCCACGACTCGAACACGGGGTGCATGACGCGCTGGCGCGGCACCTGGGCGTCGACAACGTCATAACGCGCTCCCGCGGCATCGAGCAGTTCACGGGGGTCGCCCGCGATAGCCTGCTTGAAACCGCCGCGCCCGGCATGCAGCGCACGATCCAGATCGACCTCGAACAGCGCCGTTTCCCGGGCATCGCGCGGCTGTTCCGATGCAGCGGGCGCGCCCAACACGGCAGGGACGCCCTGCTTGGGCCCCGCGGCAGGCGCATCTTGCGACGCCTGCGGGTCAGGCAGCGGGAACGCCATCAGCTTCACCTGCGAGATGCCCGGCTCGGTGGCGAACGCATGGTCGGCGAGCAGCAGGCCGACGCGCATGACGTAGGGAAGCGCGGCCCCCTCTTCGCCTCCTGCAAGGCCCGGCACCATGCCCTCCGGCGGCATAGTCAGGCAAAACGCCGCTTGACCGGCGCCGATATCGCCCGCAAGCTCAACATCCACGCGCACGGGAAGGCGCAGCTGCTCGATGGCCAGCGCCAAACGGCAGCGCGTGCCCCACTCGCCGCCATCATGCCCGGACGGGGCGTTATCGGGCATGCCGCCCGCAAGGTCCTGCTCGCCCACCGCGACGAACAGCTGCGCATCGGCTTGACGGCACTCGTCAAGCCCCGCCGCATCGGCGCCATCGCCCATGCGCTCGCACAGCAGGATGAAGCGGTTGAGCGCCGCCTCTATCCCCCACAGCTCCTGATCGGAGATGTCGGCATCCTCCTGGTTGCGGACCAGATAGGCCAAGTGCGCGTACTTCGTGGAACGCACGAGGCGCACGGCCTCATCGGAGACGCCGCGCTCATGGATGGCGAACAGACCGGCTTGCTCAAGGTTTTCCAGCAGAAGCCTGACGGCGCCGGGGGCCTCGAGCTGAGGGTCGGCCATCGCACGCTGGACCTGGCCCGCAAGTTCGCGCAGCGCCTCGAAGGGCTTTTCGGGCCCCAAAGCGTCGAACACGCCCATGACGCCGCGGCTAGGGACGGCCGGCGCGCCCATGGCCGGCCGGAAGCACAACGCGAAATACGCGCGGGCCATGAACTCCTTGTAGGTCATAGCCTTGCGTTCATCGAAGCGATACCACGTGTCCGAAACGCGGTATAGATCGGCCGTTCCCTTGTACGCCGCCACGCATCGCGCCGCATCGCCTTCGCCGTCGTGCACGTACACGTACCCGGCGGTTTTCACCGCGTCCTGGGCCACATCGTTGAATCGCGCGATCTCCATGTCGGGGATGCGCGCCGGCGGAGCGACCTGCGGCTCGTCGCAGGCGAACACGCGCCCGTACCTATCCAGGTATGCCACGATGCGCATGGCCTGGTCGCTGGGGGAATCGCCCTCCAGATGCACCAGGTACATGCCGCCGCTTTTCGGCTTCGGCCGCATCACGCGGCCGCCCACCACGCCGAACGCCCCGGAGAAAACCGTGCCGTCGGCGAGCGCGGGCACGGCGTCGCGCAGAACCTTGCAACGCACGCCCAACAGCTTCTCGTGCGGCTCAAGCCGCCACAAGCCCTCTTTTCCCGCAACCTTTTGCACGCCAAACCATCCTTTCAAATGCTGGCGAATAGCTTACCAGAGTATGCGAAAAGCCGCCGACCCGCTGGCCGACGGCTTTCGACGTCGATGGATGCGTTGCCGCGAGAGGGACGGCTCCAAACCGGACGCTTAAGGCTACGTCCCCGAAGCATCGTTCAAACGGGAAACGGAACCCCCTTCGCAACGGCAAGAAAAACGCCGCCTGCCTTTTCGGCAAGCGGCGTTCTGCGATCGAAGCCTATTGCGCTGCGGTTGCGGACGCTAGCCCTGCACGCGCTGGGAGTTCTCGAACGTGAAGCGACCCATCTTCACGCCGCCCAGGATGTGGATGTGGAAGTGCTTGACCGTTGCAGCGGAGTCGGGGCCGGTGTTCATGACCGTGCGGAAACCGGACTCGCGCACGCCCTTGAGCTCGGCGACCTTCGGCACCACGGACAGCATATGGCCGAGCACCTCGGCCGGGATGCCGTCGCACAGGTCGTCGTAGTGCTTCTTCGGGACGAGCAGGGTATGCACGGGAGCCTCGGGCTCGATGTCGTCGAACGCGAAGCAGATATCGTCCTCGTACACCTTGTTCGTGGGGATTTCCCCGGAGATGAGTTTGCAGAACAGGCAGTCATCGGCCATTTGAGGTTCCTTTCGTCGAAGGGGTGCGGCGGCGCTGCGCCGATCCGCACGAACAGTTTACCGCACGGGGCCGCACCGCGACCCCGTGAACCTGTTGCAGCGGGAACTTCCCCGCTGCTCGGCGCTTACAGGTGCGCGACCACCAGGTCGCCCATGCCGGCGCAGCCGACCACCTTGTCGGCGGGCGTTTCGGCATCCTTCAGGTCACCCGTGCGCCAACCCTCGTCGAGCACCTCGGTGACCGCGCGGCGGATATCGTCGGCAGCTTCGTTCATGCCGAAGCTGTAGCGCAGCATCATCTCCACGGACAGGATCTGCGCCAGCGGGTTAGCGATACCCTTTCCGGCGATATCCGGGGCGCTGCCGTGGCTGGGCTCGTACAGCGCCGTGGAGTCGCCCAGGCTTGCGGATGCCAGCATGCCAAGGGAGCCCGTGATCTGAGCGGCCTCGTCGGAGAGGATGTCGCCGAACATGTTCTCAGTGACCACCACATCGAAGTCGGCGGGGCGGTTGATCAGCTGCATGGCGGTGTTGTCCACCAGCAGGTCCTCGATCTGCACGTCGGGGTACTCCTGCTCGCCGATGCGGTGCACGATCTCACGCCACATGCGGCTGGTCTCAAGCACGTTGGCCTTATCGACGCTGGTCACCTTGCCACGGCGCTTGCGGGCCGCCTCGAACGCCTGGCGGGCGATGCGCTCCACCTCGTACTCGCGGTATTCGAGCGTATCGTAGGCGCGCTGGCCCTTGGCGCCGTCGGTACCGGCACCTTCCTCGTCGTAGAAGCGCTCGCGCTTGCCGAAGTACAAGCCGCCGGTGAGCTCGCGCACGATCATGAGGTCAACGCCCTCGATGACCTCGGGTTTGAGCGTGGAAGCGCCCGCAAGCGCATCGAAGATCTGCACGGGGCGCAGGTTGGTGTACAGGCCCAGGCCCTTGCGAATGCCCAAAAGACCCGCCTCGGGACGCGGCGCGCCCGGGTCGGTGGTATCCCACTTCGGCCCGCCCACAGCGGCGAGCAGCACGGCGTCGGCGGCCTTCGCGGCCTCGAGCGTGGCGGCCGGCAGCGAATCGCCCTCCGCGTCGATGGCGGCGCCGCCGATAAGCGACTCCTTGCAATCGAAGCGCGTGTCGTACTTCGCGCCGACGGCGTCGAGGACCTTCACGCCCTCCGCGATGATCTCAGGGCCGATGCCATCGCCCGGCAGCAGGCAGATGTCGTATTGCTTCGTCATGATGCGAGCCTCTTTCAAAAGGTGATTCGGTTACGTTCACATAGTAACGCACTAGGGCTTCCAAACAGCCTATTCCCGTGGGAAATATGGATATGTCCACGCAGGACGATGCGCGCTTTGGCGACGAAGCGGCGGCGCCGTCATCCGGGCGTTTTCGCGAAATGGGCCGCTCCATTGCCGGAGGTGCTGCTTTTTGGGCCGCGCGGGGCTTGCCGCAGGCACGGCGGCTCAGGCATACTCGCAAGCAACAGCCCCTACGCCCAAGGAGGCCTTATATGGAAGGGTTCTTCGCCATCAAGTGCCGCAACTGCGGCGGCCCCATGTACTCCCACCAGCAAACCCGCAGCTTCGATTGCGCCTATTGCGGGGCGAGCACGCCCTGGACCGAGGGCGGACCGGAGCCGGCACCTGCCATGGGCATCCGCCATACGCCGCTTCAGGTGGTCGACGGCTTGCTGAAGCTGACGCACGTCTCGCAGCTCGAGCCCGCGCAGGATTCCGACTGGTACTACTACAAGCCCTACTGGCGCAACATGTCGCTGCTCGAGCGACTGCTATGGGAAGACCCCGCAACCGCCGACGAGTTCCAAAACGCCGAGCACGTGAGCGTCCCCTGCCCGTTTTGCGGGGCGGCCTTCGAGGGCAAATCCACCCAAAGCGTGTTCGAGTGCCCCTCGTGCGGCAACAAGATCGGCGTCGCCGACCTGCTCAAACCCGGCACGTTCAGCAAGCGGCTTTCCATGGGAACGGGAGCGGAATACATCCCTGAGCAGGCCCTTCCCTGCCGCATCTCCGCCCAGCAGGCGCGCGCGAACGCCCTTGCGCTTGTACACCAGCACCCCGAGGCCTTCGCCGGGCACGACGTGGATAAGGCCATCGGAGAGCAGATGGCGCTCACGTACGTGCCCGTGGAGCTTGCCGACCTGCGTATGATGGCGTCCTTCCCCGGCAAGATGCCGGGGAAGGAATCGCAGGTGTACTTCGAGGTGCTCGATTGGGCATGGCCGAAGACCTATTTCGTCGACATACCGCTCATGGGCCTGCTCGAACCGTGGGACTTCTCGACGGTGGCCCCGTTCGACCCCGCCATGCAGGAAGGCGATTTCCGCGTCATAGCCGTCGAAGGCCTGCTGAAGAAGAGCGCCGTCATCGACAAGCTAACGTATTCGCTGGCGGGAAACGATGCCGAGAAGGCGTTCGGCTACGGCAAGAAGAGCATGCGTCAATGGGCCCGCAGCGTGCGCAAACACGCATCGGGGTTGATGCTCGTGCCCGTCTATTACGTCGATCGTCCCACCTCGGACGGGCGCGATGGCGAGCAGGTACGCATAGCCGTGAACGGGCAGACGGGCCGCGCCGCAGCCGTGGTGTTCAGCGAGAAAAAGGAAATCCACGTGCAGGCGCCGCTCAACCCCGGCCTTTATCTGTCCGCCGAGAGCACCGTGCATGCAACGCCCATCGAGGTGAAGTACGCGAAATCGCCGTTTTTGTACAAGATCATCCGCATCGGCGGCAACGGGGGCGCCGTCCAAACAGCAACGGCCGGCGAAGGCACGTACCGGGAAGAGAAACCGCGCCGCAAAGGCCTGCTCAGCAGGCTGTTCGGGGAGTAGACGCATCCCGCCGCACATCCCTGAACCGCAAATGAACAGGGGACGGAGGTGCGTTCACGGTTGGTGAACTGGGGGCGCAGGCGCATTCGCAGCCAAAAGCAGGTACGAACCGGGGTAGAAGCGCGTTCACGTGTGCAAACAGAGAACGCGGACGCGTCCAGGGAGCATTGCCTGCCCTGAAAGCAAGAGGGCGGCTTGCCATGCGCAAGCCGCCCTCTTCTCAGTTTGCGGTTGGTACCCCACTCCCCCCCCTCGGAGGGGGGACGGTGAACAGGGGACGGAGGTGTGTTCACGAGTTTCCTTCTGCATCGTGAAAGCCAACCGTGAACACACCTCCGTCCCCTGTTCACGAGTCGGCGCCGCTAAAGGCTATTCGATGCCGAGCACCTTGCGGGTGCGGTTGATCAGGCCGCCTTCCTCGATGATCTCGCGGATGAACGGCGGGAACGGCTGGGCCTTGAACGTTTCGCCGGTGGTGGTGTTGGTGATGACGCCCGCATCGGCATCGACGTCCACGACATCGCCCTGCTTGATGGCGTCGACGGCCTCGGGGCATTCCATGATGGCCAGACCGGTGTTGATGGAGTTGCGGTAGAAGATGCGCGCGAAGGACTTGGCGATGACCACGTCCACGCCTGCGGCCTTGATGGCGATGGGCGCATGTTCGCGCGAAGATCCGCAGCCGAAGTTCTCGTCGGCCACGATGATGTCGCCTTTCTGCACCTTCTTCACGAAGTCCTTGTCCAGATCCTCCAGGCAGTGCGCTGCCAGCCACTCGGGGTCGGAGGAGTTGAGGTAACGGGCCGGGATGATGACGTCGGTGTCGATGTCGCGGCCGTAACGATGCGCGGTACCCTTGAAATGCATGATCGGTTCCTTCCCTTATCCGTTATTCCGCAATATCCTCGGGCAGGCCGATGTGGCCGAGCACGGCGCTGGCCGCGGCAACCGCCGGGCTTGCCAGGTAGACCTCGGACGTGGGGTCGCCCATGCGGCCGACGAAGTTGCGGTTCGAGGTGGACACGCAGCGCTCGCCGGCGGCCAAGATGCCCATGTAGCCGCCTAGGCACGGGCCGCACGTGGGCGTGGAAACGGCGCAATTGGCATCGAGGAACACGTCCATCAAGCCCTCGGCGATGCACTGCTTATACACGGCCTGCGTTGCCGGGATGACGATGCAGCGAACATCGGGGTGCACCTTGCGGCCGCGCAGCACGTCGGCTGCCTGGCGCATATCCTCCAAACGGCCGTTGGTGCAGCTGCCGATGACGGCCTGATCGATCTTCACGTCGCGGGATTCTGCCGCCGGGCGTGTGTTGGACGGCAGATGCGGCCACGCCACGGTTGCCGGGATGTCGGCGGCGTTGATCTCGTACACGTGGGCGTACACGGCGTCGGGGTCGGAATGGTATTCGGTGTAAGGACGCTCGGTGCGGCCGTCCATATAGGCGCGCGTGATGTCGTCGACCTCGATAAGGCCCGCTTTGCCGCCTGCCTCGATGGCCATGTTGGAGATGGAAAGGCGCTGGTCCATGGACATGGTGCGGATGGCGCTGCCCGTGAACTCCATGGCCTTGTACAGCGCGCCGTCAACGCCGATCATACCGATGATGTACAGGATGACGTCCTTGCCGGTGACGCCGGGGGCAAGCTGGCCGTCGATCTTGAACAACAGGCTTTCGGGCACCTTGAACCACGCCTTGCCCGTGGCGTAGCCCACGGCGGCATCGGTGGAACCCACGCCGGTGGAGAACGCGCCGAGCGCACCATAGGTGCAGGTGTGGGAATCGGCGCCGATGATCAGATCGCCCGCGCCCACGACGCCCTGCTCGGGCAATAGCGCGTGCTCGACGCCCATGCAACCGACCTCGTAGTAATGCGTAATGCCCTGTTCACGGGCGAAATCGCGCACCTGCTTGGCCTGCTCGGCGCTTTTGATGTCCTTGTTCGGGACGTAGTGGTCGGGAACCAGGGCGATTTTGGTGGGGTCGAAGACCTTCTCCACGCCGATCTGCTTGAAATTCTTGATGGCGATAGGCGACGTGATGTCGTTGGAAAGCACCAGGTCGAGATTGCACTCGATCAACTGCCCCGGCTCGACCTCGTCAAGCCCCGCATGGGCGGCCAAGATCTTCTCGGCCATAGTCATGGGACGTGCCATGTTCGCTCCTTCGATTTGCAGCCTCGTTTGCCCGCATACCGGGCGTTTTGAAAAACTGGCTGATTGTACCACCGGCGATTCCCGAAAATATGGAAGAGCCCCGATGGGGCTCTTCTTCGTAACATATTGTTTACGTTTGCTAACGCGAAGGGCGTGTCCGGCTGCTGAAGCTAGACCCGGCAAGGGCCCGAACACGGCCGTCCGAGATACCGTGCGTCGCGGACGGCCATCGCCGCGAAGCTCAACGCTACCAGGTTCCGGCATAGGCGCCGTAGTAGCTGGGATCGACAGCGGCCACGAACGCAGCGAGCATGCCGCCTATCATGACGGTGAAGATGATGCCGGCGAGCATCCATACGGCGAAACCAATGGCGGAGAACTTCACCGCATCATTTTTCACCTGGGGGTACTTATCTGCATTGCACACCCAGGCAAGCAGGATGCCCGGGATGCCCACCAACGCGCCGATGACGAACCAGGCGAACTTCATGCCGCCCGACAGCTTCATGAGCGGCGCCGGGGGATACACCGGCTGCGCATACATGGGCTGTTCGTAGGGCTGATGCTGCTGTGCCTGCGCATACGGCTGCCCGGGCTGGGGCTGGGTCGGAGGCACCTGGGAAGCGCCGGGGCCGCTTTGCGGCTGGTCGCCGGGCTGAGCTTGAGGCTGCTGCTGAGGAACAGGCTGGGCGGGCGTCTGCGGGGATGCCGGCTGCTCGGTCTGCGGAATGGGGTTATCGTTATGCTCGGTCATGATCGGACCTTTCTCTTGATTGCAGGGGCCGCGTTCGGACCCCGCTTCGATATCCCCAGTATACGCAACGCCCAACCGCTTTAGGCAAACCGTTGCCATCCCGATGCAAAACGGGCGGCCCCGTGGACCACCCGTTACCTTTGCTTCTTTTCGCTATACGCCCCTACCGCTTCGCGAGCGCCGTGCACAGCGCGTCGAGCAGCGTGATGGCGAAATGCTGAGCCGAACGGCCCACGCCGGCGTCCTCCCACATGCTGCCGGGAAGCTCGACGGCGATGCGCGCCGGATCGGCCTGCATGGCCGCCTCGAGCGCCGACTCCAGGCGCATGGACAGCGTTTCCTCGGGGGCGAACCCCACGCGAGGAGCGTTGCCCGTCTGCTCCTCGGGCAGCACGATGTGCACGAGCAGCATCTGCTCGTCGGGCGCCACCAGCAGGTTATCGGCGCTGACGATCTTCGATGCAGGGTTGGTGGCAAGCGCCAGGTTGCTCATACGCGAAGCCACGCTGCGCGTGAACTCCTGCGTGCCGAACAGGCACAGCGCGTTGCGCTCGAGCACGCCGGCCGCACGCGCGAAGCCCAGGTGAGAGGAGCCGCGCACGGCCTCCTTGCCCTCCCAGGAATGATGCAGGTTGCGGATGGCGGCATACGTGTACGCACCGGCGATGCCATCGGTGGGCAGGCCCAGGTTCGTCTGGAACTTGCGCAGGGCAAGCTCGGTGAACGCGCCGAAGATGCCGTCGATGTCGCCGCAGGCGAAGCCGAGCGCGGAGAGCGCCTTCTGCAGCTGCTGCACGTCATGACCGTGGAAATGGGGCATGCGCAGGTACAGCGTGCGGTCGCCCAGGCAAAACGATGCGTCCACCAGGGCAGCCCACGTTTTCTCGTCCACCTCTTCGCCGCACTCGAGCTGCGCCTGGGAGCGGAAAGCGGCAACTGCCTTCGCCGTTTCAGGCCCGAACAGGCCGTCGACGCAAGCCTCGTCCAGAAGCCCGATACGGGAGAGACGGTGCTGCACGTCCTCGACGGCAGCTCCGGAATCGTTGAGTTTAATGGTTTCCATTGCACCCACCTACTTCAGTCGGTTCACGAACCAATCGGCCATGGAGATCAGCATGTCGCGCGACAGGGACGGCCCCACCTTTTCCACCAAGCGGCCCTTCGCGGCATTGGTTAGGTTCTCGGCGTAGCTGCGCGCATACTCGACGCTGCCCGTGGCCTGCATGATGTCGACCGCCTCGGCGAGCACCGCCGGGTCCTTCTCCTTGGCGGACAAGATCTGGATAAGGCGCTCGCGCGCCTCAGGGGCGGCGTTGGCCAGGGCGTGCACCACCACCAACGTGCGCTTGCCCTCGGTGATGTCGCTGCGGAAATCCTTCTTCGTGGACTCCTCGCTGCCGATGAGGTTGAGCAGGTCGTCCTGGATCTGGAACGCCAGGCCCGTATCAAGGCCGTAGCTGCGCAGGGCCTCCACCTCTTCTGCCGTGCCGCCGCCGATGATGGCGCCCACGGCCAGCGGCACCGCACCGGAGTAATGGGCGGTTTTATGCGTGGCCATAGCAAGATAGTCCTCGGGGGTGATATCGTAGCGACCGTCGCGCGCCCATCCGATGTCAAGGGCCTGGCCCTCGATGGTACGGCGCGTCATTTCGATGAGCTCGGAGATAACGCGCACCTTCGTATGATCGTCAAGGTCGGGGTCTTCCACGACCGTGCCGTTCACCAGGGACAAGGCAAGGTCGCCCGCGTTGATGGCAAGGCCGATGCCTTCCGTGCAGTGCATGCACGGCTCGCCGCGGCGAAGCTCCGCCTCGTCGGCGATGTCATCGTGAATGAGAGCCGCGGTATGGAAGTGCTCGATAGCGGCCGCCGCGCTGGTGGCCAGGCGCATGTCGCCACCCACTGCCAGGCATGCGGCGAAGCAGATGAGCGGGCGATGGCGCTTGCCGCCGTTTTCGCTGTACCGCTTCAGGGGCGTGTACAGATAACGATCCATGTCGGGATGCGTTCCCGTGGGAAGATAGGTGTTCACCAGATCCCCTACCTGATCGGCATAGGCCATCAGATAGCCTTCGAAGGTTTTCGGGGGTTCGGCTACGTCTGCGATGATCTCGTTGATGTTCTTCATAGCGCTTTCTTGATTCGAATCGCTTGCATGCTTCATGTCATGGTACCACAAGCGCCTTGCGCTCACGCGCCCCTCCGGACAAGCGGCGCAATCAGCCAAGGAACTTCAAATTGACCGCCGCCAAGACGTCCTCGCGGCTTTTTCTGATATGATGGTGGGCACGCTAACATGGGAGCGTGGCGGAATCGGCATACGCAGCGGACTTAAAATCCGCCGCCGCAAGGCTTGTGGGTTCGAATCCCACCGCTCCTACCATGCGGATACGGCAACGGCCCGGATCGGTTCACCGATTCGGGCCGTTTTCACATGTTCGCGAACATCCGACGCACGATTCCACAAGTCGCCCGCGATGCGACAGGTCGCGCGGGCGCGCCTGGAAGAGAGCCTATCCGCGCTTGGCCGCATCCAAGATGATGCCGTGCAGGATGTCCGTCTCGCTGACGGTGAACCCGTCCACGCCGACGGCGTCCATGACCGCCTGCATGATGACCAAGCCCGCCACGATGACGGGCGCGCGGCCCGGATCCAGGCCCACAACCTGGCTGCGTTGTTCCAGGGGCATGGCCGCAAGCTCCGCATACTGCCGGTCGAGTTGCTGGCGCGTCACGAGCGCCTTATGCACCTTCGTCGAATCGTACACGCGCATCTGGTCGCGCACCGCGACCACGGTGGTAGCCGTGCCCGCGACCGCCACCAGGCGTTCAGGCGTAATGCCGGCCTTCCCGGCTTCCCCGAGATGCCGAGCAAGCTGCTGCGCTACCCATTCGCGCGCACGATCGAGCTCATCGGAGGCGGGAGGGTCGGTGCGGATGAACTTCTCGGTAACGCGACGGCACCCGATATCGAACGAGTGCGCCCACGCAGGCGCCTGCCCCGCACGGCCCACCACCATCTCGGTGGAACCTCCGCCGATATCCACCACCATAAGATCCTGGCCCGGGAAATCGCACGAGGCCCCCGAAAACGACAGCCCCGCCTCTTTCGAACCGGGGATGACCGAAAGGACGACGCCGAGCTTCGCCAAGCGCTGCACGAACTCGTCGGAGTTTTCCGCATCGCGCGAAGCGGAAGTGGCGACTGCGATGGTCTTCACGATGGGGGCGCCTTGTTCGGCAAGGCGATCGCGCACGGCGCAATAGCCCCCTACCGTTTCGACGGTGCGATTGATTGCGGCAGGCAAGAGCATGCCGGTGGCATCGACGCCCTCGCCAAGATTGGTGATAGCGTATTCGCGATCAACCTCATGGATGGCACCCGCAGCGTCGACATCCGCCACGAGCATGCGGCACGTGACCGTTCCTATGTCTATGGCGGCATAGCGTCCCGCAACAAAGCCTTGCGTGCGGCTTTCGGTCATGGCAACCCCCTTGCCTGCTTATTTGTAACCGAACACCAGATCGAGCAGCGGCGAGTACCACGTATCGGGCGCTTGCACGCTATCGGAGGAGATGTTGGGCGTGATGGTGGAACCCTGCTGGGTTTCCTCCAGGTTCAAACCGCGCACGTTCGCGGATTCCTCGCCCTTCTTCACCCAACCGAGCTGCTCGTGGGCGCGCTGCTCGACGCCCGCATCGGTTTGCAGGGAATCGACGTCGGATTGCAGCGCCTGGTTGCGGTCGACGAGCGCATCGTATTCGATGACCAGCTTGTCATGATCGCGCACGCTGCAATAGTAGCGCTGCGCGGTAGGATACAGGAACACCGTTGACATGACCAGGCATGCCGCCACGGCGGCGCCGATCATGAAGTTGCGAGACCCCATGGCGCCCATAAGGGCATCTTTGGAGAAGCGTGCATGACGACGGTTGCGCGAGGGCGTGGACTCGTCGGCCTGCATACGCTGGGCACGACGCTGGCTTGACCCCATCTGCCCTTTGTACACGGCGGCACGCGGGGAATCGTCGCTCTCGGGCGCCTGCCCACCGAACTGCTTCTCGAACGCGCGACCGGCCTTGGCCTTGGCACGGGCCTTGGCCTTGGCACGGCGGCGATCGGCTGCCGTGATCCGACCCTCCTGCGGCTCTTCGGCGCGCTCATCACGCTCTTGCGAGGAAACGCGAGAGGAACGACGCGGCTCGGCGACGGCTTCGCCGCGCTTACGGGCGGCGCGGGATGCGCCGCGGCGCTGCTGTGCGGGATGCCGCAAGGCCTCCTCGTCAGAATAAGGCTGCGCGAACGCGTCCTCGGAAAGATAGGACAGCAAAGGCGAGCTTTGACGACGCGGGGCCTGCGAGGGACGCTGGCCCGCGCGGGCGCGACCCGCCTGCGGGCGCTCCGCCCGATCGCGATGCTGATGTTCCGGGTAACGGGAACCGCCTCGCTTGACGTCGTCGAACGAGAGGATATGAGCTTGCCGTGACATGGATGACCGCCCCTTAGCGCATGTGGTTCGATTGAGTGTGTGATTTGGTGCAAGAAGCATTCGGTAGGATAGCACATCGAGCGCCGCCGCGCCGCCGACGCCCAAGACGGAAAACCGCCCGTCTCCGAAGAGGAAACGGGCGGCTGGCATGCGGTTTAGCTTCAACGATGGGCGTCTTCGCGCCTTTAGAGGTCGAGCTTTTTAATATAAGCTCTCCATTTCTCGAACGAGTCGTCGCTGATGGCGTGCTCCATAAGGCAGGCTTCGTTTTCGGCAACGTCGGCAGGAATGCCCAGCTCCTTATGCAAGAACTTCGAGAGCATGCAGTGGCGCTCGTATATGGCGGTGCCATAGGCGAAACCAGCCTCGGTAAGGGTGACGTCGCCGTAATACGGCTGCTCGGCAAGCGCCTTCTCCTTCAGCGCGGTGACCGCCTTGTTCACAGAAGCCTTGGAAACGCCCATTTTGTTGGCGATGTCGACAGATCGGACGGACACCTCCGTGGTGCCCCCAAGCATTACGATGGCCTCAAGGTAATCCTCGTGCGATTTGGACATCTTCTCCATTGGGCCCTCCTTTCATAGTTGCCCTCATAGTACCACAGGGCGACAGCATAACGCCGAAAAGCGCATAGCTGCGCATTCTGGCTGCTCAAACGGCTTGTGAATTCGCGGGGAAACCCGAAGAGGAGAAAGTGGCCGACGAGGGTGGAGAGGGGGGGTATGGAACCCTCGTCGGCCTGCTGATACGGCGGGGCCAGACGAGAAGAACCCTGCCGCCGGGTCAGCAAAAGAAAGAGAGGAGTCGAATGGCTTTTGCGAAGGGGGAAACGCTTGCCATCGACATTTGTCAGTATAGGGTAACTTTAGTAAACCGTCAATAACTTTTTGAGAAAAGTTTTCCTAAGCAATCTTCTCATTTTGCGCGCTTGATTCACGAGCCCACCCGAGCGTTTCGTTTGCGTTTGACACGGGTGCGGACGGGCTTCCCATTGCCGGTTGATTCCCAAGCCCATCCGAACGCTTCCCAAGCGAACCTCCCCTGCCGCCCGGATATCGCAGGACGACTGCGTCGCACGCTTCGCCTTCATATCGCGGAACGGCTGCGCCACATGCCCGGCTCTCCCCGACCGCAAGACCGTCGAATACGCGAAGGGCCGGCATCATGAACTGCCTCCCATTTCTTGGACAAGAAAATAAAAGTCCGAGGAATGGGAGGCT
>ERZ1034913.755-NODE-755-length-23182-cov-45.645177_pt1 | contig 23182 bp, 17 predicted proteins | sample MGYA00520697_ERZ1034913 | MGnify/ENA primary metagenome ERZ1034913 (study PRJEB33766, sample SAMN09781786) | gut metagenome | biome: gut microbiome | host: Homo sapiens | place: Madagascar | study: EMG produced TPA metagenomics assembly of the PRJNA485056 data...
ACTGTGCCAGCAACAAGAAGCGACTCATCGAGAGCAAACGCGCCAAGCAGTTTACTGAGGTCACCGTCAACTTCGACCCTCCGCAGCTGGAAGCCGGCATGCTCGTAGTAGACGGTCTCTTTGGCAGCGGCTTGAACAAACCGCTGGCAGGCGGTTTTGCGTCCCTGGTAAAATACATCAACCAGAGTGCAGCCAAGGTGGTGAGCATCGACCTGCCATCGGGTCTGATGGCGGAAGACAACTCCTACAACATCGCAGCCAACATCATCCGTGCCGACCTGACGCTGACCCTGCAGCAGAAGAAGCTGGCGATGATGCTGGCAGACAACCAGATATACCTGGGAAGACTGAAGGTATTGGATATCCGACTCTCACCGGAATTCATCCAGAAGACGGAAAGCAAATTCAGCATCCTGGAAGAGAACGACATCCGCCTGCTGATGAAGCCCCGTGGCGACTTTGCCCACAAGGGCACTATGGGCACAGCACTCATCATTGCCGGAAGTTACGGCATGAGCGGTGCGTCCGTGCTGGCTACCAAGGCGTGTCTGAGAGCGGGAACCGGAAAGGTGATTACCCATACGCCGAAGCGCAACTACGAGATTATGCAGATAAGCGTGCCGGAAGCGGTGCTCCAGATGGATTCTGAGGAAACCATCTTCAGCGAACCGGTGGACACCGACTACTATAGCGCCATGGGCATAGGTCCAGGTCTGGGCACCAACGAATCCACCGCCATCGCCCTGATAGCCCAGCTGAGAAGATCCACCTGTCCTACCGTGGTAGATGCCGATGCACTCAACATCCTGGCGAGTCATCGTGCCTGGATGCAGCAGTTGCCTAAGGACATCATCTTCACTCCTCATCCAAGAGAACTGGACAGACTGGCTGGCAATACCAGCAGCAACTGCATGGAGCGCCTTGACAAGGCCATAGAACTGGCAGAGCGCCTGCAAGGCTACATTATATTAAAGGGGCACTATTCTGCCCTCTGCCATCCTAACGGAAAGGTGGAGTTCTGCTCTACCGGCAACAGCGGCATGGCCACAGCCGGCAGCGGCGATGTATTGACGGGTATCATCACCTCGCTTCTATCTCGTGGCTATAACCAGGCAGATGCCTGCCGAATAGGCATGCACCTGCACGGACTGGCAGGCGACCTCGCCATCAAGGATATCGGCAAAGAGAGCCTCATCGCCAGCGATCTGATACAATATCTCCCTAAGGCATTCCTGAGAATGGAAGACTGATATTTAGTTGATAGTTTATAGTTTATAGCAAGGCAGGAAAACGCATAATTATGCAAGTTTTCAACATTCTGCTATAAACTATAAACTTTTAACTATAAACTATATCAATGGCTTTTTCTTTCTGATTTCCGCAAATCGCAATTCCAGGGTGCGCTTTAAATCATCCTTACGATCCATATTCAGTTTCTTTCGGATATGGCTGCGCTGACTTGTGATGTTGGATTCGGTCTTATCAAGCAGGATGCAGATTTCCTTTAAGCTCTTATCCTTCAACACCAGCTTGCAGATCTGTATTTCACTATTGGTCAGGTCGGCACACAGTTCATCCCACATCAGATTATTCAGTTCCTCCTTTTTCAGGTGCTCCGAAGCATTATTGATAATGTTCTGGCGCAATTCCGGATTCAGCCTTTCCATCAGATTTCCAGCATTATCATTATCCTTTTCCTTCAATTTGGCAAGCATATCCAGCGCCTTTCTCTCTACGTGGGTAACCTTCTGAGGCTGGCGAAGCCCCTTCAGAACATAGTTCGTATTATAGATATACACATAGATAATCATCATAAAACCCACGAAGAATGCCTTCATCCCGAAGAAGGATGTAACAGCAGGATGCTCTATGAAATAGAAGACAACCATCGGAACCAAGCCGGCTATAAGAGCCAATGCGGGTCTTATACATCAGTTGCGTCAACGCCATCAACACCAGCAGGAACACCAGAAACACATTGCTGATGCTACTCAACTCGTCGGGCAACGCGCCAAACACAGAGGAAAGTATACAGTTGGCAGTCAATTTGGCAAAAGCCAATATATATAAAAAGGTGAGACCCTTGGTAAAAGTAAGTTTCTTGGTCCAGATTGCCAGCTGCAGACTGGCAAACAAAACGGCATTCACCACATCAGCCACCACCCCATGAGGTTCTCCTAATCGGAGGATAAGGATAAAATGGTACAAAATAATAAGTACCTCGGAAACCGAGAAAAGTAGATAGCCTATCACTCTTCTGCGGTCTACGATACCACAATACTTGGGGCAAAAGTAATGCTCCAAGCCTAAAATTGCCTTCATTAAGTTAAGTTTTGGTTCCATTGTTTACTTATAAATTCTATCTTTTAGCTTATATCTTCTTATCATCAGCAGGCTTTTCAACAGCAAAATGCTGGAATTTCCATCTAACTGATAACGGCTGCAAATTTACAAAAATAAATAGAAATAGTGATGAGAAGATGATGAAAAAATGCCGGAATTAACAACTTTAAGTAGTTTTCAGTGTTGTTTTTAATTAAAAAAGGTACTTTTCAGTATTTTTCAGTGCTAAAAAACTTGCATGGTATTGCTTTTCTTTATAATTTTGCAGTCGAAAAAAGATGATGCGCTGAGCCAGGAACTCAGCTGCAAGGTTTATAATACGAGAATGTAAGATTCCTAACTGAAAAGTAAATTGAAAGTAAAGACAAAGTAGATTAACAGGAAGGGAATGGATATTAGATTTCTTATGTATTAGTTGTAAACCGGTAGATAAAAAGATATTGTATTAAGTATATAAAAGTATAAGCAAAAGATGATGAAAAGGATTAAAATGGCACTGATGATCGGACTGTGCTTCTTAGCACTCGATGCTTCAGCCCAAAAGGTTGCGGTGAAAACCAACCTTCTTTATGATGCGACCAGCACCATAAACTTGGGAGTAGAGTTCGCACTCACCCCCAAGTGGACCTTGGATGTAGCAGGCAACTACAATCCTTGGACATTTTCTAATAACAGGAAATGGCAACATTGGCTTGTGCAGCCAGAAGCAAGATACTGGTTCTGCAACAAGATGATGGGACATTTTGTGGGATTCCATGCTATTGCAGGATCCTACAACATCGGTAACGTGAATGCTGATTTCAAGTTATTAGGAACAGACTTTTCCAAACTGAAAGATTATCGCTACGAAGGATGGTTCGTGGGAGCGGGTGTGGCATACGGATATGCCTGGACCCTTTCCAAGCACTGGAACTTCGAGGCAGAACTGGGACTGGGTTACACCTACAGCCGTTCAGACAAGTTTGAATGTGCGGAATGCGGCGAAAAACTGGAAGACGACAAGAGTCACCACTATGTGGGACCCACCAAGGCGGCACTCAACCTCGTCTATGTGTTCTAATCGCCCCATACGGACATACCTATTTTAATTGTATATTTATACATCATTATTCATTTGATCATTCATTTGGAAAGGAAAAAATTCATGAATACAAAATATAACTTCTATAGTACACTGGGTGCTGCCCTCCTGCTGTTATCGCTCACAGCCTCAGCTGAAAGCAAGTCTATAGCCTCAGCTGAGAAAAAAGAGAAGAAAGAGAAAGCTGAGAAAAAAGAGAAGACTGAGAAAGAGAAAGAAAAGAAAGAGACAGCCGGAAAGCTGAAGATTTCGAAGAAAGAAGTGAAGAGAGATGGAGACGACGTGAACGTGAAGATGGACTTCAAGCTCGACGACATCATCCTGGGCAGCAACCGTGGACTCATCTATACCCCCATGATTGTGAATGATGAGGACACCCTGAAACTGCCAGCTGTTGAGGTGATGGGACGCAAGAGATACATCTATTATCAGCGCAACAATGCCACTGCCTCCAAGAACCCGCTCATCGTGGAGCAGCGACAGAACAAGAAAAAACAGACCCTACATTATATATATACCACTCCGTTTCAGGATTGGATGAGCAACTCGCAACTGGTTATCGGCAACGATACCTGCGGATGCAACCAGGTAATCCTGGCAGAAGGTCTGCTTCCGGCTGGCGACATCCTCAGCACGCCTCAGAAACTCTTCTACGCTTACCAGCAGCCTAAGGCGGAAGCCGTGAAGATAAGACAGGAAAACGGTTCGGCACGACTCAACTTTAGGGTGAACAAGTGGGACATCGTGGTAAACCTGGGCAACAACGCCAAGGAACTGGCTAAAATGATTGAAACCCTGGAGCTGGTGAAGAACGATTCGGATGTTACCATCACCCAGATCACCCTGCACGGTTATGCTTCTCCTGATGGTGGATATGCCAACAACGACAAGCTTTCACGCAACAGAACACAGGCGCTGAAAGATTATCTCACGTCGGTTTATCCTATCGACCAGAAGCTGATCAAGGTAGCAGCTACCGCAGAAGACTGGGAAGGAACGGCAGAATACATCGCCCACAACGATATTCCTCAAAAGGACATCGCCCTCGGCATCATCAACAGCAGTTTGCAGCCTGATGCAAAGGAGAAGGCTTTGAAGAGAAAGGCTCCGGAGGCTCACCGCTTCCTGTTGCAGAACGTTTGGTCAGGTTTGCGCCGCACCGACTACACCATAGAATATGACGTAAAGGCATTCAACCTGGAAGAGGCAAAGAAGGTTATCAAGACCCGTCCGCAGAAGCTTTCTCTTCAGGAGATGTACATGGTAGCCAACAGTTTGCCTAAGGGCAGCGATGAATACAACAATGTATTCGAGACTGCCGTAAAGCTGTTCCCAGAAGACAAGCTTGCCAACCTCAACGCTGCCTACATCGCCATTGAGCGTGGTGACAAGGTGAGTGCAGAGAAATATCTGAAGAAGGTGGGCGATACCCCAGAAGCCAACAACGCCCGCGGTTGCCTCGCTGTCCAGAAAGAGGATTACCAGGCTGCCAAGGAATATTTCGAGAAGGCTGTAAAGGGTGGCTTGAAGAAGGCGCAGGAAAACCTGGACAAGGTAAACAAGGTTCTGGAATAGAAGGAACGAAATAAAGAAAAGAATAAGTAGAGAAAGTATTAATAAATATAGTTTTAACTAAAGTAATAAGTAACAAGATTATGAAAAAAATGAATTTGCTCGTAATGAGCTTGGTTTCAGCCGCAGCTTTGTCTTTCACTAGCTGCAGCAGTAATGATGATTTGGCTGGTGACAACGCAGGTCAGGAGAAGGTAGATGGTTTCTACATGACTTTGAACGTACAGACACCAAAGGCAGATGGTACCAGAACAGTATTGCCAAAAGATAGTACAATTGCTGCATCTGCAGCAGAGTCTGATGTTACAAGCGGTACCATTTACTTGGTAGATGCTAATGGCAACATTGTTTTCAAAAAGCCAATCACAGAATCAGACTGGAAAGCAGGTAAGCCAACTCAGGGTAATGACGGTTCTACACAGCTTAAGATTGCTGTTGAGGATGTTGTTGCAGGTGCTACCTATAAGGTATATTTCTTGGCTAACGCAGAAGATGCCAAGCCATGGGAGAATATCTTCTCTTCAGATACAAAATTTGCTAACCCATACGTTGAGAATAGCAAATTTGCCATGTTCAACCAGAACGATAAGTCTATTGATGGCAACCTCTATACTGTTGTATTTTCAGATGACAACAAGAAGGCTACCAGTGCTGCAAAAATTAAGTACAATGGCGTAGAAAGCGCTATCAAGATTGAGCGTTTGACAGCTCGTATCGATGAGCCAACTTCTAATGCAACAAAAATCAAGGCATACACAAAGTCTGATGCTACAGATGCAGAGAAGAAGGCTATGGAAGATGCTGTAAAGAAAGTTAAGTCTGTAACAATGACAGGCTACGCTATCTCTAACTTGGCAAACAAGAGCTATATCATGCAGAACTGGACTGGCGAGACTTTGAACATTCCTTCAGGCATCACATATTATCAGCCAACAAAGGATTTCGGTACAACAACTTTGCTTCAGAACGGAGACTTCTTCACAAAAGCAACAGCTCCTAATGCACATGTGGATTATGTATTTGAGAACAACTCATCTACTGCAGCAACAGCAATGTACTTCGAGTATACTGTAACTCTCGAGGATATGACTGACGCAGACTTCCCAGAAGATGGTACATTCTACCGTTACAACAACGTTATCTACAAGAGTTTCGAAGACATCTACAAAGCTTACAATGATGTAACGGGTCTCTTCGGTGGTAAGACAGCAAAGGAAATGAAGGATTTGTTGATAGCTGCCAAGAAAGACAAGGATGTTGAAAGCAAGTTGGATGAATTCCGTAAGACATATCAGATTGAGGTATTCAACTGCGGTAAGACCTACTACAAGCAGATTATCAAGGATAATAACATCGGTTATGCTAACGCTATCCAGCGTAATAGCATCTATCGTCTCAAAGTTAACAATATCTTTAACGTAGGTGCACAGGTTCCTAACGGTACACCAGACAAGGAAGGTTTGTTCTATCTTGATGTTACTGTTTCTGTTAACCCTTGGGTTCTCAACAACCAGGAAGTTGAACTGAAGTAATCCCATTCCGGATTCCAATACGATTTCATAACAACACAGAATTCCTGGAATCAGGAATTATCATATCGCTTGAAATAAAATAACTCTAATCTCTCGGAGGACTCAGTTCCTCCGAGAGATTAACTAAAAACGACATCACCCCACCCTATGCCGTCAACAAAATGACGGGATTCACACCGTGCTTACAGGAAGAAAGATTCTTCACCAGGCACCACTTCTAGCAGAAAATGATGATGCCAAGACCATCAGATGTCACCCAACATCACAAGTCTGGCACTCTATATATAATAAGGTATAAGTATAAGTAAAAGAATAATATTAACAACAATAACAATATGGCACATTTCTTCACCCATAACTGTTGCAAAGCGGTCTGTATCTCAGCCATCGCACTCACCTCGCTTTCATCCTGCATGAAAGACGACCTGATGGGCTGTCCTACACCCAAAATATCGCTCGGTTTTGACTATACCTACAACGTGAAGGAAGCAGACGCTTTCTCGGCTGAGGTAAAAAACATCAACGTATATGTGTTCGACAAGAACGGAAAGTATTTCGATACCTACGTGGAGTCGGCTGATAAGTTTGAAAACGGGCATAGAATGGAAATCACCGACCTCAACGAAGGCAAGTACACCTTCGTCTGCCTGGCCCGTGACAAGCAGAACATCTCTGCCCGTGCTGACGGCGAGGATGACGAGATGGAATTCACCTTCACCCAGCTTACCCCAGGCGTATCAACCATCGACGACCTGCAGGAGGTGATGGGAAAGAACGAAGGCGAGAACTACGAGAACAACAGAAAGTTCTCTGCACTCTATACCGCACAGACATCCCTCAACTACGAAGGCAAGGATGTGTCATCAGAATTGAGTCTGATGAAATGCACCAAAACCTATCGCATCGTGATGCTGCCATACGAAAACGACCAGCCTGGTTTCACCCCCGACAACTTCGACGTAAGAATCAAGGGATCTGCTGCCCTGCTCGACTATAAGGGCGACAAGGTGATGAACAAAGCCATCACCTACGTACCCTTCAGCGAGAAGATGGTGACCAACAAGAGCGGCGAAACCGAGGTGGAAGGCGAAAAGATAGACAAGGCACTGGTTTACGACCTGTCATCATCCCGAATGTTCGAGCGCAACGACGACCAGGTTTCCACCCGCAGCGGAAGCGAATATGACGACAAGCGCATCGTCATCACCGACAAGCGCAACAACAAGGTCATCTTCGACCACTCCCTGCCATGGTTCCTCGCCCTCTGCGGCGAACGTGCCGAAAAGGATTGGGATTCGCAGGAATACCTCGACCGCCAAGACCACTATGTGCTCACCTTCTACGTGCCAAGCGACAACACCAGCGACCACTACAGCCTCAACGCCAAGATAAAGGTGAACGGCTGGGTGATGAACCTGCAGGACGCCGACCTGGGAGGTTCGGAAAAGAAGTAGTACCACCCATACTACTCCACCAAAGCAACAACAAGTATAAGTATAAGTAAAAGAAAGAAAAAGATGACTAGCTATAAAACTACTTTGACCAAGATGATGCGCCAGACACTTACGGCACTAGCTGCCTTGCTCATGGTAGGCGCCATGGCATCTTGTTCAGAGAACCAAGATACAGAGACCGCTGAGAATCATGACGCATATATCAGCCTCAGCTTCTCTAGCAATTCGGCTAACAGCACCCGAGCTGGAGAAAGCCGTACGGAAGGTGTGCTCGCAGATAATAAGAGCAAAGCTGACCCCAACTCAGAGAGCGACATTTACAGCATCAAGGTGTGGGTGTTTCAATCTGGCACAAACGAAGATGCCAATCCTATCGCATATAAGGAAGAAGCATTGAAAGATATTAATAGCAGCTACAATCTGCAGCTACGTTTCTTAAGAAAGATAGCAGGTAAAGAGGTGGAAAATATCGACCTCTACATCCTCGCGAATTCCGAAAGTACCAATATAGAAAGCAAGTTGAACGGTAAGGATTTCAGCAGCATCACCCGCAAGGAGTTGCAGAATATCTGCTTTGACTCTACTTTTGGCATTCAGGAAAATGGCAATCCACAGAACACGGAAGTTCCTGAAACAGGTCTCCCTATCTCTCGTGCCATCACCAACATTTCTGTAGAGAAACATGTTGGAACAACCGAAGCAGAGGCAAAGACCAAAGGCATCAAGATTCCTCTGGTTCGCGCTGTTTCCAAGCTCCACTTCTACTTTGCCCGAAAAACGGGCATAGAAAATGTAAAGGTTACCAGTATCGAGGTGGAAGGAAACACCATTCCTACTGCCAGCTACATCTTCCCTGATGAGACTGAATACAAAGAAGATGATGACAACCAGGTTGTTACCAGCAACAAATACGATGTAAACAGTACCGGCTATGTATCAACTGTTTTGAAACTGAACGGTGTTGAGACTGATAACATCAAGGAAGTAGAAGATCCAGAGAAGTTCAAGAAGAACGAAACTCAAACTGCACAGGATTATCTGGATGCCTTTAAGAAAGCAGGAATTGCTTCCCACAACCTGTGCTATCTCCGTGAAACCACCAAGGCAATCAAAGGAAAGATTCATTATTCTTTAGGCACGGAAGAAAAAAGCGTTGACTTCAGTATCCCAACAGACGGTAAAGCCATCCGCAACCGCGAGCTGGTAGTTTACGGTTACTTCCTCAACGGACAGATGGGCATGCTCACCGTTACTCCAACCATTAAAGAATGGCAAGATGGTGGAACGTATGATTACATCGATGCATCAACAGAAGTGATATTTCCTGATGCCGACAAGACTGATTGGGGCTACAAGGTATATTATGGTCAGCCACAACGCGGTCCGAAGATTACACTGAAGGACATCGACACCAAAGGAGCGCCATGGATTCTCCAGACAGACAATCCGATGTTCGGATTCGTAGAATGTAATGCAGATGGAAGTTACAAAGATGGACAGTCGGCCGACAGCTACAAGATAGAAAGCTACATCATCAACAAGGAAGGAGCAAAGAAAACCCTCTACTTCTATGTAGTGCCCAAGAACCGACTGGATATGGCTCAGCCACACAACGTAAGAGCACATGTGTTCCTGACCAAGAATCCAAACGAAAGGTTTGTTCTCAATCCTGATTTCAAACTGAAGGGATGTACCACCGGAGAGGATGCGGGCAAAGACATTCACTTCGAACAAGTATTATAAAGACATAAGAAAACAATATTCATCATGAAGAAGTTATATAAAGACATAAGATTCACGAAAGGCATCTTGACCCTGACGGCAGGTTTGCTCATAGCTGGATGTTCGGCTGAAGACGAGCTGGGAAACAACTCGTCTGCACAACAGCTGAACATGATTCCTATGGTCAACGACCTGCAGAAGTCAAGAGCAAATGATGAGGACGCTCTTCATGAGAAGACCTTGTCAATGCTTGACTTCAAGATGTTCGAGCCAGGATTCAGCAAGTGCTGTGTCAATCATCAGAGTTCAAGTCCTGCAGAAAATCAGGCAGAAGTATTGGGCAAAGGCAACTGGAAGGTGGATTTCAACCTACAGGAAGATCATTCCTACAACTACTATGCCGTAGCCAATGCCCAAGCCGATCTCAGCAAGAAGACTCTTGAAGAGTTGCAGGCAGCCACCCAGCAGGACAACGACATCTGGCTTCCCTATCCTCAGGCAAAAGACAAGAAGTTTCTGATGAGTGCCAAGGGGCAGTATATCATCAGCAAAGACCCTATACAGGATATTCCCGTAGAACTGGTGAGAGCGGCTGCCAAGATTAAGCTGAATCTCTCTTCATCAGTAAACGGCTACAATATCACAAACGTAAAGTGGAAGTTTCTCAACTACAACACCAATACTTCTGTATTTGCAGGCCAGACAGCTACGCCAAACATCATGAGCAACAACGCAGATAACACGGTGGATAAGATAGAAGCCAACAAGTGCTCAGTAACAACCTACAGTTATTCCACCACCTGGACCAGCCAGGAGAATGCTCCGAAAATTGCCGTAAAGGTCGTTTTCGAAAGCACGGATGGCAAGAATGAAAAAAGGGAAAAAGAGCTGACCATCCCCGTTCGTGACCCAAAGGGAGAAAAGAAGCTGGAACGCAACTACATCTATACAGTAAATGCAGACATCAAGCGTCTCAAGGATAGTATAAACATTGATTACAATGAAGAATTGGGCTATCTGAAATGGGCTATCACCAAATGGACTACGGGAGAAGATACTGAAGTAGATGCTGATAAGGCAAGCTATCTGGTGGTATATCCTACGAAGCTGGATATAAAGGGAGTAGAGGATGACAACCAGGCAGATAAAACCATCCAATGGTTTGCTTCTGAGACTTGCCAAATCAAGGATGCCAAAGCATACTATTACGACAGATATGGTAAAGAAAACGGATATGACTGCGGACAAATCCTGGTAGGACATGACGGTAGCTATACTGACAACAAGAGAGGCTGGATAGACCTTCATGCAGGACGACCTATAAACAACACTATCGTATATGGCTCGTTTAAGGTTTATGTCCCTGATTCAGATAAGGAACAGGAAGTCTTTTTCAGAAAGTATCCTGCCATCTATTCGATGAATTTAAAAAGCAGCGGAACCACTGATGCTGAATGGCAATATGACAATCGTCTTTATACCGTACAATTTGCCAACAACAAGAAGGCAAATGACTATGTCGTAGCCAAGCCGGTGGTTAATGAAAATCATAAATCCACAGACAATACGGTTTCACCTGCGTTTATCATTGCTTCAACCCAAAAGAGTAATAGCAATCAGGTAGGCAGTTATCAAGATGCTATAGACTACTGCAGTAAGTATAGCGAAAGTGCAACAACCCAGAACAACAAGACGCTTCAACTTAATGGTTGGCGACTTCCTACCAGAGAAGAAGTGAAGAGAATATACGAGTTGGCTAAAGATGATAAGGCAGTGGGACAACAAGTGCTGAAGGGTGCGTACTATTGGACATTAGACGGAAAGCAGTCTGATTACAACAGCTACAAGCAGCAAGATGGCACCTACGTGCGCTGTGTCCACGATTTGACTCTGGATGAAATTGAAGATATTGAAAATCAACAATAAAGAAGGTTAGTAACATGAAAGAAATAAAATTATATATCGGAATCATAGCAGTGCTGTTAACAACCATGTTGACAGCCTGTTCCGATTCTATTGTTGACAACGAACCTTCGACAACCAGTGAAACAGAAGAAGGTTACTATAAAGCCAGCTTCAGAATAGCCATTCCCAGTTTCGAAGAGAACACTACCCGAAGCACCGTTTTCCTCAATGAAGGTATCCGAAACAAAGAAGCCATGAAGCTGTTCTGCTTCGACAACAAGGGACAGTTTGTGGGATTCGGCAAAATACAGGATGATTTTACTCCGGTTCTTGGATTCAAAAGAGAAAACAACGGAAACTATTATGAAGTTGACGAGAATGGCAATCACACTGGAAGCATCACCCATAACCCAGCAGAAGGTGTGAGCGGCGGAGGCATCAATACCAACGGAAGTACTGAGCCAAAAGACTTTTCGGCAATGATTCCGAACAACACCTCACGTATCCATCTGGTGGCGAATACAAGCAGTGTTTACCAAACCATCAATGAAAGCGATCAGTGGAAATGGGCAGGCATGCATGAGAACCTGCTCATGACTATTTTCGAGACCAATCACACGGAAGACCAGTCTGTCATCATGCGCTACTGGGGATATATCAAAAAAGATAATCCTAAAGAGCTGAAAGAATATCTGAGAAAAGATACACTAAAGAAGGATTATATCATTCATCTCATAAGAGACAGGGCTAAGATTTCGGCAGAATGGAGTGCAGATGCAAAAGCAAAAAATCCCAATCTCGTAAACGACTTCAAATTGACCGTTGTCAACGGACTCTCCTACGGCACCCTGGCGCCATTCGACAGAAATAATCTGGCATTTACACCTACAACGGGAGATTCATCCTGGAAGTGGGATGTAGATTATGTTACGCCACCACTTGACGGAAGCAGACTGAAGGGTGATAACACCCAGATGTTTAACCCTACAGGCGTATTCGAAGATGCCAACCTGCCATCAGCACCTTCAAAGGTTCTGTTGTTGCATAACGGAAAGTATTATCTGATATACTTGCAGGATAAAAACAACAAACCATACCAGATCAAACGAAACTATGAATATAAAATCATCATAGATAAGCTGGACGAAAGCTGGGGAAATGAAAACCATGAATATGCCTTGAAAAGTGCTCCTGTCAACAACCCATGGATTACCATACAGCAAATCGTGCCAGGGGTTTCTAATGGCGATGACGAGCTGAAAATAGAAAAGGGAACCTATCAGTTTGTGCATTCGGGCGAAGGAACACAGCAGGCAATCAACTTTACCTACAAAGGTAATGACGCTGCCAGCAAGGCATCTGATTTCAAGGCAATATGGACTGAAAACCTGGCATACGCAGAAGATGCCCAGCCTGTGGTTGCAAGCTATTCATACGATAGTAACACCCAAACGGGTACTGGTACCATCACATACAAGCTAGGAATCGTTGATGACAACTGGCGAGAAGGAACCATCCACCTCTACGATACCAAAAAGCATGGATTGAGCATCAATATCCATCTCTACAGCATCAACGAGGTGCAGTATCAGGTAAATGCTCCTGCCAACATCGGAACAAATGCAAATGCCGAGGCAGAGTTTAAGTTTACCGTTCCCACCAACTACCCGAAGGAGTTGCTTCCAGTAACCGTGAAGTTTGCATCGGGCGATGTAGTTCCAGAGGGCTGTGACATAGAGTACAGTTCTAAAAGTGAGATTCACAAGACTTGGGACTGCTGGTATGTATTCAAGGCTGATAAAGCCGGAACGACATACACCGTGAAGCTGAAGAATATCCGTCAGGCGAATGCCGGAACAAGCGGCAGCTATTACGTGAAGATGGACAATGCCAACCAAGGCAATGCACAGAATTATACTTTTACATACAAATAAATTAGATTGAAAAGTTCTCGTATAATATCATTAATAAGTAAGAAGTAAAAAGAATTATTATCATTTACTATTGCAAATATCATGCGGAGACTTATTATAACTAGACTGGTCGTTGGAGCTGTAGTTGCCGAGGTGATCTCGCCTTCTATGGTTCCGCGACTTTTTTTATGCCAATCGCTTTGCCATCCCGAATATTATTTGTAATTTTGCACCCGATAGTAAGCTGGCGTAAGATGCAGCCTGGCAATTTATCAAAAAATAAAAAGTAATCAGAAATCTGTAATCAGTAATCAATAATCAGTAATCAATAATCAGAAATGAAAGCAAGACTCTTCTCTCTATTCATATTGCTGGCTTGTATGCTCATACAGGCGCAGGAACAAGCACAGGCGCAGACAAAGGCTCAGGCACCCAACCAGCCTCAGCAGTCGTTTCCCTATCCTGCCCTCCCCGATACACTGCGCAGCGTGGAGCAGCGTGCCGGCTATCTGAGCGAGCACTACTGGGACAACTATAACTTTGCCGATACCCTGATGCTGAAAAGCGAGGAGGTGACAGAGCAAGGCTTCGTCAACTTCATCGACATCCTGGGCAGATTCAATCCTGCCATCGCCCAAAAGGGCATCGCCGGCTTCACCCAAAGGGCTTTCAAGAATACTGCCGCCAAAGAAAGATTCGAGAGTCTGATAGAGCATTATTTCGAGAATCCGCAGTCGCCCCTGCGCAACGACAGAGTCTACCTGTACTTCCTGGAAGAAATGAAGAATTCACCTTGTTTCGACGAGGCGGAAAAGGAACGTCTTGCCTTCAAAATCAAGACTACCAACAAGAACTTGCCTGGCGATATCGCCATCAACTTCAACTTCAAAGACGAAAACGGAAAGTCCCATCAGTTGAGCGATTACAGAGACCAGAAGGTAATCCTCTACTTCTACGACCCCGACTGCGAGAATTGTCACAAGGTTTCAGCATGGCTCAAGCAGCAAACCATCCCTGCCGACATCAAGGTGCTGAAAATCATCGCAGACAACCCTATAAGCCACATCTATAGCCTCAGGGCCATGCCTACGATATTCCTGCTGGATAAAGGGAATCTGGTGGTTCTAAAGGACTGTACTGCCCAAGAACTGATAGCGTATGTTTCCTCCAAGCATTAGATCAAGCATCAAGCCTGACTTTAAATCAGGCGAAATCATTTTTTAAATTTAAACTAGACTGTGTCGTTGGACGCTGTAAACCATCTATTATTATTTATCGATTAATCGCAACTATTACCATTTACATCAATTACCAATTATCATTTACTTTGCCTTTGAAGAATCGTATGTCATTTTGAATTCTTCGCGGACGTGATTGTTTCTCTTCACTACAACCACATAGTCACCATCCTTTATTTTTCCAACTGTAGCAACAAGTGTATAGTAACCATACTTGCCAGACTTACCATAGTTGCCTGTCTCAGAAACGATCAACTTATTGCCAACCAACTCTGTTGAAAACTTGATGTCAGTGTTCTCATCGAAAATCACATTCTTGTGAGTCAACTTCAACTCTCCACCTGCAAGAACCTTGCAAACCAACTTCTCTGTCATCTCTGCGCTCTGCGTATCGTCTCCGCTGATAGGAGTTCCAACCGACTTGCTGTAGCTGAGCAATGAGAACTCAGAAGAAGAAGCTGATGAAGCAGCTAAATTATCACTAAAATCATCTCCAGATGCACTGCAACTTGTCATTCCAACAGCCATCATCATTGTGGCTATCGCCATCATTAAAACCTTTTTCATAATTTATATCATTTACTAATTGTTAATATACCAATGAAGAATATCACATGCTTCCCTGCAAGGGGGATAGCAAAGACATTGGTTAAAACAAATACCAACCATTCAGTTGGTTCACCTTTCACAATTATACTAAATGATATGCAGGATATGTTTCCTTTACATATAATGTGATTTATATCATATCACAAGTGCAAATTTAAGAAAAAAAGAGAGAAACGCCAAACTTATTGAGTTAAATATTGTAAACTATTTCGTGTCAACGCACACAATTTAATGCCGCAGAAATGTGTGCGACAACAAAAATAAGAGAATGAGAAAAGAAGGGAGAAAGGAGGGGGGGGGAAGAAGGGAGAAAGGGAATAGCAGGGAAACAAAAAAGCGGGAACCCTTTCGGATTCCCGCTCATATTTTTTGTTGTAAAATCTCGAAGATTAGTCGAGGTTAGCCAACTTGTTGTCAGAATGAAGAACATCCTTGATCTTGTGGCTATAGAGGTCAACCATGTACTCACGAGCCTTACCGCAGTACTGACGTGGGTCGAAGTACTCTGGGTGAAGAGCCAATGTCTCACGAACACCTGCTGTGAAAGCAAGACGAGAGTCAGAGTCGATGTTGATCTTGCAAACAGCGCTCTCAGAAGCCTTAGTCAACTGCTCCTCTGGGATACCAACTGCGTCTGGCAACTTGCCACCGAACTTGTTGATGATATCAACATACTCCTGAGGAACTGAAGAAGAACCGTGGAGAACGATAGGGAAACCAGGAAGCTGCTCCTCAACTGCTGCCAATACGTCGAATGCCAATGGAGGAGGAACGAGGTGACCAGTCTTAGGGTCACGTGTGCACTGCTCTGGCTTGAACTTGTAAGCACCGTGAGATGTACCGATAGAGATAGCCAATGAATCAACACCTGTACGTGTAGCGAAATCAACAACCTCCTCAGGCTTTGTATAGTGAGACTCCTCAGCAACTACGTCATCCTCAACACCAGCGAGGACACCGAGCTCACCCTCTACAGTTACACCGAACTGATGAGCGTAATCAACAACCTTCTTTGTCAATGCAATGTTCTCCTCGTATGGAAGTGCAGAACCATCGATCATTACAGAAGAGAAACCGAAGTCAACACAATCCTTACATGTCTCGAAGCTATCACCGTGATCGAGGTGAAGAACGATCTCAGGATGGTTGCAGCCCAACTCCTTAGCGTACTCTACAGCACCCTCTGCCATGTAGCGGAGCAATGTAGGGTTAGCATACTTACGAGCACCCTTAGATACCTGGAGGATAACTGGTGACTTCAAGTTTGAAGAAGCCTGGATGATAGCCTGAAGCTGCTCCAAGTTATTGAAGTTGAAAGCAGGAACGGCCCAACCGCCCTTGATAGCTCTTGCGAACATGTCCTTAGTGTTCACAAGACCGATTTTCTTGTAATCTACTGCCATAATTGTTTAAAATTTATATTTTAATGAAACATTCTCGTTGTTTCGGAAGGCCATTCTCCCTAAGGGGAACGCCTACCTTTTTATTTTTCCGAGTGCAAATTTAACTTTTTCATTTGAAATAGCAAAATGTTGGCGAAACTTTTCGGGTTACAATCAAGTTAAAAAAGTTAATATTTACACTTCTCATCTTTTCTTAACCCGTTTTGCTAAACGCACTTTGCAATTTAGCATTATAACCTTTCAATTTCCTCATCACCTACATTTACACCCTTGAATTTAGAGTTTACTTTTCTTATCTTCAATCGAAACGTCAAAGATATCTCCCTACTATCGAGCCAATAGTCTTGTCTATCAATGACATTCCCAGCAAATTGCTTCTCACCATATTTAGTCAAGAACAAGTCTGTTGCTTTCAGTTGAAGACTAGCCCTTCCCTTCCAAAAACTCTTAGTGCAACCCAAGTTTAGTCCATATTCCTCGCGATAGTTATAGACATTACCCACATCACCTTTACTATTATAGAGAAAATCTACAAATGCCGACCAGCCATGAGCAAAGGCGAACATGTTTTTACTTTCCACCTGTACCATCGGCTTGTTCATATGAAAAACTTCTTCGGAAGAAAATAAAGTGAGCCACTGTTTTGACCAACTGGCAGAGAAAACAGGTGACCAGCATCCTATCTTGGGAGTCAGTTCAATAGAAGCCCGCAAATTCTTCAACGTAGGAATATTTATATACGTATTCTCTGTTATGGCAGAATTATCTTTCAAATTTTCCGCCCAACTTATGATGGCATGCCTCCTATCCGTATATTCCAATGATAGCATCAACCACTTCCAGCCACCAGACAGTGATACATCATGCAGGTACTCATGCTTCAAATAAGGATTACCAGTATCTAGCATGAAACGATTAGCGTATCTCACATTATTACTTAATTGCATATAAGTAGGACGCTCAGTCCTAGTAGCATAAGCCATCATCAACTGCCAGTCTCCCCATTCTTTGCTATAGGTTAAACTTGGGAAGAAATGTCTAAAGTTTCTACTTTGCGCTTTTACCAACTGCTGATTTTCAAAATACTTAAAGCTGGCTTCCTCATAACGAAGTCCCAAAGAGAACTGACCAGCCTTGGTTTCGCAGGACAAATCAAAAAAAGGAGCAACATGCTGTTCCACCAATTTGGCAAAAGAGGAAGACGGATTATCCAAATTGCTGATATAGTCATCATGACGATGCGTATTATTATATTCCATTCCCACGGTAACACCAATATTACCCATCTTATAATCTGCATAGGCTTTGGCTGCCAGCAACTTATTAGACATCATGCTCTTCGTATCAACCATACGTTCATCCACAGCAAGGCTCTTTTCTTGATTACTCGCTGTTTCAGTATTACCACTTAACAGATATTTCACATCCATTCGCACATCCGTGTTTCCTATTTTTCTATTGTAAAACAAATCCCAATTGTGCGTAGGCTTTTGAGAAGTCTTACCATTGCAAATAGAATTAATCTTATCATACAGAGATCCACCAGCTAGTACCTCGCTAGTAAGCAATGCATAAGTGGAATAAGAAGGATAAAACTTCCCCATATATAAGCATCCCAGTTCATGGTCATTGGATATGTTCCAGTCTACTCCCCAGGTAGTATTTATATTCCATTTAACCGGATTATACACTTGGCTAAATTTCTGGTTCCACTGCGTGTCTGCTGCTACAGTTTTTTCCGTGTCACTGGGATAATGCCCTTTATCTCGCAAGACGAAAGCAGAACCATATAGGCGAATTTTCCTATCAGAATAACTCCAATTAAACTGTCCTAGAGCATCATAATTATAATCCGACAAAAAATACGCCGTCCTTATATCACAGCCAAATCCATCATCCTGATTCTTTATCGTCTGAATCTTTACTACACATTTTACGGATGCATCATATTGGCTACCAGGATTTCTTACAATTTCTACTGTTTGAATTTTATCTGAACTCAACTGCGAAAGTTCAGAGTTATCTGTTAGCTGGCGTCCATCAAGATATATTACAGGCACTCCCTTACCAAAAACCTCTATACTATTATCTTTTTTCTTGATACCTGGCATTTGGCAGAGTACATCTTCTGCCGTACCCAAAGTCTTTAAGGATGTACTGCTCACATTAAATCTAATACCTGATGGTGTAAGTTTAAAAGGCTGCATAGTACCTTTGACCAAAACCTCAGATAGCATTTTTGAATCAGTTTGCATTTTGATATTTCCTAGATTTCCCTCAGGATTGGATATATAAATTGTCTTATATCCTACCATAGACAATTTCAGAATACCATCTCTGTCTTCAGAATTCATAGAAAACCTTCCATAATCATCCGTCAACACACCCTTTACAAAAGCAGAATCTTGTCTGTCTAATAAAACAACATTAACATAGGACAATGCTTGCTGCTTATCATCAACTACACAACCAGTAACACTTTGCGCAAAACTAAAACAGTGCGAAAGACATCCACAAACAAATAACATCAATCTACTATTCATCAATACTGCGTTAAATTAATATTTAGTCGTCTGTAAATCAATAACTTATATTAAGAAATGCTTATGAAAACTTAACTATAAAAAGTTGGTCAAGTCGCTGATTTTCAGTAACTTTGCAAATCACGACAAACGCAAAATTATATGAATACAGGACTTGACCAATATATGGATATCTTTAAAGATGCAGTTGAAGATTCGGCTGCAAAGTTAACAAAAAGTTTCGAGAAAATACTCATCGAGGTGATAATTTTGTTCATGGTAATACCAAGAAAGATAAATTTCACCCAAATGGGAAGGTATGGCTCGCATGTTGAGCAAACCTATCGCAACGCATTCGGCTTGAAAAAGTCGAAGTGCATTGACTGGCTCAAACTTAATGTCTCACTTGCCAAACGCTTCTTCGGTAAACAGGGAAGATGGGCTATTGCCATAGATCCCAGCTACATCAGCAAAGCTGGCAAGAAGACTCCACATATCGGTCGTTTTTGGTCAGGATGTGCACAGTCTGTTAAACATGGTCTCGAAATCATGGGTATTGGTCTCGTAGATATTGATGCCAAAGACTGCATGATGTTAAGAGCACACCAGTCGCTAAATAATAAAGAACTGAGTCTTAGAAACAAGACTATGGTAGATTTCTATATCAGCGTCATTAAGCGTTATCGCAAGGAACTTCTCAAACTCTCAACCCTCATAGTTGCAGATGCTTACTTCTCTACAAGTACATTTGTTAATGGGATAAAGAAAGAAGGGTTCTCTTTGATAAGCCGTTTTCGTGACAATGCTTGTCTCTTTTATGTCTATGCAGGTCCACGTACAGGAAAACGTGGTCGCCCAAAGACCAAGGATGGCAAGATTGATATGAAGAATCTTGACCTCACTCGAATGGAGAAGATGGAGATGAAAGATATAGAAGGAACAGCTTATACTTTGATTGCCTATTCCAAGGCACTCAGGTGTAAAGTTAGACTTGTCATCTGGCAGATGCCGAATGGCAAGAAGAAACTATTCTTCTCTACAGACACCTCACTTTCGGGTGAAGAGGTACTTCTTTATTATAGAACCAGGTTCCAAATCGAATTTTGCTTTCGTGACGCCAAAGGCTATACTGGTCTTATGGACTGCCAGGCTCGCGATAAGTGGAAACTCGATTTTGCTTTCAATGCTTCGTTCACATTACTAAATGTTGCCAAGGTAACTATGAAGGAGATGGGAATGGAATATTCTATGTCTTCATTCAAGTCACTGATGACCAACATTTATCTGGTGAAACGAATTTTTAAAGCAAGTGGGTACACCCCGAACCGAACTTTAATTAGCAAGATTTTCAAAGATCTCTCGTGCTTACAGCGTATAGCTGCTTAGCACATTATTGAATTATTAACGAACTATTGATTCATACTCTCTTATTTTTATAAGACTCAACTAAACAATCTTCCAAAAACTTAATATTTTTAAAGGATGAACAAGTATCGAACTTTCCCTTTTCATATAAGTTTTTATATCTATACCAACCACACTCTCCACTACAGATAGGGAAGACCATGCAATCTTGACATTCGGGATTAGAAAAAGGACTCAAATCTGTCATATATCTAGCAAACAGCGTACTGTTTTCCAAGCATTCTTCCTGTATATTACCTATTACTTTTGCAGTATTACTAACATCATTCCAACACTTATATATTTCCCCTTCAGGACCTATGATATAAGAATTCAACTTATTAATCATGCACCCTTTATGCACAACAGATGTTTTTAATGGCGGGCATCCTTTCTTAATATTTTCTTCATAAAAGTCACACGCTGATTTACGATCTATAGAATTAAAACAAAAAGAATGTCCATTCGAAGTCTCTTCTCTAATAAATCCAGGATAAACAGAAACATTACTTAAGTGCATTTGCTGTTTAAGTAATTCACGAATTTCTACATAATCATTTTTATTTTCCTTATTTATATTTACTCTGACATTAATGTCGACATTACTTAAAGTTTGAGAGCACTTTTTAATATTATCCAATATCACATCAAATGTTTCTTTTTTACTTTTCAAAAAGCGCAAAGAATTATGATGATTCTTATTACCATCCAATGTTATCTGAATATCTGTCAAATGAGTCTTAGTAAAAAAAGACAATACTTCATCATTTATTAAATAGCCGTTTGTTATAAGGCTATGTCTGCCTATTGCTACAGGAATTTCAGCATTAAGTTTCGAATAGATCTTACAAATTTGCTTAAAAGCGAGCAATGGCTCTCCACCATACCAAGTCAAATCTATAAATTCTATATTCTTATGAGATTTTACAAATTGCAAGAGCGAGTCAATTATCGCATCTGACATTGTCACATTAGTTTTTTTCTCCTCGAAGCAATAAGGACAAGAAAAATTACAAGCAGTTGTGGGCACTATCACCAACTCCAAACGAGTTTTATCAAACGAAGATGCACCAAAACGTAATTTCTGTTCTTTAAAATAAGTATATTTGTCCTTTTCTTCAAGAACAAGTTTATTATCTAACAGAAACTTCAAAATATCCTTATTCAAAGAGCAGAAGTCTTCATCAAAAACTTTCATATAAAACTCTTGAGGAATTACAGCAAAAAAATTTGTTTCACTATTATAAATATAGCAATTGTCATTTCTACAAAACAAATGCGTATATAAGGATTTTATTATCATATGCTATTTTTTTATAAAGTTTGGGCAAGAGTAACTCTTGCCCATCTTTTACTTTTGAGCATGATCAGGGTTTCTATTTTTATTACATGCAAAATTAGAACCACAGCACGCATCTGTTCCATCAGGAATAAGACCGCCCGTTACATCGCTAAGATTAATTGTGTCCTGAGCACCCAAATCTAAAATTTCGAAACCAAATAAACTCATAAAATTATTTTTTACATTAGCCTACTCTATCAGCTTTTCGGCATCTGCTTTTTCAAATCACAAGAATAGTCATAAAAAACTCTACTTGAAATTATCTATTTGCAAAAGTAAGCATTTTCAATGAATTCAAAATCATTTTTACGTTAAATTTTCGTAAACGTATCACTTTTTGATACAAAAAACTTTTATCTATGTCTTTTACACAGTTTAATCGCATACGCCAATACCACCACAAAGCCGATGAAAGGCACAATGAAAGGCATCACCACATGCGTGGTATCGGCTATCAGACCCATCAGCAGGAAGCCGCATCCGCCTATCGGAGTCATCATCAGGAGGGAGGATGCCGTCTTCGTAAGATTGCCCAATCCCGTAAGGGCGAGACTGAAGATGGTTGGGAACATGATGGCCTCAAAAAGATAGTTGGCTACCAAGGCTACCAGCGATAACGTGCCTAAATTGCAGAGTACCAAACCGATGGAACAGACGCTGCCCACGGCACAGATCAGGAGCATGGTGTTTGCCTTGATGTGGCGCATAATCCAGCTGCCCAGGAATCTGCCCACCATGAAGAATGCCAGCGCCAGGGTGAGCACGAGAGAAGCCGTGCGGTCGTCCATCCACTGCATGCCCGTAACGAAATTGATGAAGTATGAGTTGATGGAAATCTCTGCCACCTCGTAACTCAGCAAGGCGAAGAGACCGAACACGAACATCTTATGATGGGCAAAAAGCTTGCTGATATTGCTGCCCTTCGCCTTATCTTCCTTGGTCTGAGCATGCTGAATCTCAGGCAATTCCACACGAGAAAACACGAAGGCTATCAGCAGCACCAATACGCCCAGAATGCCGTAAGGAATCACCACATTACCCCCTTCCTGGGTGCCATTGAAGAGAAACTGACCGATGCAGAAAGTGTCGAAGATGCTGCCCAAACCATTGAACGACTGCGAGAGGTTCAGTCGGCTGGTAGC
>ERZ1034913.757-NODE-757-length-23120-cov-44.782614_pt1 | contig 23120 bp, 17 predicted proteins | sample MGYA00520697_ERZ1034913 | MGnify/ENA primary metagenome ERZ1034913 (study PRJEB33766, sample SAMN09781786) | gut metagenome | biome: gut microbiome | host: Homo sapiens | place: Madagascar | study: EMG produced TPA metagenomics assembly of the PRJNA485056 data...
TTCTTATCTTTAAGTTGATTTATACCCTGTCAACTTTTTCCAGGACAAGACACTGCGGTTCATCGACGGATTATAGACGAAGCAACGCTGATGGTCTCTTGCCACAATCTGGTTGTCTGCCGAATAGAATACCATCGGGCGCTGCTGCTTCAGCAGATCCACGCCGAAGCCCTCGTACTCATAATTCAGATTCATCAAGCCGAAAAGCGTAGGCATTACATCCACCTGCATGCCCAAACCGGCATACTGCTGCTGCGGAACCCCCGGACCAAAGATGATGAGCGGAATATGGTTGTAAGACTGCGGCAACTCGCCCTCGCTCTTACCCACCAGCTTGCCATGGTCTGCCTGAATCACGAATATCGTGTTCTTATACCAAAGCTCCCGACTTGCCTTCTTCAGAAAGTCGCCTATCGCCCAGTCGGCATACTCCACAATCTGCGTTTCCTTTTCCTTGGTCTTCGGCTTGAAGAAATCAGGAATGATATATGGCGGATGATTGCTCACGGTGAGGATGGTAGCCATGAAAGGCTTGCCCGTCTTTGCCTTCTGGTTGATGGTGTTGAGGGCATAGTCCATCTCGAAATGGTCGCTCACGCCAAAGCTGTTCACCACCTCGCTCTTAGGATAGTTCTCCTGAGAGAAGATGTCATCGTAGCCATTGGTCTGGAAGAAGGCCTTCATGTTGTCATACTGTGCCTCGTGGGTCATGAAGAACATGTTCTCGTAGCCATACTTCTTCAACACCGTGGCGATACCCTTGCGGCGTGGAGTTACCGTTCCCTTCATCAGGTTGCGGAACATGAGAGCAGGGAAGCTGTAGAGCGTAGCCGTCATGCCATGGTTGGTATGGATGCCGGCACTATAAAAGTGGGTGAACGCCAGGGAATGATGATAGAGCGAATCGAGCGTTGGGGTGAGCGGCTGCTGATTGCCGAAAGTGCCCAGCAGGTTTGCCGACATCGACTCCATCAGTATCACCACTACGTTAGGATGATTCTTCTTTGCAGGAGAAGTATTTGCATTCTTCGCAAACGAATGCCCCGCCATCATCACCAGGGAATCGTTCACCACCTCACGTTTCAGAATATTCGTGCTATCCACCTTTCCCGTAATACCCAGCCACTGGCGGGTATTCGTAATGGCCTCAGCGTATGGCATGAGATGCAGTTCCTTGTTCTCCTTGCGCATATCGTCGAGTGCCGAAGTAAGGAGATTGAATGCCGGGTTGATGCCGAGCTGGTTGAGGAAGGAATCCTCGCAATAGTAAGCCTGGCTCACCTTGATAGGGTTATAGCCCATTCTGCCACGGATGCCGAAAAGGCAGACACCTATCATCACCGCAGAAATGAGGAACCGGCTTACCACCAGCACCAGGTGCATATTGTCCTTTGGCAACAGGAAAAGCCCCTCGAAATAGCGGCGCAAGCGGACGAGCGCATAGATAAACGCCCCCGTGAACACGAAATAGAGGGCGATATAGAGCCAGTAGGAAGACTCCTGCAAGAGCATACCAGATGTGGTGGCTACATAGCCGAACCACCCGAAGATGCTGGAGTTGATGTTCTTGAAGAAATACTGGAAATAAGGGGTATTGGCTGCCGAAGGCATGAAGGCGATGGCAAACCATGCCGCATACCAGATGTTGATGCCACGCAGCAAACGGCGATGACACCACCCCAGGCTGGCAGCAACTAGGAGCACAGCCACAGGCAATACCGAAATATAACAAGCAATGACATTGTCAAACCATACACCCTTGACAAACGCCATCACCCTACTCGCCTCTGCATCTACTATCATGCCATGCAGGGCTATGAATTCTACCAATCTGAAAAGAGTCATCACCAGCAATGCCAATACATGCACCGAAAGGAGATACCCCAAAGCCTTAAAATATCGTTTCATCTTTATTCTACTTTAGAAATCGGGTGCAAAGTTAATAATTATATCCCAATAAAAGCAAAATTTTCTGCCTTATTCTGTCTATAAACAAATAATTATATGTAACTTTGCAGCCAAAATAACATAATAAGACTTCGATAAGACATGAACATCAAGTACAACAAAGCCCTATGGCTCATCATCATCCTGGCTATCGTGATGATGACTCCATTCCTCGGACTCACCGATTTCAATACCAAGGGAGAACCTCGCGAGGCGGTGGTTGCCTACACCATGCTGGAACATGGCAACTGGATTCTGCCCATCAACAATGGTGGCGACATCCCCTACAAGCCACCTTTCTTCCACTGGTGCATCGCCTTCTTCAGCCTCATCGCCGGCCACGTGAATGAATATACCTCACGTCTTCCATCCGCCGTATCGCTGGTATTGATGACCATTGGCGGCTTCGTATTCTATGCCAAGCGAAAGGATACACAGACCAGCCTCATCGCAGCCATCCTCACACTCACCGCCTTCGAGGTGCACCGTGCCGGAATGAACTGCCGTGTGGATATGGTGAACTCCGCCTTCATGGTGGGAGCCATGTATCTGCTCTACCGCTGGTGGGAGAAGGGAAAGCACCAGCTGCCTTGGCTTGCCATCCTCTGCATGAGCGGTGCCACGCTGACCAAGGGTCCTGTGGGCATCATCCTGCCTTGCTTCGTGATGGGCGTATTCATGCTTACCCAGCGCGAGAACTTCTGGGGCATCGTATGGCGCATGGCTCTAACCGCCCTACTCTCGCTCATCATCCCGTTCTGCTGGTACTATGCCGCCTATCTGCAAGGTGGCGACGAGTTCCTGCGACTGGTGAAGGAAGAGAACATCGACCGATTCATGGGTAAGATGGCATACGAATCGCATGAGAACCCGGCGTGGTACAACCTGCTTACACTCGTGATGGGTTGGGCTCCTTATACCTTATTATTACTGTTCTCGCTCTTCATCCTGCCATGGAAGAAGTTCTCAAAAACCCGATTCCTGGAGAATGCGAAGAAGGCTACTCCACTGCAGGTGTTCACCTGGCTCGCCTTCCTCCTGGTGCTCTTCTTCTACTGCATCCCAAAGAGCAAGCGCAGCGTCTATCTGTTGCCATGCTATCCGTTCATGGCTTATCTCATCGCCGAATACATCGTCTGGATGATGAAGGAAAAGATGGGAGCCATCAAGGTATATGCCGGCGTGATTGCCTCGCTGGCAGTTATCCTTGTGATTGCTACGCTTGTTATACGCGCAGGCGGCATACCAGATACCATTTTCCATGGCAAGCATGCAGCCGACAACATCGCCATGCTCCATGCAATAGGGGATTCTACTCATGGTATCCTATTCTACGTATGCTATATGTTTCTTATAATAGGGGCTTATCATATATTCAAGGCACTCAAGAAAAAAGAGACAAGCCAAATGATGAGATATACATTGGTGATGATTATCGCAATTTTCATCACACTCGACTCCACCCTGCAGCCTGCCGTGCTCAACACCAAGGCTGACAAGCATCTGGCGCCGGTTATCGAAAAGAAGTTTGATACCAGCAAGCTCTATTCTTATATGTCGGTAGAAATGATGCACTTCTTCAGCCTCAACTTCTATCTGGGCGATAAGATTCAGCAGTTTGACAAGGTTCTGCCACAGGATGGCGTGCTGATGATTCCTGAAAGCGACGTGCCAGACTTCAAGGAGAAATTCGGCAAGGACTATACCTTGCAGAAGGTTTGGGAAGTAAAGAAACTCGTAGAATGGCATCATCCGGTAGGCTTCTATCGGTTTGTGAAAACAAGTGCCAACATCGCACAGAACAAATGATTAATGATTAGTGATTAGTGATTAGTGATTAGATACAAAAATAGCATCGGAACTCGTAATCCCGATGCTATTTTTGTATCTATCGAATTCATATTCTTCTTATTTTCTTTCTTCGATAAGATTATACTCTTTCTTCTATAAAATATCGTGGACGGCGCTTCACCTCGGTATAAATCTTGCCGATATAGACACCTGTGATGCCCACACCCGTGGTGATGATGCCACCGATAAACCACATGGAAACGAGCAGGGAGGTCCAGCCCTGGATGGTCTTGCCCTGGAAATGCTCCACCAGGGCAAAGATAATCATGATGAAGGCTACTAAAGTCATCGCCAGACCCAGGAAGGTGATAAACCTCAATGGTGCCACAGAAAACGAGGTGATGCCATCGATGCTGAAACTCAGCATTTTGGTTATCGGATACTTACTCTCGCCTGCCTCGCGAGCCTTGCGGTCGTAATAGACGAATCCCTCTCGGAAGCCCAACTGGCGGACGATGGCTCTGAGGAAGAGATTGCGCTCGGAATATTGCATCAGTGCCTTCAGGGTGCGGTTGGTCATCATGCGGAAGTCGGCATGGTTATACACCGTATCCTTATCCACGCTCTGCATCAGCTTATAGAAAGCCTGGGCGGTGAATCGCTTGAAGAAGGTATCGGTCTTACGCTCCTTGCGCACACCATAGATGATATCCTTGCCTTCCTGCACCTGGCGCACCATATCCACAATCACATTCTCATCGTCCTGCAAGTCGGCATCGATGCTTACCATCGCATCGCAATGATCCACAGCCGCCTCCATTCCTGCCCAGAGGGCATTCTGATGACCTCGGTTATGAGATAACTTGATGCCATGCACATACCTGTGCTCCTTGGCAGCATCCGAAATCATCTGCCAGGTATGGTCACGACTTCCGTCGTCAACAAGGAGCAATCCCGTGTCGGCGTCAGTCTCTTTCTTGATAGTCTTTATCAGATTGCCAAGCACCTCCAGGGTCTTGGGCAACACCTCTTCCTCGTTATAGCAAGGAATTACTATTAATATCTTCATCTCTTCTTCTCTAATGTTCTTTCTCTAATATAACGGCTGTTTTTTCATTATCTTGCATCATATTTGCCAAAACTTCACCATTTCCACTTCATCTGTATCTCCAAATCCGTCTGATGCGAGGTCGCTATCTCCTGTAATCCGGTAGAGATATGGCTCCGGTCGAAATAATTGGTAGAACCCAATTTGGCAATAACCAGCAGATGCTTGCCTATTTCCGAACGAGCCACCAGGGCACAACGGATGCCCTCGCCATAAAAGCTGCTGAAGCTCATCTGATAAAGCAGGCCGGGTTCGTAGGCATAGATGCGACTGCTGAAATCCTGCGTATGGAAATAAGAAAAACTGCCCGATAGCCTCAGCCAATGCCAGCGATAACTCAGGTTCTCGTTCAGCAGATATCCCTGGCTGGGGTTCGCATCATCAGCCTCCTTTTGGCTTGACTTCTCGCCCATCTCCTTGCTCACCGTATAATCCACACTCGTCTTGGCACTCCAGTTTTCATCAGCAAAGGTGGCATAAAGGTGCCATCGCCCAGTGGTGGTTCTCGCCTTCTCCTTATAGCGCAATCGGGTGCCCAGAATCCATCTCTTATTGGGCTGAAAGAGGATATTGAGCAGATGGTCCCAGCATTGCGTGCTTTGCTTGGTATGATACTTGGGCCACACGAAATAGGCAAAGTCGCTATAGCCGGTGATGCTCCAGCGATGAGCCGGAACCCACGTAAAGCCCAGATAGGCTCCATTCTCATCCTGCACATCGCTCCCCTCTGAAAAGCTGTTGCTGAAAAGCGAGTAATAGCGGGCGGAATAGAACCGCTGCAAGGCAAGCAGCGAGAAATGGTCGGTAAGGATATAGGATGCGGCATTGAGGGTGGCGATGGCTCCACAATTACCCGTCGCCGTTTCGCCTGCAATGGTCCAGCGGTGGGAAACGTAGCCATAATCCACACTCGCATTCCAGAAGTTATAGCCCTGGGGGGCAAATCGCTTATACAGCTGCGACTGGTCGGGCGTAAGCGGAAGGGAGAAAGAGGTATAAAAGCCGGTTGCTCCAACATGCCAGCCCTGGTTGCGATAGTTGATGTTTCCCCCCATCAGGGTATTGGAGGCGATGTTCTGTTTTGCGATTTCCTTCACCGTGCGATGCAGACCGGTCTTCATGATGGTCCGGATGCCGCCCTGGTCGGAGAGCGTGGCATCTATCTTGCGATAAGAGAAGAAGGCGGTGAGGTCGAGACCTTTCAATAAGGCATAGGTGGCTGCTGCTCCCTGCAGATAATTGACTGAAGAGCGGGAGGAATGAACCCGGATTCGATTGGAGGCACTTCCCAGGGAGGAAAGCACCGAGAGTTTGCCGAAGCTGAAATCGTTGTTGAGTATCAGTCCCAAGCCTTCGTGCAGGCGGTATCTGCCCAGGGTGATGTTCTTCCAGCGCCCCAGTTTCTTTACTTGCAGATAGAAGGAGTAGAAATCATAGCCCAGGTTGTTCTTGCCGGTGCCAAAGGGTTCGCCCGCATCCTGCGACCCCACAACGCCCAGCTTTACATAGTCGCCATACCTGAACTGATAGCGCAGCCAATGCTTGTATTTATAGCCCAGATAGCCATTGGCATCGCCCTTTCTTTCGTAGAAAGGCACCTTCAGCATACCCATCGCCTCATGCTTTCCATATTTGATGATATTCCTGATACTGGGGAAATCAGACTTCTTCTGGTCAGCATCTACATAGAAGAAATGCTCCATCAGCTGTCGCTGATACCAGCTGATGCTCGGAATCAGGGTGAGTTCCATCATGCTTTTCATTCCGCCATAGCGATAAACGTAAGCCTGGATATCTTCCACCTGCGAAGGGGTAAGGAAGGGCAAACGCTCCATCTCCTCGCGGGTAGCCGCATTCAGGTTTATCGGATGCTGCGCCCATTCCTCCAAATCTTCCTCGTAGTCTTCCCAGGAAGTATGCTCGAAATCCTCGGTTTCAGACAGTTCTGAGAGGAGCTGCTGCCACGACTGTGCACTTCCCGAAAAGGCATGGAAAAACAGGGAACTGCCTACCAGAAACAGTTTCAACAGGAATTGGGTTATGGGCTGCCAATGTTTCATCTATAGGCAAACGATTATTAAATTTCCTCAAAGTTACAATGAATTTCTGAAAATGAGCAAGAAAAAGGAAAGAATCTTTCTCTAAATGGGAAATAATCTGTAATTTTGCGGCGTGATTAGCAAGATAGAGGGGCTTACACCTTATTATATATAAGACAAATGGATAATTAAGATGGATTTCATGAAACAGAAAATATTATTCCTGCTGGCGATGCTCTTCTGCATCAGCCTGCAGACAATGGCGCAGACAGATGGCGACAACCCTGAAGACAGGGAGGTGGATATGGATACTCCTACCTTCGAGCCGATGGTGAAGGTGGGAAAGGTGCTGCTGGATAAAGACAGCATTCAATACGTGCAGGTGAACAACGTGTATGTTTATCCACAGCCTGTGTTCAAAAACGCCAAGGAAAGGATGGCCTACAACCGACTGGTGTATAACATCAAGAAGGTGTTGCCGATAGCCAAGGAGGTGAGAAAGATCATCATCGAGACGGGCGACTATCTGGAGACCCTTCCCAACAAGAAGGCGAAGGATGCCCACATGAAACTGGTGGAGAAGGACATCAAGCAGCGATACACGCCAAGAATGAAGAAGCTAACCTATGCTCAGGGCAAGCTCTGCATTAAGCTGGTGTATCGCGAATGCAACTCTTCTTCCTATCACCTTATCCAAGCCTTCCTGGGTCCTATCCGTGCCGGCTTCTACCAGGCATTTGCCACCCTCTTCGGTGCCAGCCTCAACAAGAAGTACGATCCTAATGGAGTGGATAGACTGACGGAAAGAGTGGTGAGACAGGTAGAATCAGGACAGATATAAACACGAAGGGTATATCATAAGTGCTTGCAGAGGTTTTCAATCCATTTGCAAAAATTTATGATATACCCTTCTAGCTTTTGTAAATACAGGCCACCAATTTTAGATACAGGCCACCTGTAGTTCTCCTGCCACATTCTTGATTTCCTGCATAATTGCATTTTCACGCTCTTTAGAAGGCTTTTTAGAACCCTTCACATATTGAATCATCAAACCTTGACTGATTCCCAAGCGCTTACCTATAGCAACAGCATTCAACTCTGGATGAGACAAGAATATCAGAGAGATTCCCTTCGGTTCAGGGTTTTCATATTCAAAACTTTCAAAAGAAACATCTTCGTCCAAATCTTCCCAATAGATACCCTCGTCATCCATTTCGTAGTTGGCACGTTGCTCTGGTGTTGCATTCAGCAATCGCTTATAATAAAGCAAAGATTGCCACAACACTTTGCCTTCCTCGTTCTCACCGTATATACGGTTATCTGCAAACCAAATTCTCTTAATCTTCATTTTCACCTCCTTCTTCTACGCTACTGCCAAAATACTCTTTCCATTTAGCGATAGCCAAATCATGATTCTCTTCGAGAACCATCTCTGCTGCCTTAATATCCTTGTTCTTTAAACCTTTGTTATAAACAAGAACCACAGCATCTTCAGTTATTTCAAACTTTGCTTTTCCATCTGCATTCTTTACGTGAACATGTATGGGTTCATGCTCTCGGGAATAGAAGTAAAAGCGCATTCCAAACATTCTCAATATTTCTGGCATAAGCTTAATTATTAATTGTTTCCGCAAAGATAAGGAATCTTTCAATAACTAACAAGTATTTTAATTTTTATTTCACTTTATGAGCCAATTTTGTCTATCAAGTTATCTCCATCCAATTATCAAGGAATCAAAGTCCTCCTTACTACGCTGAAGCTCTCGGTCTATGGAGTTCATATTCTCAATAAACTTATGCTCATCGTCAGCAAGGCTTGTATCAAAGAACCAATCTACTTTTTAGTAGTTCTATTTGTTCCGAATAGAAAGAGCCTGCTTAGTGTATAATCTTAATGTACCCATAAAAAAGCAAAAGACCCGCCCTGGTTCGCTGTTCAAATGGGAAGCGTGGCGGATTCTGTTGCTGCAAAGATACGAATAATCTTTGATAATACAAACTCTTTGTGTCGAAAAAATAGTCAAAAGTGGATTTGTTTGACACATTTATATTTAATAATGTTAAATTAAGACTTTAACCCACATTGCAGCCACTCGTTATGTAACTCCCTGATTTCCAATATCTGGATTTTTTGAAGTCTGATTTGGGTGTAGCATGGATTTTCTTTTCCCAAGCGGCTTGGGATTAATGTAGAGCGATACTTATCCATCATTATATGGACAAAGTGATTATCAGGTAAGATGCAGTAAATGTGGTGGTTACTTTATGCGTTCCACAGGTCACACACACATTACTTGCCCACAGTGTCATGGTAAGGGATATTTTACAACAGAATAAGAGGGTGTGTCATAAGTCCATGACGCACCCTTTCTTAGTTTTTCAAGAACGCAAGTCCGCCAGGCGTCCTGCCGGATTTAAAATCCGGCATCAAAAAATGTCCTAACCTTTTTTACTTGCAGATTTGCAATCCGCAGCCCCCCAACGTAGCAACAAATTAGTAATCCGCCATTTCCATATTTAATAGAATCTTTCCCATTGCAGCGGCGTTTGCCTTGACTTTTGGATAAAAAACCGTCGTTTTAGCCTTGACTTTTGGATAAAATTAACTATTGTTTGCCTTGACTTTTGGATAAAAGTTGTATCTTTGCACTGTAAATCAATAAATTACATAAAATGACATATTACAAGCGAAATATAGATAAAAAACTCATGGAGTGGAAGGCTTCTCAAAGAAGAAAGCCGCTGCTGATACGTGGTGCCAGACAAGTAGGAAAATCTTCTGCAGTGCGCCACTTTGGTAAAGAATTCAAGTACTTTGTAGAGATCAATCTGGAGAGCCAACCATCCATAAGAGGACTCTTTTCAAAGGATATTGACGTGCATAGAACGTGCGAAGGCATAAGTGCCACTACCGGAATCCCAGTAATACCTGGTGAAACACTGCTCTTCATAGACGAGATACAGGTTAGCCAGGAAGCAATCATGTCGCTCCGTTATTTCAAAGAGGATTATCCGGAACTGCATGTCATCGCTGCTGGCTCTTTGTTGGAATTTACCTTAGAGGAACTGCCTTCCTTTGGGGTTGGGAGAATACGCTCACTCTACATGTATCCATTTTCCTTTGATGAATTTCTCATGGCACAGGGACTGGATACCACGGTAAGTTACAAGCAGCAGGCTTCGCCCTTATCTCCGCTTCCTGAAGCCGTTCATAATAAACTGGTGGAGCAGTTGAAGACTTTCTATCTGGTGGGTGGTATGCCTGCCGCAGTTACAGAATGGATAGAGACAAACAGTTACCTGGAATGCGCTCATGTTCATAATGATATTCTGGATACCTATCAGGATGATTTTGCCAAGTACAAGTCGCGTGTGTCTCCAGCTTTATTGAGAAAGGTATTGCGTTCCGTAGCTTTACAGGCTGGCAGTAAGTTTGTCTATAGGCAGGTGGCCGATGATGTCCATTCTTCAGTCATCAAAGACGCACTTCATTTATTGACACTGGCTGGACTCATAAAGCCGGTGACCCATAGTGATGGAAATGGTGTTCCGCTTGGAGCTGAAGAGAATGACAGCTACAGGAAATATCTTTTCTTGGATTTGGGATTGATGCAAACCATGTTGGGCACTCCTGCTGCCAATGTACTTTTAGCTTCGGATGTTGACTTTGTCAATAAAGGTGCTGCATCAGAAATGTTCGCTGGCTTGGAACTCGTCAAGAACCACGACTGTTTCCAGAAGGCAGAAATGTATTATTGGCAGAATTTGTCAAGAGGGACCAATGCTGAGATTGATTATCTGGAAGCCAAGGATGGTATGGTTTTACCGATAGAAGTGAAAGCCACTACCCGAGGTAGCATGCAGAGTTTGTGGCTATTCATGAGAAAGAAAGCTCTTCATCATGCTGTTCGCACATCCCTAGAGAATTTCGGAGAGTTTGAGTATGTTGATAAAGAATCCCAGGATGCCATTCGTCACATAGATGTAATTCCACTTTATGCAATGAGTAATTTGTGTAAACCAAGCGTTGGTATGGAGATGAAGGTGGCAACACCATAAAAAACGGATAGGGTCTATATGCCACGATGAAAAATGGCGTATAGACCCTTTTCGCACCAAACGTCAAATACCATCAAGGCATTGCCTCTTACCTTTGCTAATATAGTAGGTATATTAGAAGTATGATCAACAAATTGATGGAGAGAATTTACTAATGCTATATTTTCTTGCTCATTTTACTTTAATTGTCGTTGCTTGCTTTTTAACAATTCCAGATTTTTCTCTTTAAATACATATTAATACGATATTATGTGACTTCCAAATGTTAAACACAAACGAATCTGATAAGAATTAAAAGAAAATTTTGCTCGTTTTTGAGAAAAAAGCCGTATATTTGTAGCGGCTCTTAAGACTGTGTATCAAATTGTGTTCACTCAATGAAGATAGGCAGACAGCCAACGCCGAGCTGAAAGCTGAGAAGTCCAAACAACTTTCTCGGTAATAAGCGGGCAATGGGTGGGAAGAGAGCCAAGACATAATAGAAGGCGTTTATCTGACGCTGTGTTTGAGACGAGTCGAATCTTGCAAATTCATAATTGTTGTCTCGAATATGGTCAACGGTAGATGTCCCGGGTGTGATTATATCAATCCCGTGGAGACCTTGTAAGCATAGATTGTACCCTGTTGGATGCAATAAAATGTATTATATAGGTCTTTTAACGGTAATGATTTTCATATCGGCGTGGGCTCTAACGTTGTCTGTTCGACAACAATAGGCAATGCAAGAGCCTCGACTCGTGGAATAGACAACAGGACGATTCCACGCTTTTTTTATGTCATAAATAGTGGATTTTACACAAGACATAAGAAACGATATGAACGCATTGCTTAATGTGCATACCCACAGAGGTCAAAGCAGATCTCCTTACGCTGGATTTACCTCCAACGTCCTCCCCGAAGCTCAAAGCTCACAAACAGGGGTGTCCTCGGAATATGTACAAAAGCCAAATCATGAATGGTATGTATTAAGAGTGACTTATAATAGAACAGAAAAGGCATGTGGCATCATATCAACTTCTGGCGTAGAGTCGTATATGCCTATGCACTATGTCATAAAGAAAGAGATTGGGAAGAAGAAGCGAATATTACAGCCTCTTCTTCCCAATCTCTTTTTTGTATATGCTACAAGGGAAGCTGTAAACTCCATTATCAAGAAAAAAGGGGATGAAACATCAATATTAAAATTTTATCTTGATAAGACGAAGACTAAGGAGACAAACGGCAAACACCCTCCTCTTACCGTTCCGTTTGATGCGATGACAAACTTCATCAAAGCAACGAGCACAGAAAGCGACCATGTGCGCATCGTTTCTAATGAACAATGCCATTATAAAAGTGGTGACATTGTAAAGGTGATAGATGGAGAATTTAAAGGCATTACAGGTAGGGTGGCTCGTATTGCAGGACAACAGCGGGTGGTTGTGGAGATTGCAGGGTTATGCATGGTGGCAACAGCTTATATACCAAGTATATTTATAAAAGTAGTCTAAATATTTAACATAAAATCAATAAAACAATGAAAAGATTATACTTGACTTTTATCACAGCTTTATTCCTATGCGCAATAGCGTATGCAAAGGATATTAATGTAGGAGGTTTTCATTATAGAATTCTTAATGATAAAGAAGTTGCCGTTATTGGAGCCGAAGTCAATGATACGGTGCTAAGAATACCTTCTACTGTTTCTATACAAAATAAACAGTATACTGTTGTGGAAGTTGCAAATAAAAAACCAGAGAAAAAAGGGCATGATTGGGGATCTTACAAGAATCAATACTGGGGTGCTGAGACGAAAGATATTATCATTCCTCAAACTGTTAAAAATATTAGAGCGGGAGCGTTCTATTATAATTCTTTTCGGTATATATATTTACCAGAAGAAATGGAGTATATTTCGAACTATGCTTTTTGTAGTTGCACAATAAGTTATATACGATTTCCTAAGCGTCTTAAAGATTTTTATAGATATGCCTTTCTATTTAGTAATATAGGAGCATTGGATTTTAGAGATACACAGTTCTCAACTTTTGATATAAACTGGCTGGGCTCAATTCGTAGTTTCAGTGCTTTGTTACTTCCGCGAGGGTTAACAAAAATAGAAAGTAAGGGTGGTTATGAGATTGATAATTATCTTAAAACTATAAATTCGCTTGTTTTGTATATAGATGGCAATACAATCAAGAATTCTCTTGAAGATTATGGTATTTCTCAACTATTTAAGAAAGTCACAGAGTTACAAATCAGAAACATTGAAAAAATAGATTTTGAAGTTCTTGAGATTTTTCCTAATTTGAAAGTTGTGGATTTACCGGATCCTATAAGAGAAATTGGGAAAGGGGCTTTTTGTTGCTATTCTTCTGAAAAGCATCTTGAAAAAGTTTATTTAAATAATAATATTGAAATAATTGGGGACAATGCTTTTAGAGGAAATCCTAAATTATCAAATATACGTTTTCCCAAAAAACTAAAGTCAATAGGTAATGGTGCCTTTTTCAATTGTAAAGGTTTAGACCATATAGATATTCCTACTTCTGTTACCTATATAGGCTCTACTGCCTTTTGGGGTACGGACCTAAAAGACGTAAAAGGTTTAAATTCAAATATCAAGTATGGTATGTACGGCTCTGAAAGCGATAACCCAAGTTCTCCTTTTATGGGAACTCCTTTTGATAAGAAATTCGAAAAGATACAAACGACATTTAGCTATCTGGCATTAGGCAAAATAGCTAAAGAAATACCACAATGGCAAAAAAAGAAAGAGTATGAAACCACTGAACAATGGAAACAACGAGTTACTGCAGAAAATCAGAAAAATAAAGTTGATGAGATTGTAAATCAGGCAAAGACTGAATATATAGCTCTGCACAAACCTAAAACAACAAAAGGAACATTAGGTACATACGATGCCGACTATGGAGCTTATCCTGTTAGCATAGAAGGAGCAAACACCATCTACGCAAAGATACCGTTAGAAGAAGCAATGCAGTTTAAATCTAATTGGAGCAAAGTAGCGATGCAGCCGACCTATGGTGTTATAGATGATAATATCGCTGTGACATCTTGCATATTCAGTTTAGGCAACAAGTCGTGGAAGAGCACAGAGAGGGCTGCGAACGACAATCTGGATTATTTAAGCTATGACGTTCCGACTCTGAATGTCGATCTTGACGGAAGAACTTCGGTTGCCCAAAATACGTCTCCTAAGAAAACTATAGACAATACTATCGATAAGAACATTCCGCAAACAGCATCAATGCAGTCGAATACTTTTGTCATTGCAATAGGCAACGAGAACTACAGCCTCGTGCCAAAGGTTGCGTTTGCCAATAACGACATGAACATATTTGCGCAATATTGCCAAAAGACACTTGGTATACCTATGCAAAACATTCGTAAATATAAGGATGCCACGTTTGGCTCTATGCTCTCGGCTCTCAATGACATAAAAGATATTGCCGACGCTTATAACGGCGACATGAATGTCATCTTCTATTATGCAGGACATGGCATACCTAACGAAAAAGACCAAACAGCTTATCTACTTCCTACCGACGCCGACGGCAAATCAACAGAGGTGTGCTTCCCTCTTGCAAGACTTTACAAAGAGCTGGGTGAACTTAACGCTAAGTCAGTAATCGTATTTATGGATGCTTGCTTTAGCGGAGCACAGAGAGGTAATGGTATGTTGGCCTCGGCTCGTGGTGTTGCCATTAAAGCCAAAGAACAAAAGCCTATGGGCAAACTGGTTGTTCTCACAGCAGCATCAGGAGAAGAAACCGCTTATCCGTTTAATGAGAAAGGGCACGGTTTATTTACCTATTTCCTCTTGAAGAAGCTGAATGAAACAAAAGGAGAATGCTCTTTAGGAGAATTGTCTGATTATATCACTACAAATGTAAAACGTCAGTCTATCGTGATAAATCGGAAGTCACAAACTCCCGCAATAATTTTCTCTGATTCCGTAAAGGATGAATGGATGAACTATAAGTTGACAAGATAATTATATGAAGAAGAATCATTTAAATAAACTCCGAATCATAAAGGAGGAAATAAAAACTGCTTTATTGGATAAAAACTACGATAAAGCTATGGAAGGCATAGGAGAATTAGAAGATTTTATAGATAATAATAACGTATGTTGGTGTAATATCATAAAATGTAAATTAGGTGAATTCTTAAATAATCTACCTCCTCAGACCTCTCCAGGAACAGTACCAAATAGTGAACCATTAGAGATAAGAGTTACGGTTAAAACTCCTGAATGTAAAAAGAAAAGGGTTTTTGACATAATATCAATACAGGATAATTCAAAAGATTCTCCATTATTACACAAAATTGATAAATATACAATTGACAAGAATAAAGCAGTTACCAGCGTTATTCCCCAAAATGAAAATGGAAAGCTTACAAAATAACTTAGCTTCGTATATAGAAGAAAATTCAAAGCTGTTCAATAAACATGCAGAAAGAATAGTCTATGCCTTGTTTGGGTCTTCATGGGCAACAATGTTTACAACAGAAGCGAATTTAGAGAAGAAACCATTTTATATCGTTATCTTCCTTTGTATTCTATACTTGACTATCGAAATGATGTATCGCTTTATAATGCAACACATCGCACGAGTTTTACACAAGCATGTTCGACTTGGAAAATTAGAGCCTAAAAAGGCAGCCTCTGTTTGGAATTATATAAGTGACAAGACTTCATATATTTTATTAATAAAACTGCTGCTAATAGGATTAATGGTTGTTATATTTGGCTTTCATTATCGTAACTTATATGTTTAAATGGTATTTTTCAAATAAACTAACAATATGACAATAAGAAGTATTATATGTATCCTATGCTTGTCATTGCTATATACAAAGGCAAGTGCCATAGATTATTCTTCCTTATCGCCCAAAAAGAATTGGCTATATAAGGAAGTTGCGGACATAGGTAGTTCTCGCTATCTTTTGTATAAAGATACAATCAAGAATGAACTATGTGCGTCTTACTATTCTAATTTAGAAGAAAGCGCAAAAACAATAAAAATACCTTCAAAAATATCATACGAAGGTAAAACCTATATAGTTAGAGATGTAGATATGGATTATACTGGGGGAGGTCAAAATGTAGAATCTGTATCATTACCTACAACAGTTGTCAGTATTGATCACTTATTATGTCCAGCCTTATCACAAATAAAAATCCCTTCCTCTACCACTTATATTGGTTCTGAAGCTTTTAGCGGATGTAATTCATTTGTATCAGTAGAAATACCAAATTCTATTATATACATCGGGGATGGTGCATTTGCAAACTGCGAGAAATTAGAATCGGTTATCTTGCCAAGGTCTTTAAAAGGTATTGGCAAACGTACATTCCAAAATTGTGCCAATCTGCAAACTGTAAAGTGGAGCAAAGAACACAAACCTGTCAGATATGCTGATTTATCATCAGATGAAAGAAACAACTTAATGAAAGTGATACCACCTTATTTATTTGATGGTTGCACTTCACTTGGTATTAATGAAACTATTGAATTTCCGTATCCGATAGAAACAATTTCAGAATTTGCCTTTAATGGTTGCGAAAAATTGAAGAGCATTGTAATTCCTATTTGGGGCAAACTAAATTGTATTGATAAAGCCGCTTTTCAGAATTGTAAAAGCTTGCAAACTTTAAGATTAACCAATACAGGTGCTGTTGATACAGGAACTTCTACAACATTAGCAGCCGACACTATTTCTGACAATGCATTTCATGGCTGCGAAAAATTAGTGATAGACTGGTTGTCAACCAAATACATAGGAAACAATGCTTTCATGTCTTGCAAATCTCTTACTACAATTTCGTTAATGAACACAGAAGAAATCGGTGATAAGGCTTTTGCTCTTTGCTCGTCTCTTAATAAGGTGTATTTACCTAATACTGTAAATCACGTTGGCTCAGAATGTTTCTTTCATGATGAGTCTTTAAGGAATATTGAGGGCTTGAACTCTGCTATCAATTTTGGAGGTGCTATACAGGGGATATTCAGTTTGACAAAAATAAACTATCAACCTTTATTGAGATCTTTCAAATATAATGCCCTTTCTTTTGTTAAAAGCAATATCGAGAAGTGGCAACAGAAAAAAGAATATGAAACAACAGCACAATGGAAATCCAGAGTAACAGAGAAAACACGAGAAGAAAAAATTAAAAGTCTCACAGACAAAGCACGTGAAAACTATATAAAAGAATATTCTCCTAAACAGTTTTCTTGCACCATAGAAGAATATGACGCTGATGAAGAGGTTTACAAACTGAAGTCCAACAATTTTAGTTCTCACTTCTATGTAAAAGTTCCTCTTAATGAAGCTCCATTCTTTAAAGAACATATAGAGAGTGCGGTGAAAGAACCACTATACTGCATAAAGAACGACTATATAGACATAGCAAGCTGCACTTTTAATCTTAATGGGAAGAAATATACATCACCAACAATATATCATGACGACGAATCAGCCAATATTGCATTGGACTTATCGCCATTGGATCTGTACTTGGGCGAAGAAGGCAAAAACAACTTTGCTATTGATGAAGTAGATACAAAAATTCCAATATGTAAAGAGACCAACTCTAAATGTTTTGTGGTCATCATTGGTAATGAAAAGTATTCAAAAGTAGCACCAGTATCTTATGCAAACAACGATGCTACTATTTTCGCACAGTATTGTAATAAAACGTTAGGTATTCCTGCAAAGAATATTCGCTCATACGTAAATGCAACTTATGCAACAATGATGACAGCTTTGAAAGATATCAAACAAATATCAGAAGCATACAAGGGTGATATAAATGTCATATTTTATTATGCAGGTCATGGTGTGCCAAACGAATCAAATCATAATGCATATCTGCTACCGGTAGATGTAGATGGGGCTCAAACTGAGCTATGTCTGCCAATCAGTAAACTTTATCAGGAACTGAATGACTTAAAAGCAAATCATACAGTTGTATTTATGGATGCATGTTTTAGTGGTGCACAACGTGGTAACGGCATGTTAACAAACGCTCGTAGCGTGGCATTAAAAGTGAAAAATGACACACCACAAGGCAATATGGTCGTATTCACAGCTGCAACAGGCGATCAAACAGCCTTCCCATACATAGAAAAACATCATGGCATGTTTACATATTTCTTATTGAAAAAACTGCAGGAAACAAGCGGAGAAGCAACACTAAGTGAGATTGGAAATTACATTTCAGAACAAGTTTCACAACAAGTAGCAATACAAAAAGGAAGAAAACAGACTCCACTGACAATTCCATCTGCAACCTATTCTGGAAATTGGAAGGAAACAAAACTAAAATAGTATGATGATATCTTTAGTATTGAACTGGTAAAGATAAAAATAATCCCTCAATGAGGGATGAATTCTTTCAAAAAGTTCCCTCAATGAGAGATAAATTATATGGTATAAACACCGAAGTCCCTATAAACCTTCTCTTTGCCAAAATGCTGGTGTATCGTGAATGCAATTCTTCTTCCTATCATCTTATCCAAGCCTTCCTGGGTCCTATCCGTGCCGGTTTCTACCAGGCATTTGCTACCCTCTTCGGTGCCAGCCTCAACAAGAAGTACGATCCGAACGGAGTGGATAGACTGACGGAAAGAGTAGTGAGACAGGTAGAATCGGGGCAGATTTAATCATACTCCTTATTAAGAAAACCAATACCCTTAGGGAAAGAAGCATTCCTGATAACAGGAAACGGCTTCCATCCCTAAGGGTATTTTTTGATGGAATAAGGGAAAGTTGTGGATACTATTAAGAGTATTTGTCTATACTATTAGGAGAAATCTCCGTTCATAAGTTTTGAATGTGCATTCATAAGCTTTGAACGTATGTTCAAAAGCTTTGAACATACGTTCAACGACGCTGAACGGAGATTTCTCCTAATGAAAAAAAGAAATGTCCCTAGAGAAAAACAGCTTTCTCTAGGGACATTCGTTTTTTTATTCCTCCGTATAAAGCACCTGGATCATGGTCTGACCCACTGCCTTCAATACATTCTTATCCAAATGAGCCATGTCATCGATTACCGTATGCCAGGTAGGACCGAAACTGCTCTGCTGGCAATCTGGGTAATATGCTATCACATCGATGGTTGGAATCTTCGCCTTCTGGTTCACAGGGATGTGGTCGTCGGTAATCATACCACCATCACTCTTAGGGAAATAACTGCCGTAACCAGCCTGGCGGGCTGCTGCCCAAACCTTCTTCACAATGCCACCGGCATACTGCATCGACATGCCCTCGCGGTAGAACTTGGCACCCTGACCGCCTACCATATCGAGAAGAATGCCGTAACGAGGATTGTAATCATCTGGCTTATTCTCACTCCAATACTGGGCACCCAGTGCCCAAGAGTCACCATCATCCTGAACATCAGCCCACTGAGGCGTACCCCAGTCTTCCGTATCGAAACATACGAAATCTACTCCGATATTCGGATTCAACTTCTTGTCTGCCTGCAACTGGCGGGCAAGCTCAAGCATCACGGCCACACCGCTGGCACCATCGTTGGCAGCCAGCACAGGCTTGCGCCAATTGGTACTGTCGGGGTCATTATCAGCCCAAGGACGACTGTCCCAATGGGCACAGAGCAGAATGCGGGTCTGCGCCTTCGGATTATAGTGGGCGATGATATTGGTATTCTTCAATATCGTGCCATCATAGCCCTTCAAGTCGGCCTTCTGGGTCTCCACCTCGCATCCAAACTGCTTGAATTTGCTCACAATCCATTCGCCACACTTATCGTGCGCCTCGCTGTTCATCACACGAGGACCGAAATCGCATTGCACCTGGCAATAAGCCAGCGCCGAATCGGCATTAAAGGCAGGACCTACGGGATTCAGCTTCTCGGCTTCCTCTACCTCCTGAACATCTGGCGAACTCGAACTGCTCGCATTCTTATAGCTGATGGTACCAGCCACCACTCCGGCAGCCACCACCAAGCCCAAAATTATCTTCATTTTCTTCGTCATCGTATTTACTTTGAACTTTCAGATTTGAACTTTGAACTTCATGATTACTTAATAACTATCGAATTCTTCGTTCTTCACTCTTCATTCTTCACTTTCCAAAGTTCTGCACCTGCGTCATCACTCTGAGCCAGTTGCCTCCCCAAATCTTGGCGATATCCTGCTCGCTGTACTTGCGGCGCAGCAGCTGGAGGGTGAAGTTGATGAGTTCAGAAGAGTCGGCAAGTCCGCGGATGCCTCCATCTCCATCGAAATCGGTACCGAGACCTACGTGGTCGATGCCCATCACGTCGATGGCATGCTCCAGGTGGGCGATGGCATCCATGATGTCTGCTCCTCCCTCCTTGCACAGGAATCCGTGGTAGAGCGTGGTATGCGCCACACCGCCACGAGCCGCCAGGGCACGCATCTGGTCATCCGTCAGGTTGCGGGGAACATCGCAGAGCGCACGGCTGCTGCTGTGGCTGCACACAATAGGGGTCTGACTGATTTCGAGCGCATCGTAGAAGCTCTTCTCGCCGGCATGACTCAAATCTACCATGATGCCATGGCGGTTCATCTCCTGAATCACCTTGGCTCCGAAACTGCTCACGCCATTGTGGGTGTTGCAGCCACGGGCACTGTCGCAGATGTCGTTGTCGCCATTGTGACAAAGGGTGATATAGACGATGCCACGCTGGGCAAAATGCTTCACGTTGCTCAGGTCATGCTCCAGGGCAAGACCGTTTTCTATGCCCAGCATGATGCTCTTTCTGCCCTTTCGCTTATCGCTGTAGAGATCGGTAGGCGTGCGGGCGATGCTGAGATACTGGCTGTTCTTGCTCACTATCTCCTCTATCTTGTCGAAGATGAGGTCGGCATACTGCGCCGGTCCCTGCACATCGAAATCCACCTTGCTGCTGAAGCTCTCGCCTATCTTAGGCTGCGGCAGATAGGCCACCATGGTGGTGGCATCCTGATGGCCGTCGGTCATCTTATGCAAATCCACAAGGATGCGGGAATCACGATGGTCGAACTTGATGCCCTGCGGGAAGAACATCGGCGTATCGCAATGGGTATCGAGGGTAAGGATGCGCTTATGCAACTGCTTGGCTGCATAGAAATTATTCGCCTGGTTTACAAGCCACAGGAAAAGCTTTCCGCCATCCTCGCCGAGCCATTCCGGATGCCACTGTACACCGAGAATCTGCTTATACTCGCTGCTCTCTATCGCCTCGATGATGCCATCGGTAGATTTGGCGATGATGCGCATGTGCTTGCCCGGCTCGCTCACCGCCTGATGGTGGAACGAGTTGACGAAAATCTTCTCAGCCTCATATATATTATATAAGGTGGAATCTTTCTTGATTTCAACACTGTGGGTAGGTTCCGAACGGTCGGCATCCTGACTGTGCTTCACCTGCTGCTTGATGTCCTGATACACCTTTCCGCCCAGGGCAATGGCCAGGGTCTGGATGCCGCGGCAAATGCCGAGCATCGGAATCTGACGGTTGAACGCCAGACGGGTGAGCATCAGTTCTGCCGCATCACGCTCCTGGTTGATGTTGTGAAGACGAGGCGAAGGCTCTTCGCCCATCCACAGCGGGTTATGGTCGCCGCCACCGGTGAGGATGAGACCATCCAGATGCTCCAGGGTATTGACGATGACTGAGCTGTCGGCAACAGGGGGGATGATGACAGGCGTTCCGCCCGCCGCAATCACCTGCTTGTAATAACGGTCGCGAAGCGTAGCATCAATGCCTTCATAGTTGGCAGAGATGCCAATCAGGGGCTGACGCTTCGCTTCGGGAAAAGAAGAGTACGCACCCTTGAGATGCGACTCCAAGTCAAATGTTTCCATTTGTTTATTTCTAAATACAAAAAAATTACTCTTCCTCCAAAAGAACAGGCACCTCGCGCTTGATACTCTGCTCAAGCGAGATGAGTGTTTCGGTAGAAACTACGCCTGGGATAGCCTGGAGCTTGTTGTTGAGCAAGTCCATGAGCTGCTCGTTATCGCGGGCATATAACTTCAGGAGCATCGTGTAAGAACCGGTTGTGAAGTGACACTCCACAATCTCCGGGATATTCTGAAGTCTTTCTACCACCTTCTTATACATATTACCGCGTTCCAGGTTAAGACCCACGTATGTGCAGGTAGAATAACCCAGGCTCTTAGGGTTTACATCGAAACCACTACCCGTGATGAATCCATCTTCCATCAGGTGCTGAACACGCTGGTGGATGGCTGCACGAGATACGCCGCACTCAGCGGCTACGTCCTTAAAAGGAATGCGAGCATTCTTGGAAAGGATGCCGAGAATCTTTCTGTCAAGATTGTCTATTTTTTCCATTTCTTTTTCTATTATTATGTTTGCTATTTTAAGGTATTTCTATACCAGATAGCAAAATTAATAAAAACTATCGAAACAAACAACAAAATGCACGAATATTTTGCAATATCCGTGCATTTTGTTGTTTTTTATACTGATTTTAACCAAAAAATCAGTTTTTCTCTTCTAAAAGACTGTTACTTTCTCTTCTTAGAGCCAGCTTTCTTGGCAGCAGACTTAGCTGGAGTTTTTGCCACCTTCTTCTCTGCACCTACGGCTACATCTTCCTTCAATTCGCCAGCAGGCTCAGCCTTTACTTCAGGCTTTACGATGCTGACAAGCTCCAGGTCAAAGACCAAGGTTGAATATGGAGGAATCTGACCAGCCTGGCGCTCGCCGTAAGCCAACTCGTAAGGGATGTAAAGCTGCCACTTGCTGCCTACAGGCATGGTAGTGAGAGCCTCGGTCCAACCCTTAATCAGGTTGCCGGCACGGAACTTATCTGTCTTGGCACCACCATGCTTAGAAGTAGCATCGAATACGGTACCATCAATCAGACGACCCTCGTAGATTACCTCTACCTCGTCGGTAGCCTTAGGCACCTCGCCCTGACCAGCCTTGATAACCTTATACTGCAAACCGCTAGGCAACACCTTTACACCTGGCTTCTTGGCATTCTCGGCAAGGAATTTCTCGCCTGCACCTGCCAGAATCTGGGTCTTGAACTCACCAGCCTTCTTCACGCTGAAAAGAGTTGTATCGTTGGCAAGAGCAGCCACGAAACCGCGGCTGAACATAGCTGCATCGATAGAATCCTTGGCACTCTTCAATTCCTCACGGGTTCCAGGCAGGA